>TARA_B110000503_G_scaffold142919_1_pt1 | contig 14873 bp, 10 predicted proteins | sample TARA_B110000503 | Tara Oceans TARA_B110000503 (sample SAMEA4397472) | marine metagenome | biome: Polar Biome; feature: [SRF] surface water layer (ENVO:00010504); material: water (ENVO:00002006), including particulate matter (ENVO:01000060) such as... | depth 5 m | reverse complement strand
TGGGAAATTCGTAAATTTCGCTCGGTGTTCCCACCTGCATAATTTCGCCATCATGCATTACACTTATTCGGTCTGCCATAGTCATGGCTTCTTCTTGATCGTGGGTCACCATAACGCAGGTAACGCCTACGGCTTCAATAATATCCACTACTTCTAACTGCATTTGGCTGCGCAGTTTTTTATCTAACGCACCCATCGGTTCGTCAAGTAACAATACTTTGGGTTGCTTAGCTAAGCTTCTAGCTAAAGCCACACGCTGGCGCTGGCCACCCGACAACTGGTCTGGTTTGCGTTCGGCATAGTCTCGCATGCGGACTAAGCTAAGCAATTCAGATACTTTTTTAGCAATTTCAGGCTTCGAGAGCCTATTTTTTTCTTGTTTCAGACCAAAAGCTACATTTTGTGCCACGGTCATGTGGGGAAAGAGGGCGTAAGACTGAAACATCATGTTCACCGGCCGCTTATGGGGCGGCACTTGAGAGATGTCTTCGCCATCAATAAATATGGCGCCTGCCGACGGTTTTTCAAAACCCGCCAACATGCGTAGTAGTGTTGTTTTGCCACAACCCGAGCCACCCAACAGGGCGAATATTTCACCCTTATTAATGCTTAAATTCACCTCTTTAACGGCAGGAACACCGCCAAACTGTTTACTTACCTGGCGAATTTCCAACATGAGTTGGTTACTCTGAGTCATGGCCTCCTCCTTTAGTGTGAACTGAGGTTAGTTTGAAGTACGAATATCAGTCCATACACGGTTCATGGAGCGAGTTACTTTTGGAGGTAATACTTCAAAAGTAAACAAGTTCGCCTTAGCTTCTTCCGACGGATAGATACCAGGATGGGCTAATATTTCTTCATCAATAAGGCCAGAGGCTGAGACATTCGCATTGGCATACCATACATAGTCCGTAATCTCAGCAATCACTTCTGGACGCAATAGGTAGTTCAGGAACTTGTGAGCATTGTCTACGTTACTAGCACTGGCTGGAATGGCCAACATATCAAACCACATAGGCGCACCTTCTTTAGGTATAACATATTCAACAGATACACCGTTGTCTGCTTCTGCAGCACGATCACCCGCCATTAATATGTCGCCTGACCAGCCTACAGCGAAACAAATATCTCCGTTGGCTAAGTCATTGATGTAGTTGGAAGAATGGAACTTAGTAATGTATGGACGAACCGCCTTCATTAAGTCTGCAACTGGGCCTTTATAATCTGCCAGGTTGTGGCTGTTAGGATCTAAATTTAAGTAGTTAAGAGCAACGGGTAAAATTTCATCGGCAGAATCTAGCAAATTCACACCGCAAGACGCCAGCTTAGAGATATTTTCTTCTTTAAATAACATATCCCAAGAATCAACAACGACATCATCGCCCAAAACGGCTGCCACCATTTCTGGGTTATAGCCTATGCCGGTAGTGCCCCATAGATAAGGAATGGCATGGGCATTCTCTGGATCCACAGTGCTTAAGCGGCCCATTAGAGTGCTATCTAAATGACTATAGTTGGTAAGTTTAGACTTATCTAAGGGTTGGAATACTCCTGCCATAATCTGACGACCCAAGAAAGACGAGCTAGGAACTACTAGATCGTAACCTGAATTACCTGCTAACAATTTAGCTTCTAGTACGTCGTTGCTATCAAATACATCATAGACTATTTTAATGCCTGTTTCGGCTTCAAAGTTAGCTATGGTGTCTTCGGCAATATAATCCGACCAGTTATAGATATGCAGTACTTCCTCAGCTTGCACAGAACCGGACATAAGGCTTGTGGCCAACACCAAGGTACTGAGTGAGGTGGTAAGGGAGGTGGTTATTTTTTTGGTTAGCATTTTAAAGACTCCGTTATTATTTTAAATTTAGTCGCTGCTTGCCTGCTACTTGGCACAAATATTAAGCCTAGTTCCACTAGGCTCAAAATGTTAACCCTCTACTTGGGTTAGCGTCTGATCGAGGGATTTTTTAATGATCTCAATCAACTCATCAATTTCTAGCTTACTAATAATCAAAGGTGGGCACATGATCATACTATCTCCTACTGCTCGCATAACCAGGCCATTGGCTAAAGCATAATCACGGCAAATACCACCAATGCCTACTTCTTTAGGGTAGTTAGTGTGGCTTTCTTTGTCTTGCACTAGCTCAACTGCTGCCATTAAACCAATACCACGAACCTGACCAACTAGTGGATGATCTAATAACTCTGCTAACCGTTGCTGTAGGTATGGGCCAGTTTCATCTCGAACCTGTCCAATCATACCTTCATCTTCAATAATGCTTAGGTTGGCTGAAGCTACGGCTGCCGCTACAGGGTGGCCTGAATAGGTATAACCGTGGGCAAACTCACCCCCTTCAATCACTACCTTAGCCACTCTTTCGCTAATTAATACACCACCAATTGGCATATATCCAGAGGATAACCCTTTAGCAATAGTAATAAGGTCAGCTTTAATACCCAGCGTTTCAGAGGCAAACCAGTTTCCTGTGCGGCCAAAACCAGTAATCACTTCGTCAGCAATAAGTAATATATCGTATTTTTTACATATCCGTTGAATTTCTGGCCAGTAAGTCGCTGGTGGCACAATAACCGCACCTGCACCCTGCACAGGTTCACCAATGAAGGCGCCCACATTGTCTGCACCACACTCAAGTATTTTGGTTTCTAGTGCTTGAGCTGCACGTAAACCGAACTCGTCTGCAGTTTCACCAGACAAGGCTTCGTGATACCAGTGCGGCTGCATAATGTGTTCAATGCCATCAATGATTCCGCCCTGAGCATGCATGCCTTTCATTCCACCTAAGCTCATGGAAGCCATGGTACTGCCGTGGTATGCATTGTCGCGTGAAATGATGGTGCGCTTGGTTGGCTGGCCTTTGGCTTGCCAGTAGTGACGCACCATACGTACGTTGGTGTCATTAGATTCTGAACCAGAACCAGTGAAAAATACGTGGCTAATATTATCAGGCGCTAGCCTTTTAAGCTGTGCAGCTAACTTAATAACTGGAGGGTGGGCGGTACCAAAAAAACTATTGTAGTATGGTAGTTCTCGCATTTGCTTAGCTGCTACATCTGCCAGCTCATCACGCCCATAACCAATGCTTACACACCAAAGGCCTGCCATACCATCGAGGGTTTTACCGCCTTCGGAGTCGTATATGTAACAACCATCCGCACTAGTGATGATACGCGTGCCTTTTTCGTGCATGGCTTTTGAATCGGTAAACGGGTGCATATAACTCTGCTTGTCTAACTCTTGCAGGGCTTTAGTATCATGACTTTCGTGTTGTTTTGCATTCATTATATTAACTTCCTTTAAACACTTAATAGCAGGTATTCACGTTCCCAAGAACTGATGACCTGCATAAAATTATCGTTTTCTTTTTCTTTCACGGCCAAATACGCTTTCACAAATCGGTCGCCAAAAATTTCTCGTAGCGGCTCACACCGATCCAACTGAATAAGCGCTTCGGTAAGGCTACGAGGTAATTCTCTGGTGCCTTTATCATAGGCACTCCCTTCTACTGGGGCGCTAGGTTCCAACTTTTCTTTCATGCCTAAATAACCACACGCTAGGGTTGCTGCCATGGCTAAATATGGGTTTGCGTCGGCACCCCCTACTCGATTTTCAACACGAATATTAGGGCCGCTTGTTTCTGGTACTCGCAAACCCACAGTACGGTTATCAAACCCCCAGTGCATATTTACTGGAGCCGATTCGTCCTTCAAAAAACGTCGATATGAATTTACGTTAGGAGCAAATAAAGCGGTCACCGCTTTAGTGTATTTTTGTAAACCACCAATATAATGCTTGAGGTCTTCACTAATACCACCATCTTCGCCTACAAATATATTATTACCCTGTGCATTCAACATGCTTTGGTGAATATGCATAGAGCTACCTGGCTGGTTTTGTAATGGTTTAGCCATAAAGGTAGCGGATAGATTGTGCTTGAAGGCCGCTTCACGCAAGGTACGCTTAAATAAGAACACTTGGTCGGCTAAGGATAGCGCTTCACCATGGCGGAAGTTAATTTCCATCTGCCCTAATCCTTCTTCGTGGATCAGGGTCTCAACATCAAGGTTTTGCGCTTCGCAATAATTGTAAACGTCTACAAATAGTGGATCAAATTCATTTACGGCATCAATACTATAAGACTGACGGCCAGTTTCTGCACGGCCTGTTCGTCCGATCGGCGGCTCTAAGGGAGAATCTGGATTAATACTTTTTTGCGTCAGGTAAAATTCAGCTTCTGGCGCCACAATGGGTGTAAGGCCCATGTCTTCATATAATTTAAGCACTTTTCGTAATACTGTTCGTGGTGCTAGGTCTATCAATTCGCCATGGATATCATAACAATCATGAATAATTTGCGCAGTGGGCTCACTTGCCCACGGCAATAGATGGGCTGCATTAGCGTCTGGCTTTAGATAGATATCAATTTCGGCAGGATCGATCATACTGTAATCGTCTAAATAATCCCCCGTAACCGTGGCTACCAATACACTTTCTGGTAAACGAATACCGGCGTCATCACAAAATTTAGAGGCAGGCATAATCTTACCTCGCGCCATGCCTGTGAGGTCACTAACAATGCATTCTACTTCTGTTATGTTATGGTCTTTTAACCATTTTTGTAAGCCATTAAAGTTGTTCATAAATCACCTGACACCTCGACTTTGTAAGCGTTCATTACAGGCGCTAGCAAAGGCAGAAAAAATAGATTGATAAAGGTCATCTTTGGTTACTTGGTACTCTGGATGCCACTGCACTGCCAGATTAAAGGCTTGTCCACTGGGATCTGTGATTGCTTCTACTAACCCGTCCTCAGACATAGCTTCAACCTTTAGGCCTTCGGCTACTTGATGGAGACCTTGACCATGTAATGAGTTTACCCGCGCCTCTGACTTACCATAAAGCTGCTGCAGCAAACCATTGTCAGTTAAAGTAATACTGTGTCTATGGCCATATTGAACTTCTATAGGCTCTGCCTTATTTTCACGGTGGTCGTTGTAGGAGCTCAATTCTTGTATATGCTGATGTAAACTACCGCCATAAGCCACGTTCATTTCTTGAAAACCACGGCAAATCCCCAACAATGGTATTCCTCGCTTAATGGCAGCTGGAATTAGCGCTAATGCAAGGCTATCTCTAGCCTTGTCGTGCTGAGTTCCTGCACGACTGGTTTCACCATAATGATGAGGCTCAACATTGCTATAGCCACCAGGTAGTAGCACACCATCAAGGTGGCTTAATAAGGCGCCTATATCGATATCTAGCTGATTCTCTGCATTAGTTAAGGCTGGAATTAACACCGGTACAGCACCCATTGCATCCACCACAGCACGAGCGTATTTTTCGCTCACGCGATGATACGGATGCAGGCCATCTTGGTTCACTTCACACACAAGGCCTATAAGAGGTTTAGACATATAAATAGCGCTAAATAACGATTGACTGAAGTGTTCGACAATAGCATAAAACAGTTTTAACCTTCAAGTTAAACGTATATTATTATGAACACCCAAATCCAACAAACAAATAATTCAAATATAACACACAACACATTGTTTTATATTAAAAAAATATTAATAAAACGTTTTTAATGATTCGTTACATACACTTTTTTTGAAAGAATAATAGCATTATTTCAAACATATTTTTCTCAAAGCTTGCCTATCGCTACCTTTCTGATACCATCTCAGAAAGACATATTAAAGAGATTTTAGCTCATGCCCCATGCCATCGCCTCTCGCTGCGAAGCCGAAGCATTTCTTAGCGCACACCCAGACCTTGTAAGTGTAGATTTATTACTGCCAGACCAGCATGGCGTTTTGCGAGGCAAACGCATCCCTGCACAAGAGTTGCTCAAGGTTTATGAGCAAGGCTTTTATTTACCTGGGTCGGTGTTTGCCCTTGATATAAACGGTAACACTGTAGAAAGCACTGGCATTGGCTTTGATACGGGTGATTGTGACCAACCTTGCCGAGTTATTCCTCACACCTTAACCATGGTGCCATGGCAAAAAAAGCCCATGGCTCAGTGTTTAATCACAATGGAACAAACTTCTGGTGAAGCTTACTTCGCCAACCCACGCCACGTTTTAGATCAAATCTGCGATCTATATCAGGCACAGGGTTTGACCCCTATGGTAGCGGTTGAATTGGAGTTCTATCTCACCGATACAAAGCGCCTTGATTCTGGCCAGCTACAACCGCCTATCGCACCCATAACAGGCCTTCGCGAAGCGGACACTCAGGTTTATGCAGTAGACAACTTAGATGACTATAGCACTCTTCTAGATGACATCATGCTCGCTGCGCAAGCGCAAAACATCCCCGCCTCTACAGCAGTAGCCGAGTATGCCCCCGGTCAGTTTGAAATAAACCTACAACATATTGCAGACCCAGTATTAGCATGCGATCAAGCCATACTACTAAAACGTATCATCAAAAGTATGAGCCGAAAACATGGCTTTAGCGCCACCTTTATGGCCAAGCCCTATGCCGACCAAGCTGGCAGCGGCATGCACATCCACATGAGCTTACTGGATGAGTCTGATACCAATGTATTTGCTTGTGATGAGCATAACCAACCTAACCCTGCCTTAAGTAAAGCTTTAGCTGGCCTACAGGCTACTATGGCTGAAACCATGGCATTGCTGTGCCCCAAAGTGAATTCATACCGTCGCTTTCAACCCGATTTTTTTGTCGCCATGGCCCCTACATGGGGAGTAGATAACCGTACCGTGGCTTTACGTATTCCTAATGGTTCTGGTTCTGCCACACGCATTGAGCACCGCGTAGCTGGAGCCGACGCCAACCCTTATTTGGCTATGTCTGCACTACTGGCGGGCGCACTTCATGGCATCAACAATGACTTGATTTTAGGCCCTAAAACCACCGGCAATGGAGCAGAAAAAACACCCCCAAGCCTGCCATTGAATTGGGTGGATGCCTACAGCCTTTTAAGCAACAGCCAATTTGCTGCAAACTATTTTGGGGCTGATTTCCTGCGGGTATACACACAGGTGCAGCAACAAGAATATGACGAGTTTAACCTCCACGTAAGCAGCTTAGAAATAGACTGGTATCAACGCACACTTTAAATTACAGGACTTTTATGAGCCAAGTACACACCCACTCCTATTATGCCGCGAGCGCTAACCAAAAAATTGAGTGCCCCACATTAAAAGGTAGCTACAGTGCCGATGTATGCGTTGTAGGTGCTGGAATTACTGGGCTTAGTGCAGCCTTAAATTTGGCGGAAAGAGGTTATAAAGTTACAGTTGTAGAGGCCAACTTGGTGGGTTGGGGAGCTTCTGGGCGCAGTGGTGGGCAAATGATCTTTGGCTTTGGCTGCGACATGCCCGTGATCGAAAAGTCTGCTGGAAAAACAGCAGCAAAAGCCATGTGGGACATGTCTGTAGAAGCAATTGATACCTTGCGCCAGCGTGTAGACCAACACCAAATTCAATGTGACCTACAGCAAGGCCACCTTCACGCTGCCATAAAACCAAGGCAAATGAATGACCTCGAAGAATGGCAGGCCTCTTTAGAAAAAGACTATGGTTATGCAAGCTTAAGTCTTTGGAGCCAGCAAAAAGTACAATCAAAAATGGCTAGTGAGCGTTATATAGGAGGGCTTTATGATGCCAACTCCGGCCATATTCACCCACTCAATTACACCTTAGGTTTAGCAAAAGCGGCTTTAGATGCAGGCGTCATCATTTACACAGATTCTGCAGTGACTAAAGTGACTAGAAAATCCCAAGCCAATGTTTGTCATACTGCACAAGGACAAGTAACTGCTAACCAAGTACTTTTTTGCGGTAACGCCTATATGGGCAAGTTAGTGCCTGAAATCAGTAACAAAATAATGCCAGTTGGCACTTATATCGGCGCTACTGAGCCTCTGGGGAAAGAGCGGGCTGAAGACTTAATCAAGAATAACATGGCCGTGGCAGACATGAATTTTGTATTAGATTATTTCCGTATGTCGGCAGATTATCGTATGCTTTTTGGGGGCCGAGTTAGCTACACTACCTTAGCACCACCCAATCTCACACATTCTATGCGCCAGCGTATGTTAAAGGTGTTTCCACAATTAGAAGACGTTAGGATGGACTATTCTTGGGGTGGAAATGTTGCCATTACCATGAATCGTGGCCCACACTTTGGGCGTGTAGGTAAAGACTTATATTTTGCGCAAGGCTTCTCTGGCCATGGCATTGCTGCCACTGGCTTAGCTGGGAAGTTGCTAGCTGAAGCAGTAGCAGGACAAGCTGAACGGTTTGATCTATTTAATGAAATAAGCCACTTACCTTTTCCCGGCGGCACCCTACTCAGAATGCCAGCACTAGTGTTGGCCATGGCTTGGTATCGTTTGCGGGATATGCTGTAGCAATAAGCCTGAGGTTAGTGATCGCCACTGTTAGCACTCACAACCTTGGCTGTTACATCGCCTAAGTTACGAAAGCGATGAGGCAAATGAGTATGGAAACAATAACCATCTCCTGTAACCAATAGGTAAACTTTGTTATCTACAGTAAGTTCAATTTCACCCTGTACAACGATACCTGTTTCTTCACCATCGTAGGTGATCATATCTTCACCTGTGTCGGCTCCTGGAGGGTAGGTTTCACTGAGCATAGAGATAGTGCGGTCTGCCACACTGTGGCCAATAAGCTTTATAGACACTCCTTGAGCGCTCATATCAGCTTGTTCATCGGCCTTAAAAACAACTTGATTGCTCATGACCAGATCAGTGGTAAAAAATTCTTCCACACCCATAGGAAACCCTTTAAGTACCTTAAGCAAAGAACTAAAAGAAGGGCTAACGGTGTTTTTTTCTATCATGGAGATGGTACTGTTAGTCACCCCCGCACGCTTGGCCAACTCGCGCTGCGAAAGCCCTAAACGTTTACGAATGGTTTTTAATCTAACACCTAAATCCAAGGGACCTCCTCCATATATTTGTGCGGTTTAAGAGTCCTGTAACGGAATTTTCACACAAACCTTTACGCCTTTATTAATCACGGTACTAATATCAACTAATCCACCTAAAGACCGAGCTCGCTCATCTACTCCAGACAAACCAAAACCCTCTTTATGCTGTAGTGGATCAAAACCAATGCCGTTATCTTCAACTATAATATTCATATTCTGATCAGAAGCGTCTAAATGTACTGTCAGCTTAGTGAGTTTAGAGTATTTGACCGCATTATTTAACAGCTCTTGCACTATACGATAACTGGCAATGCTATACATTTCTGCTACATCATCTACAGAGTCATCAATATTAAGCTCTAGTTCAATGTTTTGCTCCTGCAAGTGGAATGCTAGAATACACTGCTCAACAGCCACTTTTAAACCAAACATGTCTAATGCTTCTGGCCTTAAACGTTGAATCATATTACGCATAGTTTCATACAAAGCATCTGCTTGCGATGTAATATCTTGAGCATAAGTGCCCACCCCTTCTATGGTTTCTGCAGTTTCTAGTATGTGAGCATTAATTTTAATGGCGGTTAGAGTTTGACCAAACTCATCATGTAGCTCTCTAGCAATGTGATGAAATTGGTTTTCTTGCACACGGATCAGTTCTTGTGCCAAACGAGTATTTTCATCACTCTTACGCTGCAGCTCTTGGGTTCTCTTTGCTACCATCACTTCTAAATTAGCGTGCTGCTCGCTTAGCTCTACCAAGGCTGTATCGCGTTGTAGCTGCAGACGATATTTAGCGATTAAAGCAGAATAGTAAATGCCATAGGAAAGGCTCATCAATATGAAAATAAGCCCCATAAATTGAAGGTCCGGGATATACAGCCCTGCAGACTGCTCAATAGACAGAGTAAAAGGTTGCCCTAAGTCGTCTAAGTCTCGCTCTTCCATAAAAGTGTCTATTTCGATAATTGGCAATGAGGTGGTTTTAGGGAAAATATCTTCAGCAGCTAACTTACGATCTTTGCCGTAAAGTAAGCGCACACGTGCCGCAGGCACAATATCGGCCGCAGACGCTAGCATAGTATCTGTTTTGATGATTAACAAAACAGCCAAGCCACCTTCCGAATATACTGGCCCGTTAGATGCATCTCCAAGGGTATCTAGGGCTTTGATTAATACATACCCACGTCCTCCTTCTCGAAGTTTGTAGGGCTTGGAGGCTGAGGGTTCACCCGACGCCAAAGAGGCCAATAACGGCTCTCGCATGTTGCGTACAGACATCATGTCAAACCCCATAAGGCTTTTAACTGAGTCAAGATAGGGATCTATAAAAAAAATAGGAAAGTGCATGGGCACGCCATCAACTGCATTGCCGACTTTACCCTCGGAGTTATTCTTAGACACGTACCGAGTAAGCTTATAATCTTCGTAGCCCGAATCCTGCATCTGCGTTTCGTGTTGAGCTTTATTAGCTGGATCAATGCTAACCAGCGCCTCGAACATATAAATATGTGGGTAAGCATCGCGCATACGTTTGGTGAAGTCGCGCGTCAGGTGCAGGTTATTGGGGCCCACACTGCTAAGTAAACTGCCAAAACCAGATAATGCAGCATCATTAATCAGTAGCTGTTCGTGTATATGGTTGATCGCTTGGTTAGCGTCTTTATCAAAAATTACTCGTTGAGAATTGATCATCAAAGTGACTATCAGAGCTAGCACTAATACAATGCTAAATATCCACCACAACAACCGTAATAGGGTTGAACGAAGCAATATATAATCTAATTGACTACCTTTTTCCACGATGAAAACCTTACTTATATAACACCAAAAAATACGTACTTCGTATTACCAGTTTAGCATGCGGAGCCTTGGTCCAACAATGCTCTGTGGTTGGGGCAGCAACGAACATTAGCAATAAAGATAAACGATGACTTATTGCGATTGTGTGTTAAGGACTGGGTTAGGGGAAAGTTTTATAATCAGAAAAACGTAGACTTATTTAAAGGCCTCTTTGGTATTGAGAACTGGTCAAGAGGATTGGTTGTTAATAAAGTAAAGGACGAGCGATAACTTGAGCATATCCAAGATGAAGGAGTGATCGTTCATCAACTTATGGACGTGGCAGAGGTATTGAATTGAAAAGATTTCTTGATTAAGGGTTCATCTGGGGCAGATTTTTTTGATTTGGTTTTACTTGGTATATGACACAATTTCATCATAAATAATATCTGTAATTATATGACTGTTTGAAGGGGGTTAATAACTAACAATTTTAGATGGGTGGGCAGCTGATGAATTAGACCCCAATTTTATGATTACTATTAATCACCGTTCCGACTTCTTGATTGATCAATAAACTCAAAATATTACATCGCGTAAAGTTCTGAGAAAAGAAGGCCGAATTGATGATGATATTGACAAAGAAATTAAAGTTGGTCAGTACGTTGAAATAAAATCTTGTTGATGGAAGAACTTGTACTGATCAATACGCTTGGTTAGTCTTCTAGAGATAATGACAAGAAATGGATCGTTATGCTTTTATCTAAACTTATAGTGATATTAAACGATTGGGTTACGGAACTGATGTTATGGCTCGTTATGGTTATGGCAATGGTCTGGGGTTAAAACATTGGAGCAGAATTGGACGTTATGAACTTTGGAACTTTTCTGGCAGGTGACTATGACATACATAGATTGTATGTCTAATAGGTCTTCATATCGCCACGAAGAACCTTCTGTGGATAATGACGTGTTAAAAAGTGCTGATCCAATAACTGGCCAACACAGTCGTCAAAGTAGGCTATTAAAATAAAATACAACTTCCGAGATGTTAAGTGTTTTAGGCTAAGAAAAGAATACTCTTTATCTAAAACACCATCTTTTCGAATTTATAACAGGATCTTAGCGGGGAACAAGGATGATGTTGAATACAGGCTTTCGGTTAATTTATTTACTTGGCATTGCTTTAATGGCCACTATGGTATCGGCACAAGATATGTCAGGCTGGTCAGATAAGACTGTTTGTAGATTGCTCGAACAACACGGTAAAGCTGAATTCGTTAACGAAGCAGATAGCCGTGGACTCAATTGTGCTGATCCTATTCAGATTACTAAGAGAAAATTCGTTGCCTATAAAAACTCTCGAAAAACTCCAATTACACTTTATACAAGCCTTTATGGCGAGGCATATAATTATGGAAGCGATTATAGAACTGAGTTGCCTGAACACCCTAACCCTGCGCCAAACAAGGCTACTCTCCAAACTTATTTAGACAGATATATTGATGAGCCTCGGGCTTTTCGCGGATTCAAAGTTAGTGCTTCTGATTCACCTTATAAGTTTACTCATAAGTTGAAGGATGACGAGTATGTTAAACAACATATTCGGAAAACGTCACTATTGAGTTACCTGTTATATGAGCACGGAGCTATTGTTGTTGACGAGATTACTCCAGAATCTCAATTTGGCACTCAAGTTAATAACCAAACACCTCTACCATCGCGGTCGTTAGGTAAAACATTCACTTCATACTTATTAGGACACGCTATATGTGAAGGTTACATAGGTGGTTTGGATTCGCGTATGAATGATTGGTCTAGAGTAGAGGGTACGGTATATCATAATCAAAAACTAATCGATCTTGTAAATATGAGAGCAGGCGATCAAAAATACGCAAATACAAACCAAGTGTTTTTACCTGAACAAATTGGCGTTCGGCATCAAAGTGTATTTAAACACCTTGCTTCATTGAAAGGCAGCAAGCCTTCAAAACGCTTTTATAATTACAATGACTTAGTGGTAAATACGGTAACAAACTATATTGATTACAAAACTGGTTATCAATATCAAGAATTCGTTTCTGATTTTCTTAGAAATAAAATCAGAATAGGCGAAAACGTCTATTTCCTTAGTGCTGATCGTATGAGCGTTTCTCCATCTGGAATACCTAGCAATGGGGCATATATTTCCAATTATTCGGCTTCCAGATATGATTTTTTAAGAATTGCTAAATCTATGCTTGATGATTGGCAAAATGATACCTGTGAAGGGAAATACTTGAAGGAAATCCATAAAAAAAGGATGCGTAAAGATATTCCAGATAGTAATTTTCAAAAATCTCTTCGAGCGCATAAGTTTCCAAATAAATCATATAACAGTTACGCGGGTTACTTTCATACTGACTTATATAAAGTCCCTAAGACTAGAAGCATTATGGCAATGGACGGTTTTGGTGGGCAGATGATCGTTATTGATTTCGATCTCGGTAGAATTGTTGTGACCAATTCGATTTACAATGACTATAACTGGAAGAGGATTGTTCGAGACGTGATAGCAAATGAAAAGCCGTAAGGGGTCAATAAGCTTTCATATGTACTGCTATTTATACTTGGTAGGAGGCTACAGTTAAACCACCTAATTGTTCCTAATAATCCCCATATCTATCACTTTAACTAGAGGTTTTTCCTCTAATCTCTGCAGTATTCCAACCTTCGTCTAAAAGTGGCTAAATAATCGATAAAAGTCTAGTTTGATAATGGTTTTTAGGTACTTCGGACAAAACCGAGGTTACTAATACCTTGATATTCAAGGATATATTAATAACCTCGTTAAAGGAGTTTACTCCACGGTGACCGACTTAGCTAAATTACGCGGTTGATCCACGTCCGTGCCTTTGATAATGGCTACATGGTAAGACAACAGTTGCATAGGAATTGCGTAAACGATTGGCGCTAGCAGCTCATGCACTTCTGGCACAACAATGACATGTGTGGCGTCATCTTCTGCCATTTTGGCGTGAGCATCAGCAAATACAAACAGCTCACCACCGCGGGCACGCACTTCTTGCATGTTAGCTTTAAGCTTATCGAGCATGTCATCTTTAGGGGCAACCACCACCACGGGCATGCTGGCGTCTACCAAGGCCAGCGGGCCGTGCTTAAGCTCTCCTGCAGGGTACGCCTCAGCATGTATGTAGGAAATTTCTTTTAGCTTTAGAGCGCCTTCTGAGGCGATTGGGAACATGCTACCTCGACCAAGGAACAAGGTGTGGTGCTTGTCGGCAAACCGTTGTGCCACCACTTCAATCTTGCCTTCCATTTGAAGGCATTGTTGCAAGATCTTAGGTAACGTTTGCATGGCGTCAACAATAGGTTGGATGTCGATCGCACAGCGTTGCTTGGCTAGCAGTAAAGTAAGGTGCAACAATGTAACTAGCTGAGTAGTGAATGCCTTAGTAGAGGCTACGCTAATCTCAGGGCCAGCTTGAGTCAACAACACCATGTCCGATTCCCGCACCAAGCTACTTGAGGGCACATTACAAATGGCTAGACTAGCGGCTAATTTGGTTTTGTCGATGTGACGTAACGCAGCTAAGCTATCTGCTGTTTCCCCAGATTGTGACAAGGTGATAAGTAACGTGTTTTCGGGCACTACAGCCTGGCGATAGCGGTATTCGCTGGCGACTTCCACCTGACAAGCAAGACCAGCCAAACTTTCGATCCAGTATTTCGCCACCATGCCTGCCAAGTAGCTAGTACCACAAGCAATTATTTGTACATTTTTAGCCTTTGATAAGGCTTCAATAGCACTGTCGTCGAGAATATTTTGTAATTGGCCGCCAACAATTTGCTGAGATATGAGATTAGCCACAACCTTAGGCTGTTCGTTAATCTCTTTTAACATGTAGTGCTTATAGGCCCCTTTATCACTACTTTCTTCACTGTGTTCATAGCGGTGGCTAGGGCGCGCTACTGTTGCTCCACTAGCGTCGGTAACCGTAACTTTTGTGCGGCTAATTTCTGCAATATCACCGTCTTCTAAGAACATAAACCGGTCGGTAACTTGCAGCAATGCCAGTTGGTCGGAGGCGATGTAATTTTCATCACTGCCTAGGCCAATCACTAATGGGCTGCC
>TARA_B110000503_G_C7172961_1_pt1 | contig 14881 bp, 12 predicted proteins | sample TARA_B110000503 | Tara Oceans TARA_B110000503 (sample SAMEA4397472) | marine metagenome | biome: Polar Biome; feature: [SRF] surface water layer (ENVO:00010504); material: water (ENVO:00002006), including particulate matter (ENVO:01000060) such as... | depth 5 m | reverse complement strand
GGCGCCTACCGCGGTCACCTTTTAGGAGGGTTACGATCCCGAAGAAGTGATCGCCTATGAAATAGGGTTGAAATCGCGCCTTTTGGATGACCGGCTGCAGTTGAACGTGGCGGCCTTCTACAATGACATCACCGATATGCAGGTCTCTGTTTTCCTGGAGGGCTCCGGTGGCGCCTCTTCCAATGTGCAGAACGCTGGTGGTGTCACAACACAGGGTTTGGAAGTTGAGCTCGTGTACCAGGTAGTGGAGGCCCTGCAGCTGTCGGCGAATTACGGGTACCTCGATGTGGAGTACAACGAGTTCATAGAAAATGGCGTTGACGTTAAAAACGCGAAGGATGTCCCGTATGCGCCTGAAAATATGATGTCACTCGCGCTGGACTGGTCTCTCGGCACCTGGAGCTGGGGAGATCTGGACCTGCATTTGGACTGGAGTTACAACGATAATTATGTTCCGTATATCGAACCAAGCCAAAATGCTACTGCCCAGATCGATAGTTACAATATCCTGAACGGCAACCTGATGCTGAGCGAGGTACCGGTAGGTAAGGATATGACCATGCAGTTCTCGCTTTGGGGTAAGAATCTCACCGACGAGGAATATCGACAAAACACTATCCCTTTCGGGCTCTGGACGGTTAGCTATTTTGGTGACCCCGTTACCTACGGACTGGCCGCAAGACTAAACTTCTAGCACAAGATCTCGCCTGCCAAGCCGGGCTATGCCCGGCTTTTTTCATTCTGGAGCTGACCGCCTGAACTTGAGCTTTCCGGCGGCAAGATACTTGAACGCACCTAAAACATACTGTATGTTCAAACTCGGTTTTGAGGTGAGCATGCGCGTGCAGGCTGGCCTTTGGTGTCTATATTGAAGCGGTATTTCTCCGGCGGGTGTCAGGCTTGTCGGCAGGAACCCGGGTTAACAATGAGGAAAGCCCATGAGCGATCTTGAACAATTCCGCCAGGAGACGCGGACTTGGCTGGAGTCGAATTGCCCCGAATCCATGCGCGTGCCCGTAAAGGGCTTCGACGACTTCTACAATGGTGGGCGCAATCCCAAGATTGATCACCCGGATCAAAAGCTCTGGTGCGACCGTATGGCGGCGCGTGGCTGGACCGTGCCGCACTGGCCAAAAGCCTATGGTGGTGGTGGCCTGGACTCTGAAGAAGTGAAGATACTCAGTCAGGAGATGGTTCGCATCGGCGCCAGAGTGGCGCTGGACAGCTTCGGTATCTCCATGTTGGGGCCGGCGCTGTTGCACTTCGGGAGCGAGGCGCAAAAGCTGGAGCACCTACCAAAGATCGTGCGCGGCGAAATTCGCTGGTGCCAGGGCTATTCGGAACCCAACGCGGGCTCTGATCTCGCGAGTCTGGCTACCAAGGCGGAAGACAAGGGTGATCACTACGTTATCAATGGCCAGAAAATTTGGACATCCTACGCGGATAAATCCGATTGGATTTTCTGCCTCGTGCGCACCGACAATTCAGGGAGTAAGCACGAAGGTATCAGTTTCGTTTTGTTCGATATGGATCAGCGCGGCGTCACGGTGCGGCCCATCAAACTCATCAGTGGCAACTCGCCTTTCTGTGAAACCTTTTTCGACAACGCCATAGCGGACAAGAAAAATCTGGTCGGTGAAGCAGGTAATGGCTGGACCATTGCCAAATACCTGCTGACGCACGAACGGGAGATGATCTCGGCCTTTGGTGCGGCGCCAAAAAAGTCCGTTGGACAAGTGGCGGTAGACGCCATCGGCACCGATGCATCTGGACGCTTGGCGAACTCAGTTCTACGACAGACGATCGCCCAGTACCAGCTCGATACAATGGTGTTTGGTGCGACGATGGCACGGGTGGGTGACGAGGCAAAAGCGGGACAGGGGTTAGGCGCCGCCTCCTCCATTTTCAAATATTACGGTACAGAACTGAACAAGCGCCGCAATGAACTCAATCTGGCGGCGCTTGGTGAACAGGCGTTGGGCTGGGAGGGTCAGGAATACGGTGGTGGCGCGCTCAGTCGTGACTGGCTGCGCTCCAAAGGGAATTCTATCGAGGGCGGCACCACTGAGGTGCAGTTAAATATTATCGCCAAGCGGGTACTTGGACTCCCCGACGCGTAGCGCCAATCTGACGAAGGAATAGAGAATCATGGCATTGGTATTGAATGAAGAGCAGGTGATGCTCAAAGAATCGGCCGCAGGTTTTTTGGCGGAGAGAGCGTCGGTAGCCCAGTTGCGAGCGCTGCGGGACAGCCACAGCGAGCGCGGCTTTAGCGATGAAGTCTGGCTGGAGATGGTACAGATGGGCTGGGCGGGTATTGCCATTCCGGAGGCCTTTGGTGGACTTGGATACGGCTACACTGGCTTGGGCCTTGTGCTGGAGCAGGTTGGACGCAATCTCAGCGCCAGTCCGCTTCAGTCCACTGTGCTGGTGGCTGCCACGGTGATTGGCGAACTGGGTAGTGCGCAGCAGAAAGAGCAGCTGCTGGCGGGGATCGCTAGCGGAGAGACCTTGGTGAGTCTCGCACTGCAGGAGGGGCCGCACCACGCACCGCTCAACACCGCACTGCGCGCAGTGCCCCAAGGTGATGGCTATGTCCTGAACGGGACGAAAGTGTTGGTATTGGATGCCAGTGCAGTGGACAGGTTGATTGTTGTCGCCCGAACGGGTGGCGAACCCGGCGATGCGCAGGGCTTGAGCGCATTTCTGGTCGATGTGGGAACGGCTGGCTTGACCATAGAGCGTCGCAGTCTGGTGGATTCACGCAGTGCAGGTGCGCTGGTATTGGACGATGTGTGGATTCCTGCGCGCAATCTGCTGGGTGAGTCCGGTGCCGCCTGGGATGGACTCAAGCGCGCGCTGGATATCGTCAATATCGGGTTCGCTGCTGAATTGCTGGGCTTGTCGACCGAAGCGTTTGAGCGTACCAATGCTTACCTGAAGGAGCGCAAGCAGTTTGGCCGGGTCATCGGCTCCTTTCAGGGACTGCAACATCGCGCAGCAGAGATGTTTTCCGAGCTGGAGCTGGCGCGCTCTATCGTGTTACAGGCATTGCACGCTATTGACGCCGACGAGCAGGATTTGTCGTTGCAGGCCAGTGCTGCCAAGGCCAAATTGTGTGAAGTGGCTCAACGGGTGACCAATGAGGCCATCCAGATGCATGGCGGCATAGGCATGACGGACGAGCACGAGATTGGATTCTTTATTAAACGCGCACGTGTGGCCCAGCACCTGTTTGGCGATTACAATTATCATCTTGATCGCTTTGCGCTGCTTAACGGCTTCTAATGCTCTGACACACAAGGAACTCGAATAAGAATGAACCCGGAAATTGAAAAATTTGATGAAATTGTTGCCGGTCTCACTGCGCCAGGGCAACCTTTTGAGGTCAACAACATTGATTTAGGCGGCGTCGAGTACCGCAACTTCGCCACCTTGCCGGCAAACCTGGGGCAGTATTACCTGGTCATGCAACAGCATGCCGCGAAAGATTTCGCGGCCTATCAGGACGAGCGCTATACCTTTGGCGAGGCTTACCAATACAGCTGCGAAATCGGTACCGCGCTGGTGCAGCGCTACGGTGTCAGCAAGGGCGATCGGGTGGCCATCCTCAGCCGTAATAATCCACAGTGGATGATGGCCTTTCTCGCCATTACTGCTGTCGGTGGGGTGGCGGTTCCCATGAATGCGTGGTGGACGACCAAAGAGCTGGATTACGGTATTGCTGACAGCGGCGCGACCGTGGTGGTGGCTGATCGCGCAAGGGTGGAGCGGCTGGCCCCAATTGTGGAAAAGCACGGATTGCGGCTTATCACGATTGACGATTGTAGTGGTGTGGCTGTGGATCACACGCCGTTGGGTGAGTTACTGGAGGCATACGCAGGCGCCGGCATGCCGCAGGTAGATATTGCCCTGGAAGACCATGCCACGATTATGTACACCTCCGGTTCTACGGGACATCCCAAGGGTGCGCTGTCATCACACAGGTGTGTTCTGTCCGCTCTGTACAGCTGGATGTGTCAGGGTGTTGCGACGAAAGTGGCGGCGCCGCAGGAGGCCCGGGGGGAGGCCCTGCCGCCCTCAGCACTGGTAACCATACCGCTATTTCATTGCACCGCCAGTCATTCGGTATTTTTATTGTCTCTGGTGGTGGGGCGCAAGATGGTGATCATGCACAAGTGGGATGCGCAGGAAGCCCTACGATTGATTGAGAAAGAGCGTATTACCTGGTTTAACGGTGTGCCCACCATGTCGGCGGAATTGCAGGCAGCAGCCGAAAAGACCGATAGGGATATATCTTCACTGACGGAAATTATGGCTGGAGGTGCGGCCCGCCCGCCGGAGCAAGTGAAAAAAATTAGCGGGACATTCAAAAAATCTGCTCCGGGTATTGGCTATGGCCTAACGGAAACTAACGCGGTGGGTGCCGTCAATGCCGGCGCTTTTTACGTCGCGCGGCCCGACAGTTCCGGGAGAGTGGTGCCCGCCGTGACGGAGTTCCGTGTCGTCGGGGAGGATGGTTGCACAATGGCTCCCGGCGAGCGGGGCGAACTGTGTATCAAGTCTCCTGCCAACATTCTGTGTTACTGGAACAAGCCGGAAGCCACCGCTGAAGCGTTTGTCGATGGCTGGTTTCATACGGGCGATGTTGCCTATCTGGACGAGGACGGCTTTGTCTACATCGTTGACCGGATCAAGGAAATTATCAATCGTGGTGGAGAGAATATCAGCTGTGTGGAAGTGGAAGCGGCGATTTATGCGCACCCGGGTATCCATGAAGTTGCCGTATTTGGTCTGCCCGACGATCGACTCGGCGAGATTGTCGGCGCTGCCATAGTGCTGCGCGATGGGGTAGAGATGACGGCTGATGAATTGCGGGCCTATCTGGCCGTGCATGTGGCCTTATTCAAGATACCTGCGCACATCTGGTTTCGTACCGAGCAGTTACCGCGAATTGCCTCTGGCAAGATATTCAAGCGTCAAATCAAGGCCAACTATGCACTAGAACTGTTCGCATCTTGAGTGTTTCTTACAGCAAACCGAAAAACAACTGATACATTAACGGAAATGGGAGAATGACAATGGATTTAGGTATCAGCGCCAATGTGGCAACGCTATTGGCAGAGGTAAAACAGTTTATTGAGGGGGAAATTCATCCGCTGGAGCAAGCGTATTTTGATGACATCGCAGTGGGTGATCGATGGACGTTTACCGATCAACAAACGGAGATACGCGAGGGTCTGAAGGCCAAGGCAAAAGCCAAGGGCCTGTGGAATTTCTTCCTGACCGGGGAATCGGGTTCCGGCTTGAACACGGTGGAGTACGCCTATCTGGCCGAGGAGATGGGCAAGTCGCATATGGCAGCCGAAGTGTTTAATTGCGCGGCGCCAGACACCGGCAATATGGAGGTGCTGCACAAATACGGCACGGAGGCACAAAAAAAACAGTGGCTTGAGCCGCTTCTAAACGGAGAGATTCGCTCGGCCTTTGCAATGACAGAGCCGGCGGTGGCATCGTCCGACGCGACTAATATTTGCACTACCGCGGTGCTGGATGGCGATGAGTGGGTCATTAATGGTGAGAAACATTACATTTCTGGCGCTGGCGATCCACGCTGCAAGATCATGATCGTGATGGTAAAAACCAATCCTGAAGCTGCCAAGCATCTGCAGCAATCGCAAATTCTGGTGCCGATGAATACCCCCGGATTTGAGAATATCAGGGCGATGAATGTGTTCTCGATGGACGATGCGCCACACGGCCATATGCACCAGAAATTTACCAATGTACGGGTACCCAAAGACAGTATTTTACTGGGCGCGGGTCGCGGCTTTGAAATTTCCCAGGGCCGTCTCGGACCAGGTCGGATACACCATTGTATGCGCGCTATCGGTGCAGCGGAGAAAGCGTTGGAGCTGATGTGCACTCGCGCCGTCTCGCGCACTGCATTTGGTAAGCCGTTGGCCCGCCTGGGCGGAAATATCGACATCATCGCCAATGCCCGTATGGATATTGAGCAGGCGCGTCTGCTTACGTTGAAAACGGCATGGATGATGGACAATGTGGATGCCAAGGAAGCGCGTATCTGGATATCCATGATCAAGACCGCGGTGCCAAATATTTCGATCCGCATCGTTGATGAGGCGATACAAATGTTTGGTGCACTGGGTGTGTCGCAGGATACACCGCTGGCGAATATGTACATGGCGCAGCGCACATTGCGCTTGGCGGATGGCCCCGATGCGGTGCACCGCATGGTGGTGGGTCGCAATGAACTGAAGCAATACATCGCACAGGACGGCTCGTAAGAAGGCGTTCGTGCAACCTTCAGGGACGGCTGATACCCGTTCTTTCCAATCGGACGGGCAGTGTTGACTGCTCGTCCAGCCCCTTCTCCCAATGTATTTTCGCTAGCCTCTATAAAATCAGGCTTATCTGCGGTAGCCTTTGGGTAATAATTAAATAATAAGAGTGCAAGCAGATGGCGATATCCGGCGTGCGCGACTCTCTGGTTTCTATAGCATTGTCTCTGGTATCTGTAACTCCTCACGCGCTGGCGCAGACCAACGGGCTTGAGGAAATCATTGTCACGGCGAATAAACGGGAAGCGTCCCTGATGGATACCGCGGCCTCACTCAGCGCGTTTGATTCCGCCACCATGAATCAGCTGGGCATTACCGGGGCTCAGGATCTGGTTGCACATACGCCGTCCCTGTCGATAACAACATTCCGGGTCAGTATCCGCGGAGTGGGTCGGCCGAACCTGGCGGTCGGCTCAGAGCCTGGAATCGGCATCTATTGGGACGGTGTCTATAATTCTGAAAACGACGTATTTGGCCTCTCTGAGTTCATGGACATAGAGCGTGTCGAGGTGCTGCGCGGGCCGCAGGGTATCCTCTACGGGCGCAACTCAGTGGGCGGCGCGATCAATTTCGTCAGCAAGCGACCCGGAGAGGAGTGGGGTGGTACGGCCACTGCCCAGCTCACGAATTATGATGGCAGGCTCATCCAGGCCTTGGCCAGTGGCCCGGTTAACGACAAGCTGAGCGTGCTGGTCGGCGCTTCCTACATCAGCCACGAGGGCTACCAGAAGAATATTTACAATGGTAAGGACTATCAGGAGCAGCAAACACCCTATGGCACCTTCAGTCTGGAGCACCAGACAACCGATCGCTGGAATACCGTGCTCAAAGTGCTGGGGACAGATCAGGATTACCGGCCGGCAAACGGTTACATTCTCGAACCTTTCTCGCGTGAACTGAATCAAATCGTGTCTAGTAAGGAGACGAGTGCGCCCATCAGTCTGCCGGGCATGTTTCCCGCGCAAAATTTTGTCAACATGCGCCAGGGTCTGGCGATTGAGAATCCCGCGCTGGCGGATGAAGACAAGGTCAAACAGGACCATGATCCCTCGGTCAAGATTCGGCGCTGGGCAACGTTTATTAACAGTGAATACAGCGCGGATAGCTACTCTCTCAAGTACACCGGCGGGTATTCCCGCTACTGGTTTGATTCCGCTGCCGATGCCGATGCCAGTGCGGCAGAGGATTCTGGCGTGGACTGGAGCAAAATTCTGTCCTATGACGGCAAACCCGTGTCGCAGGCCGCCGGGTCTCCGGGCTATGAAATAACACCTGCTGAGATGACCTACGTGGTTAACCAGGAAGCCACATTCGAGTCTCATGAGCTGCAGTACTCGTCGGAGTGGGATAGTGATTACTCGTTGCTTGGGGGGCTGTATTATTATCACAGCGACGAAGAGCAGGTAGTCAGTTTCCGCGAGTGGAACGATGATTTGATGGCGATGTACGCGTTCTTTGGTAACAACTTCGTAAACAACGTGGTGAGTGACGACAATTACCTGTATCGCGGCGATGCACACGTCGATACCCGGTCTTACGCGACTTACGGCCAGCTGGGATGGGAATGGACGCCAGAGACAACGTTTACCTTCGGTCTGCGTTATTCGTACGACGAGAAGAAAGGTGAGGACAATACGTTTGTGCAGTTTGTCGGTGATCCCGTTGACCCCACCGTTTATAGAAAGCAGGACGATGACTGGGATAAGTGGACCTGGCGACTGGGGGTGGACCACTTCCTTGGCGAGCAACAATTGTTGTATGCGTTTATCGCCACCGGCTATCGCTCCGGTGGATTTAATTTCCAGAAGCCCACAGCCAGTCCTCTGGTTGACGTGGTTAAACCGGAAGAAATCATTTCCTACGAAGTGGGTTACAAGGGATCGATGCTGGACAGCCGCTTGAACCTGGCAGCGTCGGCGTACTATTACGATTACACGAATTTGCAGGTGATCAAGCAGGATGTGGAGAACGGCATTGCCCTGAATACGTTTGAGAACGCTGATGAGGCACGGGCTATGGGGCTGGAACTGGAGGCGCGGGCACTGCCGGTTCCAGAGGTAATGCTGAGCGCTACCTATTCATATAACAGTACCGAGTTTAAGGATTTCGCCAGTAAAGATGCCAACGCCTGCACCCTGGGGCCCTATGCGCAGGGGTATACCCAGGCACCGTTGTGTATCGACGAACAAGACCTCAGTGGCAACGAGTTTGCACTGACGCCCCAGAACAAGGTATCGCTGAACGCCACTTATTTTTGGCAGATGCTCGAGTTGGACTGGTCAATCACCGGTAGTTATTACTATCAGGGCGAGCAGTGGATGTCGCCCTTCAACAATTCTCTTTACGACAAGGTTGGCAGTTGGGACCGTTGGGATGCGCGCCTGAATGCAGCCGCACCTGATTTGGTATGGGAGGTGACAGCGTTCATTAAGAATATAGCCAACGATCGGGAAATAATTTCCCGTGATCGGCCCAGTACGGTGACCCAAAATACGGTGACTACACTGTCAGATCCGCGTATGTATGGGCTAAAATTGCAATACAATTTCTGAGTAGGGTGCATGTTCAGGCACCTAAAAAATACTTGAACGGCCTAAATACATACTGTATGTTCAAATTCTTTTTTTGGGCGGCCCGCTTCACCTCTCCCTCCATTTCTTTGCGCCAGTGCTTTATCCCCTGGATGGATAGCTTCGCGGGCAATCAGAAATGAAGTGTATGAAGCAGCGCCGCTCGACTACACTAGATGGCTTCAGCCGCAGCACAATTGATGAGGAGCACACCATGGCAGTAAAAATCGTACCCAAGGAAGAAATGTTAGATGCCATTGGCACCAAGTTCGAGCCCGGTCCCTGGGTTGAGGTCACGCAGGACAGAATAAATGCGTTCGCCGATTGCACAGAAGATCACCAGTTTATCCACGTGGATGTCGAAGCGGCGAAGAATACGCCTTTCGGCGGCACCATCGCCCACGGATTTCTAACACTGTCACTGTTGGTCAAACTGATCGAGGGCACTGGAGTGGTCCCCGAGAATGTGGTGATGGGATTGAATTACGGTTTTGATAAAGTCCGCTTTCTGGCGCCGGTGAGTTCGGGTAAGCGAGTGCGCGCCAGATCAGAAATTACAGATATCACACGCAAGGATGAAAACCGCTTTCTGGTGAAGCAGACCGTCTCTGTAGAGATTGAAGGTGAGGAAAAGCCGGCGTTGATCGCCGAGTGGTTGAGCATGGTTATCTGCGCCTGATCGAGCGACAGATCAAATTTTTTTTTCAAGTTAGGGGATATCATTAATGTCTATTCGATATGACGCAAAAGTGGCCATCGTTACCGGCTCTGGACAGGGCTTGGGTCGCAGTCACGCTATTGAGCTGGCCAAGCGTGGCGCCAAGGTCGTTATCAATGATCTGGGCGGCGGCGTTGACGGTTCCGGTGGTTCTTCTGAGGCGGCCAAAGCGGTCGTAGCGGAAATTGAAGCACTGGGCGGCGAAGCCATTGCCAATGGCGCCAATGTCGCCAAATACGATGAAGTAGAGGCTATGGTAAAGCAGGCTATGGATAAGTGGGGCCGGGTGGATATCCTGGTGAACAATGCCGGTATCCTGCGTGACAAAAGCTTCACCAAGGGCAGCCTGGAGGATTTCAAACTGGTGCTGGACGTTCACCTTATGGGCAGTGTGAATTGCACCAAGGCCTGCTGGGAAATAATGCGCGAACAAGCTTATGGACGCATCGTGGTGACAACATCGTCATCTGGCCTGTACGGTAATTTTGGGCAAACCAATTACGGCAGTGCCAAAATGGGCGTTATCGGCATGATGAATACCCTGTCCCAGGAGGGTGCGAAGTACAACATCCATATCAACGCGCTGGCACCGACGGCTGGCACGCGTATGACGGAAGGCCTGATTCCTGAGGAAGCGTTCGCGCTGCTGACACCCGAGACAGTGACACCTGCGGTGCTCTATCTGGTGAGTGAGGATGCCCCCACTAAAACGATTATCTGTGCTGGCGCTGGCGCCTACTCTGTTGCGAAAATCATCGAAACCGACGGCGTCTGGCTGGCACCTGCTGACCAGACCCCAGAAGGCATCGCTGCGAACTGGGGGGCCATTACCTCCCCTGAGGGCGAAGTACAGCCACAGGCAGGATTTGAACAAACCGTGAAGTTCACGGGCAAGGCAATGGAAGGTTTGGGTCTGAACAAGTAGCGAATGACTCAGTGGCGTTTTCGCGACGCCCTCACAACTGGAGAGAAATGACATGAGAGAAGCAGTAATTGTATCGACCGCACGCACACCTATCGCCAAGGCTTTTCGCGGTGGTTTTAACAATCTTGGTGGTGCTACGCTGGGCGCCGCATCGGTAGCTGAAGCCGTCAAACGCGCTGGTATCGACCCGGCCCGCGTAGAAGACGTCCTTATGGGCTGTGCCCTGCAGCAGGGCGCGACCGGTTCTAATATTGCGCGTCAGATTGCACTGCGCGCCGGTTTGCCGATTACCACTTCGGGTATGACGATGGATCGCCAGTGCTCGTCCGGCCTCATGGCGGTAGCAACAGCGGCCAAACAAGTGATGTATGACGGTATGGACTGCGTGGTTGGCGGTGGGCTGGAATGTATCACCCTGGTACAGAACGAGCATATGAACCTGCACCGCATGGTGGACGAGGAATTGATGGCGATTGAGCCAAATATGTTTGTGCCGATGCTGCAGACGGCCGAAAATGTCGCGCTGCGTTACAATATCTCGCGCGATGCGATGGACGAATACGGTCTGCAGTCGCAGCAGCGTACTGCTGCGGCTTACGAGTCTGGCAAATTTGCCGACGAACTGGTTCCTGTTACCTGCCAGCGTACTGTGTGGGACAAGGCGAGCGGTGAGTCGTCAATGGTTGAAGGGACGGTAGCGTCAGATGAAGGTCTGCGCGGCACGACTTTGGAGGGTCTGCAGGGTCTCAAAACCGTTATCGAGGGTGGCACTATTACTGCCGGTAATGCGTCGCAATTGTCTGACGGTTCATCTGCGCAACTGATCATGGATCGCACGACGGCAGAAAAAGAAGGTCTGCAGCCACTGGGTATTTACCGTGGTATCGCCGTGGCGGGTTGCGCGCCGGATGAAATGGGTATCGGCCCGATCTTTGCCGTGCCAAAACTGCTTAAACAAGCCGGTCTGACAATGGGCGACATCGGTCTGTGGGAACTTAACGAAGCGTTTGCGGTGCAGGTGATTTACTGTCGCGATAAGTTGGGTATCGATAACGATAAACTCAACGTCAATGGCGGCGCCATCTCCATTGGCCACCCGTACGGCATGAGTGGCTCGCGCATGATCGGCCACGCGTTGATCGAAGGTAAACGACGCGGCGTCAAGTACGTGGTGATCACCATGTGCGTGGGCGGTGGTATGGGTGCAGCCGGCTTGTTTGAAGTTTGCTGATACTGAAGTGACTAGAACGGCGCCTGCGGGCGCCGTTCTTTGTTTAAGTCCGGGATTTATTCCGCGACGCGTAGGGTAAATACAATGAAAGCAGTGATATGTAAAGAACACGGTTTGCCAGAAAAGTTGGAACTGGTGAGCGATTGGCCGGAGCCGGAAGTTGGTGAGCACGATGTACTTATCGATGTTAAGGCTGCCGGCCTCAATTTTCCTGATGTGTTGATGATTCAGGGGAAATACCAGATGCAGCCAGAGATGCCTTTTATTCCAGGCGGCGAATGTGCTGGCGTGGTGGCGGCAGTGGGCGCGAAAGTGACTCGTTTCAAGGTGGGAAACAGAGTACTTTCCGCCGGCGGCTCGGGCGCGTTTTGCCAGAAAATCGTGGTCAACGAGGCCAATGCCTTCCCCATGCCGGGCGGGCTAAGTTTTGAGCAGGCCGCCGGTGTCAGCATCACGTATTTCACGTCTTACTACGCCCTCAAACAGCGCGCCGACCTGCAACCGGGCGAAACGCTGTTGGTGCTGGGTGCCGCGGGTGGCGTGGGGACCAGTGCCATTGAGCTGGGCAAGCAAATGGGTGCGAAGGTGATCGCCGCCGCGAGCACGGATGAGAAACTCGAACTGTGCAAAAAGTTGGGCGCGGATGAGGTGATCAATTATAGCAAAGAGAACCTCAAGGATGTAATCAAAGCCCTGACGGGTGGTAAGGGCGTGGATGTGGTTTACGATCCAGTCGGTGGCGATTACGCTGAGGCGGCAATTCGTGGTATGGCCTGGAATGGTCGCTATCTGGTGATTGGTTTCGCCAGCGGTCCCATCCCCAAAATCGCGCTCAATTTGACGTTGCTTAAAGGATGTTCAATCGTGGGTGTTTTTTGGGGGCGCTTTGTCGGTGAGGAGCCAGAGGTTAATCTCAAGAACATCGAGACGTTGTGGGAATTATTCTCCAGTGGCAAGATCAGCCCGGTAGTGACTGACAGTTTCCCGATAGAGCAGTACGAAGAGGCATTCAACTGTATGATTGAACGCCGCGCGCGCGGCAAGGTCATCATCACGATGTAAGTGTAGAGGTATCTCTCCATGCAGAGCTTTCAATTCAATACGGTAGCACGCATCATTGTTGGCGCGGGAAGTGCGCTGCAACTCGCAGATCAGTGTGGGCATCTGGGTGTCCGACGACCCCTGCTGGTGACTGATCCTGGCTTGATGGCCATCGGATTGGTGCAGCCGGTATTGACGGCACTGGCGCAAGCGGGGCTTGCGCCGCTGGTATTTGACCAGGTGCGCGAGGATCCCCCTGAGGCTACTGTGTACGCGGCGACGGAGGCGGCGCGCAGCGGCGGCGTCGATGGCGTTATTGCGTTCGGTGGCGGCAGTTCCATGGATGTGGCCAAAGTGGTAGCGGTATTGTTGGGCGGCACCCAGGCGCTGGCAGAACTTTATGGTGTTGGTCAGGTCATTGGTAGTCGCTTGCCGTTGATTCTGGTCCCCACCACTGCCGGGACCGGCTCGGAGGTCACTCCTGTCGCGGTCATAACCACGGGTGAGACAACTAAGGCGGGGGTCTCCTCGCCCGTCCTGCTGCCCGATGTCGCGATATTGGATGCTGCGCTCACGCTGGGATTGCCGCCTGTGGTTACCGCCATGACGGGGGTTGATGCCATGGTGCACGCCATTGAGGCGTATACCTCCCGCCACAAGAAAAACCCGCTGTCCGACAACCTCGCAATCAAAGCGCTACAGCTGTTATCGCGCAATATTCGCACCGCCGTCCTCGAGGGTTCCAATCAGCAGGCGCGCGAAAACATGCTGCTCGGCGCCTGTCTTGCGGGACAGGCGTTTGCCAATGCACCTGTCGCCGCCGTACATGCGCTGGCATACCCCTTGGGTGGCCACTATCACATCCCGCACGGCCTGAGTAACTCACTGGTATTGCCCTCTGTTCTGGAGTTCAACGCGCCTCAGGCGAGCGAGCTGTACGCCGAGCTGGCAGACGTAGTGACGGGCACATCGGTTGCCGGCAGCGACGAGGCAAAAACCGCAGCGCTGATTGCCGCTTTGCGGCAACTGATTGATGATGTGGCTCTACCGGCAACGTTACACAGAGCGGGTGTCAAAGCGAGTGACCTGGAAATGCTGGCCACCGATGCCATGCTGCAACAGCGGCTGCTGGTGAACAACCCGCGTGATGTCGCCTACGAGGATGCGCTGGCGATCTACCAGGCGGCCTACGGAGCTGCGCTGTGAGCAAGGCAGTGCGTCCCACCAGAGCGGACTACAAGGTCTTCTACCCTATTGCGACGCGCTGGTCTGATAACGATATCTATGGCCATGTGAACAACGTAATTTACTATTCCTACTTTGATACAGCGGCCAATCGTTACTTGATCGAAGAGGGTGGACTGGATATTAGCGACGGCAGTATCGTCGGCTATGTGGTGAATTCCGGCTGCGAATACCACGCACCCATCACCTATCCTGAGTCGGTGGAAGCAGGGGTTAGGGTGGATCGTCTGGGCAACAGTTCAGTACAGTACGGGATCGCGATATTCAGGGTAGGCGAGCAGGAGGCTGCTGCACATGGTTATTTCGTGCATGTGTTTGTCGAGCGCGCTGAAAATCGATCAGTGCCTATTCCACAACAGCTGCGTTCAGCGTTGGAACGCCTGGCTTGATAGCGTCTAATCATTGTTGTGCGGCTTGTGTGTGGAGCTGTTCGACTTTCACCCGTTCAAAGCACTGCGCCTTCTCGGAGTAATTCCAGCGTTCGATCTGCAGTTGTCGCGGGCCAGTAGCGCCCGCTATGGTCGGCAACAGGTTCACCGGGTTTGGCGCGCCGGCGCGCAGCGACGCGCTCTGTGCCGAAGTGTGGAACCGAAATCTGTAGCAATATTGTCATGCTGACTCGCGCCCCGGGGGTGGCTCTGCGGGTCAGATCAGGTGCAGTGGCTGTGGTGACACGTAAAACGTCAGTGACAGTTGTCGCCAGATAATCTCGCCGTCGGTCGCGACTTTTATACGGCGTGTGCGAAAAGGCCAGACCGTCTTTACATCGAGTTGTTGCAACGGGAACTG
>TARA_B110000503_G_scaffold6914_2_pt1 | contig 14904 bp, 9 predicted proteins | sample TARA_B110000503 | Tara Oceans TARA_B110000503 (sample SAMEA4397472) | marine metagenome | biome: Polar Biome; feature: [SRF] surface water layer (ENVO:00010504); material: water (ENVO:00002006), including particulate matter (ENVO:01000060) such as... | depth 5 m | reverse complement strand
GTATTGATTACAGTATTTGCTTTAGTGGCAGGAGCTGCCCAGTTAGTGTTTTTATACAACTTTATTCATAGCATGTTCTATGGTAAAGAAACAGAATTGAATCCATGGAAATCTAACACTTTAGAATGGACTGCTCCAGTTGAGCATATGCATGGAAACTGGCCTGGAGAAATTCCCCACGTTCACCGTTGGGCTTATGATTATTCAAAACCTGGTTTTGAGGAAGACTTCATTCCACAGCATATACCCCTAAAAGAAGGGGAACAGGAGTTACAGCATTAACAACCTTTGAAAAATTACAGAGCCTTATTCACTTCAGTTAATAAGGCTTTTTTTTTTGAATATTTTTTTTCACAAGCGACACCTGTTCAAGTAACACTCAATTTTTCCTAAGAATGAAGTATCTTTGAAATAATGAATGAAAATCTTGATCCCACTAACGAAAATTTCACTCCTGAAGAGCAAGACATTGACCGTGCTTTAAGGCCATTAAGTTTTGGTGATTTTGCTGGGCAAGATGCAATTCTAGAAAACTTAAAAGTCTTTGTTCAAGCAGCAAAGCAAAGAGATGAGGCGCTAGATCACACCTTGTTTCATGGCCCTCCAGGACTAGGAAAAACCACCCTAGCTCATATATTAGCAAACGAATTACAAGTAGGTATCAAACTTACTTCTGGACCAGTTTTGGATAAGCCAGGAGATTTAGCTGGGTTGTTGACCAATCTTCAGCCTAGAGATATTTTATTTATTGATGAGATCCATCGCCTTAGTCCTATTGTAGAGGAATATTTGTACTCTGCTATGGAAGATTATAAAATTGATATTATGATCGAGTCAGGTCCCAATGCACGAACGGTTCAGATCAATTTAGAGCCTTTTACCTTAGTGGGAGCAACCACTCGTTCTGGTCTTTTGACAGCACCTATGCGTGCTCGTTTTGGGATTAGTAATCGTTTAGAATATTATTCTACAGAATTACTTTCCACCATTGTGGAACGAAGTTCAGAAATCCTTAATGTCCCGATAGCTCAAGAAGCAGCTATAGAAATTGCTGGAAGGAGTAGAGGCACCCCTAGAATTTCAAATGCACTCTTGCGACGTGTTCGAGATTTTGCACAGATTAAAGGAGACGGAACGATCGACATGAAGATTACCCAATATGCCTTAAAAGCATTGCAAGTGGATACTCATGGTTTGGATGAAATGGACAATAAAATTTTGACTACTCTAATAGATAAGTTTAAAGGGGGTCCCGTTGGAATTACAACCTTAGCGACTGCCGTCTCTGAAAATGGAGAGACCATTGAAGAAGTGTATGAACCCTTTTTAATCCAACAAGGTTTTATAGTTCGAACACCTCGGGGTCGCGAAGTAACGGAATTAGCCTACAAGCATTTGGGGAGAATCAAAGGAAACCAAGGCGGTTTGTTTTAATAGCTTCTCTACTAATGCTCAATCGAAAAGCGCACTATTCCGAAATTATAAAAAGTAAAGCTAAAGACTTAGGATTTCTATCTTGTGGAATTGCAAAAGCAGGTTTTTTAGAAAAAGAAGCACCTAAATTAGAGCAGTGGCTACAAGAAGGAAGGCACGGCAATATGGTTTATATGGAAAACCATTTTGATAAGCGCCTTGATCCAACGGTTCTGGTTCCTGGAGCAAAAAGCGTAGTGTCCTTATTGTTGAATTATTATAGTGATGAAAAACAAATCGATCCTAAGGCTCCTAAAATAGCTTCGTATGCTTATGGACAAGATTACCATAACGTAATTAAAGATAAATTGACTCAATTGATGATCTATTTAAAAGAAGAGATTGGAGAAGTGGATGGTCGCGTATTTGTGGATTCTGCCCCTGTAATGGACAAGGCTTGGGCAAGTCGTGCTGGTTTAGGATGGGTGGGTAAAAACACAAATTTAATTTCTAAACAAGTGGGTTCTTTTTTCTTTATTGCAGAACTTATTATTGATCTTGAGTTGGAATATGATCTTCCAGTAGCGGATCATTGTGGAAGTTGCACTGCCTGTATTGATGCCTGTCCTACCGAAGCTCTCACAGCTCCTTATCAGATCGATGGGAGTAAATGTATCTCATACGCCACTATTGAGTTAAAAGAAGCGATTCCTGAGACTTTCAAAGGTAAAATGGAAGGTTGGGCATTTGGATGTGATATCTGTCAAACAGTGTGTCCTTGGAATCGATTTGCTACTCCACACCAAGAGATTGATTTTATCCCTAAAAAAGAGTTGTTGGAGTTGAGTTCCAGAGATTGGCGTGAATTGACGGAAGAGACTTTTAAAAGAGTATTTCAAAAAAGCGCAGTAAAGCGTGCAAAATTTGCAGGATTACAGCGTAATATTAAGTTTTTGTCCTCATAGAGGATTCTCTAAGGCAAATTTTTGTTGGTATTTTAATTGTTTTAAATTCTTTTTTTTCTTCCTTGTTTTCTTTTTGAGTTTTGATAAATAATTCGATCACTTTTTTACCCATTTTAACGCCATTTTGTTCCACACTGCTTAAAGAGGGTGAGGTGAGCGCTGAAACTTTCCAATTACTAAACCCAATAACGGCAATGTCTTCTGGAACTTTCAAGCCATTTTTTTTGAAATAATTCATGGCGCCAATAGCAGTTCTGTCTGTTATCGAAAATAGACCATCAACATCAGGAGTAATTTTTAAAAGTTTTTTTGCGTTTTCATATCCATTTTTAAAACTATCATCTTCACAAACAAGGCACCATTCTTTTTGAATAGGCAGGTTGTAGAGTTCTAAGGCTTTTTTATATCCAATAAAGCGGTCTATGGACATTTGAGGAATCAGATTTCCTCTAAAATGTGCAATGTTCTTACATCCTTCTTTAATCAGATGTTTAGTGGCTAGAAATGCTGCTTTTTGATCATCAATTATTACCCGAAACGAAGGAATAGATCTTACAATTCTATCAAAAAGAATCAGTAGATTTTTTTTTGCTTTACTTTTCTAAAAATGTTGATTCTAAAATTTCTGTATTAAAAGTTAATGGAACTTTATTCTTTAAAAGTGTTTGTTCTTGTAAAAATGTATTAAAGATTTTTGCTCCCATTTTATTTCCATTTAACTGGATTAAATGTACTTCTGAATGTGTATTTTTCATAAAGTTAATTTCATCAAAGCATATGATTTTAACCTTATTAGTGATTCTTTTTTTGTAGTCTTCAATAAATCTTGAAACACCAGAGTTAATAAAGTTATTGGGGGTGAATAAACTATCAAACGTATTTTTTGAAACGAATAATTTTTCAATCAGTTTGTACGTTTCTTTATCATTTTTTTTCTCGGAGATAAGAATAAATTTATTGTCAAAGTTAATTTTGTAATACTCTAATGCATTTCTATAACCGATAAATTGATCAATTGAGTTTTGAGAAATTAAACTATCCCTAAAGAATACAATTTTTCTACAACCACTTTTGATTAATCGCTCTGTTGCTCTAAAGCTCATCTGTCTGTCATCAAACACAATTTTATTACACGTTACAGCTTTTGCTATATTATTAAATAAAATTAACGAAGTTTTATATTTTACGATTTTTTTTAAATGATCAAAATTTGTGGTATTTCGGGCTAATGAGACGAAAATCCCATCGACTTGTTGCTGCAATAATCGGTCAACTAATTTTTTTTCATTTTCCTGAGAATCATTTGATTCTAGCACCACCAATAAGTATCCATTTTTTTTAGCTTCATTAATTGTGCTTGTTATCAGATCTGTGTAAAGTTTGTTTTTTATTTCAGGAACAATTATACCCACCAATTTTGTCTTTTGTGTTCTCAAATATGCTGCTTGTAAATTGGGCGAATAGCCAATTTTTTCAGCATACTCTTTTACCCTTTTTTTAGTGTTAATACTTATATCAGGATAGTCTTGCATTGCTTTTGAAACTGTAGCGGGAGAGACGTTTAATTCTTTCGCAATCTCTTTAAGTGTAATCTTCATAAATATTAAAATTTGTTTTTTTTGTTATTATTAAACAAATCAATTCACTAAATCGATTTAGTACACAATATTACACTTTTTTAACAAAACGTTAAGATCTTAGGAAAACAATTACTAAAATTGTTTATTGAATTATTAACTATTTTAACTAACTATCTTACAATGAAAAAAGAGTTCTTAAAAAAGTTCCTATTTATGACAGCTTTTGTGCTATCAATAGGAGTTTATGCTCAAAATGTTACTGGAACAGTAACGAGCGACGATGGTCCTTTACCAGGAGCAACTATTTTGGTAAAAGGTACAAACAGTTTTGCTACTACAGATTTTGATGGTAATTTTTCCATAGAAGCAGCACAAGGCGATGTTCTTGTTGTTTCTTTTGTTGGATATACTACTCAAGAAGCTACTGTAGATGGTGATCAAATAACAATAACTTTAGCCTTAGGGAATTTACTTGAAGAAGTAATTGTAACCACAGGTTATGGTACACAATCCAAACGTGATATTACAGGTGCTGTAACTACGGTAGAGGCGGATGAGCTATTAGCGGTTCCTGCAACTACCTTTTCACAACAACTTCAGGGACGTGCTTCCGGTATCTCGATTATAAACGATGCAACTCCGGGTGGAGAAGCAACCGTTCGTATTCGAGGATTTGGTGGACTCGGAAATAACAACCCTCTGTATATCATTGATGGTGTTCCTTCACAGTCTCAAGGAAACCTTAACCCAAATGATATAGAGTCTTTACAGATATTGAAGGATGCATCTGCAGCTTCTATTTATGGAGCACGTGCAGCAAATGGTGTTATCATCATAACTACTAAAAAAGGAAAAGTTGGTTCGCCACAAATTTCTTATAATTCGTATTATGGATGGCAAAGCGTACCAGGTGATTTAAAATCTCCTGCAATGAACGCAGCAGAGCTTGGAGAGTACTTATACCTTGCTGATTATTACGCTGGTAAAACACCTTCTCACGGGCAGTATTCTTTTAGTGGTACACCCGAGAATCCGCAAATAGGTATTCCTAATTATGTATTTCCTAGTGGAGCATCATCTGTAGACGAGTCGTTATACTCATTAACACCAGATAACATTTACGCGATTACTAAATCAGCAGATACGAATTGGTGGCAAGAGTTAACACAAAAGAATGCACCCATAACTAGTCACCAGATCCAAGCTAGTGGTGCAACGGAGCTTTCTCAGTATGCATTTACTGCTAACTATTTTTCTCAGGAATCTAATGTAGTTTTTGTTGGGTACGAGAGAGCATCCATTAGATTGAATTCTTCTACTAAGACCTTAAATAAGCGTTTAACAATTGGAGAGAACTTTACTCTTTCTATGGATAATCGTAAAGGTGGATTTGGAAATAACGAAGAACAGAATGCCGTTTCTGGATCATACAAGCACCATCCATTACTTCCTGTTTATGACATTACAGGGCCTGGAGGAAATGAATATGGAGGATTTTCAGGATCTCGTGGAGCAAACCTTGGAAACAATAATAATCCATATGCACGATTATCCAGAAATCAAGATAATAGAAGTAAGCGCTTCAGAGCTTTCGGTAGTGTTTTTGCAGAAGCTATAATCGCTGATAAAATTATTGCAAAGTCAACTTTTGGTTTTGATGTAGTAGGTAGAAGAGGTCTTTATATTGGACGTCCACAACCAGAATATATTGAAGGAAACTTTGTAAACGGTTCCACTTCTTTATTTCAAAACTCTTATCAATGGAACTTCACAAATACGCTTACCTACAGCGAAACATTCAATGATATTCATAATGTAGAAGCTCTAGTTGGAGTGGAAGCGGTTGAAGCTTTTGGTGAAGAATTTGGAGCTGGAAGACAGCGTTTCCCATTTCAGACTACCCCAATTATTAGTTACCTAGATGCTGGTAATCAAGGAACATCAAGTAACTATGGAAGAGCACAAACAAATTATGCTTTATGGTCACAGTTTGCGAAATTAAACTATGGTTACGGTAGTAAGTACTTAGCACAGGTGATTGTACGTAATGATGCATCTTCTCGATTTAGATCTGCAACAAATAGCGCTGTATTCCCTGCCTTTAGTTTAGGATGGAGAATTTCTGATGAAGACTTTATGAGTGGTCTTAATTTTATTGATGACTTAAAGTTGAGATATGGATGGGGACAAACGGGTAACCAAGAAATTGGAGATTATAACGCTTTCACCTCCTACCAATCTACTTCATTTAACTCTTCTTACCCAATTGATGGAAGTGCAGGTACTGCAACACCAGGTTATAATGCATCATCTTACGGTAACCCGAGTGCAAAGTGGGAAACAACAACTTCAAACAACATTGGATTTGACGCAACCTTGTTAGATCGTAAATTGAGTATAGAGTTTGATATTTGGGATAAAACAACTACCGATTTACTACTAAATGTACCTATTGCTTATGGCGCAGGGGATGGTGGTGCACCAGCAGTTAATATTGCTGAGATGAAAAATAATGGATTTGATTTAGGAATTAACTATAGTGATCAAAAAGGTGACTTTGGTTATAGTATTGGAGGAAACATTTCTCAATATGTAAATGAGATCGTTAAGTTAGACGAGTTTGGTACTCCACTTTTTGGATATAATTCTCGTGTACCTGCGGTAACAATTACCGAAGTAGGATCTCCAATTTCTATGTTCTACGGATTCCAAGTTGAAGGGATATTTCAAACGCAAGCTGAAGCAGATGCTTGGCCAGTAAATGGTTCGTACAATGCTCCTGGTAAATTCAAGTTTGCTGATGTAAATAATGATGGACAAATTAATGATGATGACCGTACACAAATCGGTAATCCTCACCCAGACTTTGTATATGGTATTAACTTAAACGTATCTTATAAAAACTTAAACTTGAATTTATTTGGTAACGGATCTCAAGGAAATGACTTGTATAATTATGTACGTTACTTTGCTGACTTTAACACGTTCCAAGGGAACCGTACTGTTCGTTCTTTAAGAGAAGCATGGCAGCCAAGTAACCCATCAGCTCCTAGTAGCCAGTGGGTCGCTGCAGATCCAAATGCAACGTCTCCTATCATGGATGCAAATGATCAAGTTAGTAGTAGAACTTCTACATTCTTAATTGAAGATGGATCTTATTTCCGTCTGAAGAATATACAGTTGACTTATACTTTTGGAGATGCAATTAAAAATGCTCTTGGAATTTCAGGCGGAGCGCTATACTTACAAGGTCAAAATTTACTTACAATCACTAACTATAGTGGTATGAATCCTGAAATACAAACAGGAGCAGATAGAACTCTTGGTTTTGATGGTGGTTATATGCCGGCGTCTGAAACAATACTTTTAGGATTGAATCTTAATCTATTTTAATATTAAACAATTAGAAAAATGAAAAAACTTAAATTAATATTATTTGCATCCATTGGAATTGTTGCACTTACAGCAAGTTGTAGCGACGAATTTTTAGACAAGAAGCCATTGGGTCAAATTTCAGGTAGTACGATAAACGATGCCGCTGGTGTCGAAGGAAAATTAATTGCCGCATACCGTACCCTTTCAGGTCAAGGTATGAACGGTGGTGGTACTTGGTACTACGATATTCACGGATGGATTTTTGGGAGTATTGCTTCTGATAACGCTGTGAAAGGAACAGATGCTGGAGACCAGCCAGAGCACTCATTTATTGAGGCATATGATTTCACTACCTTTAATGTACACATTAAAGACAAGTGGAGATCAGTCTACTGGGGTATGGCTAGAGCTAATGAGGTTATTGATGCTGTAGCTGAAGCTGCAGAAGGTAATAGCCCAGTTGAAGCAGCTCGTGCAACTCAAATTATAGCAGAAGCACGATTTTTAAGAGGTTTTCATGGTTTACAAGCGCAGTTACACTTCCGTAATCCAGCTTATGTAGATGACACCGCTTATGATGTCAACGACGTAGAGAGTTCTAAAGTTCCTAACTCAGGTCCAATTTGGGATTCAATCATTGCAGACTTTACTGCAGCAGCATCAGTACTTCCTGCTACACAAGCACAAATAGGTAGACCGACAAGCTGGGCAGCATTGGCTTTCTTGGCTAAGACGCATATGCATACTGGAGATGCTGGAAAAATTGCCGCTGCAATTCCAGTGATGGAAAATATCGTAAACAATGGTCCTTTTTCACTTGTAGCTAAATATGAAGACAATCACCTTGTTACAACACGTAACAACTCGGAGTCTATCTTTGAAATTCAGTATGCTATCTCTAGTGGTGATGATCAAAATTCTAATAAAGGAGTTGGTCTTGCGCATCCATATATTTCTCCTTGGGGATGTTGTGGTTTCTGGCAGGTAACTCAAGATTTAGTTGATTTTCACCAGACAGATGCTAATGGTTTACCACTATTAGATGGATCATGGAAAACGAACCATATTACCAATCCTAACGGAGATAATATTGGTGAACCAATCGATAATCCATCAGTAGATCCGCGTTTAGATCACTCTGTAGGTCGTCCAGGGATTTTATATAAAAATCACCATATCATGCAAGTAGATTACGTACGTGATCTTACCTATGCAGGACCTTATTTCTCTAAAAAACATGTCGCAGAGCCAGAAGGTTTCGGTGTCGCTGGTTGGGGTAACCTTTCTGCTAATAACTATCGTATCATGCGACTATCTATGGTGAAGCTTTGGTTAGCAGAAGCCTATGTTGAAGCAGGTCGTTTAGAAGATGCTAGAGCTCAAGTAAATGATATCAGAAGACGTGCTGCTAATGCAGAAGGTTTTGTTCCTGAAGCAATTCAAGGAGCTACACGTACTGAGTTTACAACTACTGCAAATGCAGCAGCTAACTATAATGTTGGAGAATATACTGGAGCATGGACGGATGCTTCAGTTGCTCGTACAGCAGTTAGAATGGAAACTCGTATTGAGTTTGCTATGGAAGGACATCGTTACTTTGATCTTCAGAGATGGGGTGTAATGGGAACTGTATTAAATGACTATCTAGCAAGAGAGTCTAAATACAGAATTTACCTAGGTGGTGTATCCTTTACTTCTCCTAAAAACCAGTACTATCCAATTCCACAAGAAGCGATTGATCGTTCATTTGTAGAGGGAGCAGCTACTTTAACACAAGATCCTAACTACTAGTAGTTATTTAACTTGTACAGTAAAAAGCCATGGGGTATATTTATCCCATGGTTTTTTTTTAGCTTAATTTTAAATATGATGCTGTCTCTCAAAAACAGAATACTAGGGTTCTTTATTCTTAGTGTAATTATTTCCTGCACCACAACAGATAAAACGTTATTTACCAAACTGTCTTCAGATACTATTGGTATTGGATTCAATAATCTTATTACAGAGTCGGATTCTTTTAACATTCTAACCAATGAATATATTTTTAATGGAGGTGGCGTAGCTGTAACAGATTTTAATAATGATGGTCTTCCCGATTTGTTTTTTACGGGAAATATGGTTTCTAATAAATTATACTTAAATAAAGGTGGTTTTGAGTTTAACGATATAACAGACGAATCCAAATTAAATTCTCAAGACTTATGGTCTACTGGGATTGCAATTGCTGATGTTAATGCAGACGGCTGGATGGATATTTATGTTTGTGCTGCTATGCATGAAAAAAACAGAACCAATAGATTATACATAAATCAGGGACCGAATGCCAATGGAGTTCCAACCTTTTTAGAACAAGCTGAAGCTTATGGTGTTGGTGATTCTGGGAACAGCATGGCTGCAACTTTTATAGATTATGATAAAGATGGTGACCTTGATTTATATGTGGTAAATAATGAACAAAACGAAAGTATTCCAACCAATTATAGAAAAAAAGTTATTGATGGATCAGCTATAAGTAACGACAAGCTTTATCAAAATAACGGAAAGGGTCTTTTCTTTGATGTTACAGTAGCCTCAGGAATTACTATCGAGGGTTATGGCCTGAGCGTAACTCCGGTAGATGTAAATAAAGATCAATGGGTGGATTTATTTATCACCAATGATTATTTAACTAATGACTTACTTTACATAAATCAAAAAGACGGCACCTTTAAAAATGAAATTGAAAACTCTTTATTACACCAAAGTAAGTTTTCAATGGGTTCAGATGCAGCAGATTTTAATAATGATGGTTATTCTGACTTAATTACCCTTGATATGTTGGGAGAAACACATGAACGGAAAAAGACTACTATCGCGAAGAGTTCTTTTTTTCAAAATGTGATGAATAAAAAATGGGGATATCAAGATCAGCACATGCGCAATATGCTATTTAAAAATAATGGAAAAGACCTTCCTTTTTCAGAAATTGGTCAGTATGCTGGGGTCTATCAGACGGATTGGAGTTGGTCGCCTTTATTTACAGATGTAGATTACGATGGAAATAAGGATTTATTGATTACCAATGGATTTCCAAGAGACATAACTGACATGGATTTTGCAAACTACCGACTAAATGAAGGTTCTTTTACAAGTATTTCTAGTTTATTAGATTCTATTCCAGTGATTAAAATTCCAAATTATGCATATCGTAATAAAGGTGATCTGACATTTGAAGATACAGGAGAAAAATGGGGATTAAACATTCCGTCTTTTTCTAATGGTGCCATTTTTAGTGATCTTGATTTGGACGGAGATCTGGATTATGTCGTCAATAATATAAATGATCAAGCATTTATTTTTGAAAATAACCTAAATGTATTAGCCCCAAAAACAAGATACATACAAATTGAATTAGAGGGAACAAAATTGAATCCAAATGCGCTTGGTGCGTATGTGGTTTTACGGTTCACAGATGGTTCCTTCCAGTTCCATGAACAACAGCTTTCAAGAGGTTATATGTCTTCAGTGGATCCTATAATTTACTTTGGAGTTCCCTCAGGAAAGACAGTTTCATCAATTGAAGTTCTTTGGCCTGATGATAAATTTTCAATTTTAAAAGAGCCTAATTTAAACCAACGTCACGTCCTTATCCATAATGAGGCTTTAGTGACTCAGAACCTTGACTTTCCATTTTTAGATTTGAAAAAAAGCGATCCTTTTCAGGAAGTTGGCTCTAATTATGGAATTGATTATGTCCATGAAGAGCGAAATGTTCAAGATTTTTTTAATCAGCGCCTTTTACCACACAAACTGTCTCAAAATGGTCCTTGTCTTGCAATAGGTGACATAAATGGCGACGGAAAAGAAGACTTTATTGTTGGAAGTTCTACTGATTTTTCACCCATGCTTTATTTTCAAACGAAACAAGATAAATTTAAGGAACAAGCACTATTTTCATCTCAACAAGATATGGCTTATGAAATCGAAAGCATCGCATTATTTGACGCCGACCAAGATGATGATTTAGATCTTTATCTCGTTTCAGGAGGCAATGTAGAATCTTCAGGAAAAGCCCTAAATGAGGATCGACTCCTTTTAAATGATGGTAAAGGAAATTTCAATCCAGTGGCTGGAACACTCCCTTTACTCTATTCTAATGGATCCGTGGTTAGACCCTTCGATTATGATAATGACGGTGACCTTGATTTATTTGTGGGAGGAAGAAATAAACCCAACGCTTTCCCTCTGGCTGATCAGAGTTTTTTACTTGAAAATAATCAAGGTGAATTCAAAACGGTGAGCTTAGATTTTTTCCCTCAATTAAAGAATATAGGAATGGTGAATGATGCTCAATGGGGAGATCTCAATCAAGATGGAAGAGCAGATTTGGTTATTGTAGGAGAATACACAGGGATTCAAGTTTTCTATAACCTTCCAGGGGGATTTGTTAGGGATTCATCAACCCTTAAAGAAACTACTGGACTCTGGAGAACAATTTCGATTTTAGATATCGATCAAGATGGAGACAAAGACCTATTCGTTGGTAATCTTGGAAAAAATAATATGTTTTCGATAACGGAGGATGCACCCTTGATCATCTCTACCCAGGATATTGATCAAAATGGAAGTGTAGATCCCATGATGTTTTGCAATCAATTAAATGTAGATGGAATATGGGAGATGTTTCCTACCCAATTTTGGGATAATCTCATCCAACAGAGTCCTATTTTCCGAAAGGAATTTAATTCTTATGCTGCTTTTTCTGAAGCAAATCTTCAGTATTATTTGGATAAAAAAATAATTGACGAAAAAAGTCTTTTAAAGGCTAAATACGATGCCTCTTTGTGGGTGGAAAACCTTGGAGATGGGAAATTCAGCTTACATGAATTACCCGATCCACTCCAATGGGGACCCATTAATGATTTTTTAGCGGTGCAAACTGAGGAGGAAACACTAATCTATGTGGTTGGGAATGATTTTGGGGGCACACCGTTTGAAGGAAATTTTGACGCTTTCCAAGGAGGGATTATGACCTTTGACGGCGAAATCAAATTTAAAAGTCCGCAAGAATCTGGATTTTATGCTTTTGGTGATGCTCGTTATTTAGATAAAGTCCGTTTGAACAATGGAAAGCAATTGATTTTAGTTTCTCAAAATAGGCAAAAACTCTTGGTGTTTGAGTAAAATTAGATTCCATTGAATTAAAGCGGATTTTAAATCCATTGTTTCAGCTAAAACTAATTTTATAGGAGCGTAGTATAGGAAAGGTGAAAACTCAACTGATTCTTACTCTTTCTTCTCATCGCAATTGAGCTGTAAGTATCGTATTTCTTAAAATAACCTTCATTTCATTAGAGTGAAAGCTCATTCCTAAGTATTTAAAACATTCAAAAGTTTAAAAATGTAGAATAACCTAAGAAATAATTTCTGTTAAACCTAATAGAGGTTATTCTCACTCAAATGTTTATATTAACATCTTAAAGTTCTATATAGTAAATAATAAATAGCGCTTTAAGTGCAGACCTATATTTAAAATCAATGCGTAACCTATAGAAACAAATGATATGCTAATCATTTCTAAATATATAGTCACTGACAGACTTGCAGTGAGTACCTTACTACTCGTTTTGGCACTGTCTTGCTCTTTGTTTTCCTGCAATTCGCACAAAAGTGAATTTGTAGAAATTAAGCCTATTGCAACTCATTTTAATGGGATGGAATATATAGCGATGCAAAGCTGTGTTGAATGTCATCTAGATATCGTAGAATCTCACAAAAAAACCTCTCATTACAAAACTTCATTTGAAACTGCTGCAAGTGCATTTGATAAAATTTTAAAGACCCAGCCGAATGAAATCAATCTGAAAGATGGAACCAAAATAGTAATCAATAAAGAGGGAAATAAACTTTTTCAAGATTTCTATGTTTTAGACAATCCAACTCCGGTATACCACACTCCCATGGACATTACAATTGGATCAGGATTTAGAGGGCAATCTTTTTTGTATTGGAATGAGGATCGATTATTTCAAAATCAGGTCTCTATAATTGGATCTATGGAGGGATGGATCAACAGCCCAGGCTATGCCTCGCAAATGAACAACACCAGACCTGTAGTGCCAAGATGTATGGAATGTCACAGTACTTATACAGCCCCGATTGAATCAATTACAAACAGGGTTAATAATGAATACGATATAAATAATGTTTTGTTAGGAATCGATTGTCAACGATGTCATGGCGAAGTAAAGGAGCATGTTGTCTTCCATAAAAAAAATCCTGAGGTAAAAGAGGGACAACACATTTTGAAGTACAGTGAATTGACTCAAAAACAAAGAGTCGATGCCTGTGCCTTATGTCATTCTGGATTTCGCCAACCTGCATGGGATCCGCAAGAGAGAAAATTTATCCCAAGTTTTTCTTTTCAGGCGGGAGATAATTTAGATGATTTTTTGCTCAAAAGTAATAGTGGTTCGACAAACAATCCGGACCCCGAAATTCATGCAAATCAAATCAAACTTTTAACAGACTCTAAGTGCTTTAAAATGTCTGAAAACATGGATTGTGCTACCTGTCACGACCCACATGATCAAGAAAGAGGAAACTATCAAGACTTCAGTTTAAAGTGCATCAGCTGTCATCAAAGCCAAGAACATTCTCAAAAAACGTTGAGTTTGGCTGGTGCAAATTTTAATGATTGTGCAGCTTGTCACATGCCCTTCGTCGATAGTAAAGCAATGAAAATAGATCTGAATTTAAAAGAATTAGCCCCCGTTCGTATTCGAAACCATTTTATAAGTATTTATCCTGAAGAGAATAGCTTGCCATAATTTTTTATACTGAATACTCTTCTAAATTGAATCTGAAAAAACTCAAACAATAATTTAAATTATCTCAAAAGTTACCCTTCAAAATTAAAGCTACATTTATTTTAAAGCTAGAGATTCAAAAAATTATACCAGCTGAAAATTTTATGAAGGGATGTACCGTATTAGGAATTAATCATAAATCAATTAAAATGAAATATTTAATCTACTAACAATATTTTTTATTTAGAACACTTTAATCGCACAAGACTTGAGTTTATATGAAAAGGAGACTTTCGTTTTTGAAAATGACACTCTTTACTACAGAATTATAAAACCTCTTGATTTTGATGACGATGGGGACATGGACTTTCTTTTGGTAACCTTGGAAAAAATAACATGTGTAATATAAATCTAGAAACGCCAATGTTGGTATCTTCAAGAGATGTCGATGGTAATGGAAGCGTTGATCCTTTTATTTTTATTTCCCAAAAAAACAATAAAGGAGAATGGGAGCAATATCCAGCATAATTCTGGGATAACTTAACACAACAAAGTCCCTATTTTAGACAAGAATTCACTTCATATCACAATTTTTCAAAAGCAAATATTGAATATTACAAAACCAAGGGATTTATTATAAAGGAGCAAACATTAAAAACCAAACTAGATGCTTCCCAGTGGGTTGAAAATTTAGGAAGTGGTCAATTTAAAATGACGGCACTACCAGAGGCACTTCAGCTGGGCCCAATTAACGATTTTTTATCTCTAAATGAAGATGGAGAG
>TARA_B110000503_G_scaffold141257_1_pt1 | contig 14930 bp, 13 predicted proteins | sample TARA_B110000503 | Tara Oceans TARA_B110000503 (sample SAMEA4397472) | marine metagenome | biome: Polar Biome; feature: [SRF] surface water layer (ENVO:00010504); material: water (ENVO:00002006), including particulate matter (ENVO:01000060) such as... | depth 5 m | reverse complement strand
GTAATACATATCTTGCTCATTAAATTTTTGTGCCGATAAACAAACACAGCAATGGCTGTTGTGTTGATAATCTAGTCATCCTAGTAATGGTCTAAATAAAGTGATGCATATTGATTGAATATAAATTGATATATGACTTGTTAATTGTGTTTGAAATTGTCATGATTGAATCATGACAATGTGGCCACCAAATCCCAAAGATATTAAACGCCCAGCCTATCGCTTTCTTGCCGACTGCTTGATTAGAGCCATCGAAGCTGGTGATGTAAAGGATGGGGAGCAATTGCAAACCCATCGAGAACTGGCAGATCAGTTGGGCCTCAGCATACAAACCATTAGCCGGGCCTACGAAGAATTGATTCGACGTGGGTTTGTTTCTGGAGAGGTTGGGCGAGGCACTTTTGTTCGTAAGCAAAGTTCCGACTTAAGTTGGCCGTTTCAAGATGCAACTAGTGGTCAAAATAATCATCTGATTGACTGTTCAATATTGAAGCCAGTTTCTGCGTTAATACATATGAATAGTATGCGAGCTGCGTTATCTGACCTTAGTCATGATCTCCCTGAGTCAGTCATCTTTTCGTTTCGCCCTGCAAAAGCCCAGAGCCTTTACCGTGATACCGCAGCCATATGGTTAGCGCACTGTGGAATTGAAACCTGTCCAGAGGTTATACAGTTAACGAACGGGAATACATCGGCGATGACAGTCGCCTTAATGACCGCAACCAGTGTTGGTGACCTTGTCGTTACGGAAGAAATGTGTCATCACACACTCAAACCTTTAATTCGCTATCTCGGTTTACGTCTTAAAGGGCTGAAAACAGACGAGCAGGGCATTCTGCCCGAAGACTTCGAGCACGCATGTGTTAGCGAGTCTGTAAAAGTGCTGTATGTGATGCCAAGTGGTTTGAATCCACTTTCTCGAATGATGGGGATCGAAAGACGTAAGGCCATTTGTGAAATTGCTCGTAGATATGATGTGCTGTTGATTGAAAATGATGCCTGGGGCCCCATTCAACCTGAGCGCCCCCTTCCTTTTGCTGAACTTGCGCCAGAACGGACATTTTACTTTACCAGCTTTACCAAATGCATCATGCCAGGCCTTCGAGCGGGATATTTAATAGTGCCGGAGAGCCTAGCCTCAGCCTCAGCCAATACTCATTTGGTCAGCAATTGGATGGCAACACCGATGCTGGCAGAAATTGCTGCACGGTGGGTTAAGGACGGTACTGCCGTTAAATTACTTGAATGGCAAAAAAATGCTCTCAGTGAGCGAAATAAAATGGCTGCAAATATCCTGTGTGATATTCCCTTCCAAGCCAGTCCAAATGGATTGCATGTTTGGCTACCACTACCGGCAGTCTGGGACGAAAATGCTTTCGTCACACAAGCGAGTCTGCATGGTGTGACGTTAGCCCCAGGTTCAGTATTTGCTGTTTCTGGAACGTCCAGCCATTCTGGTGTTCGAATCTGCTTGGGGGGCAATACTAACAGTGCACTTAAGCGTGGGTTACAAATTATTGCTCACCTGGTCACAAGCCAACCGAATCCGGCATTACTTGAAATATAGTAAAAAAGTTAAATTGTCATGATTTAATGTTATTATTGACATGATTATTGTAATGAATTAACTTGGCGTTGGAAGCAAAAGTTAGTTTTTACTGACGCGGTGATAAGTGCAATTAAATGCAGTTGATACGTTAACTGCATTTAATTACGAATTGCCCGACCACTCCAGTAGCATTCAGCTTGTTTCTTTAATGTATATAATAAATATAATAAGGACAACATCATGAAAAAAATTCTCACGACCATATCCATCATTGCCGGCATTACGATATCCAGTTCAGGCTATGCTGACGAATGGAAATACGCAATGGAAGAAGCGCTGACAGACCCACAAGGTTTGTATGCAATGAAGTTTAAGGACGAAATCGAAAAAAATTCTAATCACACAATTAAGATTTATCCAGTTGGAGCCTTAGGTGAGTCTGCCGATGCGATGGAGCAAGCACAGGCTGGACTATTAGAGTTCATTGACCAGTCGCCTGGATATACCGGCGCTATGATCCCTGAAGCTGAAGCCTTTCTAGTACCTTACCTCATGCCTTCAGACCCAAAACAGGTCAATACTTTCTTCAAGGAAGGCAAGGCCGTAAATGAAATGTTCCATAAAATTTATCGGGAACACGATCTTGAATTGCTTTCAGTCTTTCCTGAAGGAGAGCAAGCAATTACGACGATGGAGGCGTTTCATTCACCAGCCGATCTTGAAGGCATGAAAATTCGTACCATGCCTTCTCCTTTGCTGCTTGAAACCTACAAGGCATTTGGAGCTTCACCTATTGCTATGTCCTGGGGAGAACTGGTTGGTGGGCTGAAAACCAATATGGTTGATGGGCAGGAAAATCCAACAGTCTGGATCGAAGCCTACGGCCTAGATGACTTGACTAAAGTCCTGACCTACATTGGACATAATCATTACACCACTGCAGTAATGGCTAATGCTGATTTTTATGACGGACTAAGCGCCACGGATAAAGAGCTGATTCAGAATGCAACTGATGTTGCACTGGATTACATTCTTGCATTGGCTGTAAATTTGGACGCCCAGGGGCTTGGCCGGATTATAAGGACCAATCCAGGTTATCAGATTGTTACCTTGACAGAAGAAGAGCGGGCTCCGTTTAAAGCGCGTGCTGCTGACGTAGAGAAGGTATTTATCGAGAAAACAGGTGCTCGAGGCAAAGCGATTATTGATCAGATGAAAAAAGATCTGCTTGATGCAGCTAATAAAGCAAAATAACTAGCACTTCCGAAAAGTGAGTGGCACTAGGCCACTCACTATCTCAATTATTCGAGCCATAGCACCTCTTGTTCATAGAGGTGAAGTTCTGGTACAAGCTTAAAATAAAAAGCAAATTCAGTATGCCTTGTACCCAAAATTCGAGCAGGTAAGTCCTATGAGCCATATAAATAGTAATCATTCTGGAATATATAGGCGTCTAGATTCGATCGACAATGGCATAGCCAAATTAGAAGAATTTATTATGGCCATTGGCGTTATTTTGATGGCGGTCAACACCATCATCAATGTCATTAGCCGTTTCATATTCAATCATTCTATTATCTTTGCAGAAGAGCTCAATAGTACATTTATTTTGTTGGTCACCTTTGCAGGAATAGGGTATGCGGCGAGGCATGGCAGACATATACGAATGTCTGCGGTGTATGATCACTTGCCAGACAAAACTAGAAAAATTTTGATGACCATAATTGTTGCTGTGACAGCATTTTTTATGTTTTTCCTAGCCTATTACGCAGTTCAATACTTATATCACGTGTATTCAAAAGGCAGAATCATGCCAGCCTTGGGTGTGCCAGTCTATATTATTTACCTTTGGGTTCCTGTTGGCTTTTTTATCACGGGTGTTCAATATGCGTTAACTACAGTAAAAAATATACAGCGAAAAGAAATCTATTTATCAACTACTTTGACTGAACGTGAAGTTCAGGAAGTGGAGGTTTAAATATGGCGCTAGCTATGTTTTTGGTAATGGCTGCTCTGTTATTACTGGGCTTCCCGATGATGGTTCCTCTAATCGCTGGTGCTTTGGTAGGTGTCGTAGAGCTGTTTGGTGACCTTGATAAAAGTGAATTTATGGTTCAGCAAATGCTAGGAGGTATACGCCCAGCCTCTTTGATTGCCGTGCCCATGTTTATGTTGGCGGCAGAAATTATGACTCGCGGTCATTCGGCTAATCGCTTAATCGATATGGTCATGGCATTTGTAAGACATATAAAAGGTGGCCTTGCAATCAGTACGTCTGCAGCCTGCGCACTATTTGGCGCTGTGTCGGGCTCAACCCAGGCGACAGTGGTTGCCGTTGGTGGGCCCCTTCGACCGCGCATGTTAAAAGGTGGTTATAAAGATTCATTTGTCCTAGCACTGATCGTTAATTCCAGTGATATAGCATTTCTAATTCCTCCCAGTATTGGCATGATTATCTATGGCGTAGTGTCAAAGTCTTCAATCCCTGAATTGTTTGTTGCTGGTATTGGGCCAGGATTGCTGATTTTGGTTTTGTTTTCGATTTACAGCATGATTTATGCCACGGTTAAGGGCGTGCCAACAGAAACCGCTGCAAGTTGGGGCGAGCGCTTTGTCGCGGTTAAAAATGCTTTGTGGCCACTCGGGTTCCCGCTGATCATTATGGGAGGCATCTTCGGTGGTGTTTTCAGCCCCACCGAAGCAGCAGCTGTGAGCGTGCTTTATGCACTATTTTTAGAAGGTGTAATATTTCGATCCATTACCTTCGCCGACTTTTACTCTATCGCTAAATCAACGGGAATGATCACTGGGGTAGTGTTTATTCTGGTTGGCGCTGGAGCATCATTTGCCTGGGTGCTGTCCTATGCGCAAATACCTCAAGAATTACTGGGCGCTATTGGGATATCTGAAATGGGGCCGATCCAGGTGCTGTTTGTTATTTCAGCTGCGTTCTTTGTAGGCTGTATGTTTGTCGACCCTATTGTTGTCATACTGATACTGGTGCCAATTTTTTCTCCAGTGATCAAAAGTACAGGGCTCGACCCTATTCTTGTGGGAACACTGATTACCTTACAAGCTGCCATTGGTTCTGCTACACCTCCATTTGGTTGCGACATATTCACTTCGGTTGCTGTATTCAAGGTGTCTTATCTCGAAGTCGTGAAGGGTACACCCCCTTTTATTATTATTTTACTCAGTGTCTCCGTTCTAATGATTTTCTTTCCTCAAATTGCGTTATACCTGCGCGATTTAGCTTTCGATAAATAAACGGAGTTCGTCATGTTTGAACGTATTCTATTGGTGTTGGATGGTTCTAAAAATAGGCAGGCAACATTTAAAATAGAGATTAATCCACACAAAACTAACAGTTTCGAGTTGCTCATTTTTAAGGATTTGAGCCAATACCCTATGAGTACCCCATCGACTTGGGTGGTGGTTTAAGGGCATATAAAAACACTGAGTCTAAGTCACCATGAATGTGTGTACACAACTCTACAAGCGGCGTTAGCAATTTGGAGCAGTATATGACAAAGAACAAAAATCAGTCCATGGTTAAATTGGCAGGTACTAGAGTCAAATTTGAAGGACCTCGAGCATGGAAGAGACTTGGCTTGATAGCGCTGGCTACTGATCTAACAAGCGAGCGAGATTTTGCCCGCTTGCTGCCCCACCATCAGGCTGGCCTTTATACCACCAGAGTCGCATTTGAAAACCCAGCCACCCCTGAAAACTTACGCCATATGGCACCCCGTCTAACGACTGCCGCTGACTTAATACTGCCAGGCGAGCCGCTTGATGCAATCTGTTATAGCTGCACTGCAGCTTCCGTAATAATTGGTGAAGACGCTGTCACTAAAGCCATTCAAGACTCACGCCCAGGAGTCCCGGTAATAACACCATCTGGCGCTGCACTACAGGCATTTTCAGCTATGGGAATTAACCGTATCGCAATTCTAACGCCTTATCTTGTTGAGACCAGTCTACCCATGGTCGATTATTTTTCTCAGCACGGATTGGAAGTGACGCAACTTGACTGTTTTGGATTAGATGATGATCGCATCATGGCAAGAGTGAGTCACGATAGTATTATTGAAGCGGCCTGCAAATTGAATACGCCAGAGGTAGAAGCGATCTTTATTTCCTGCACTGGATTACCCGCGGTTCCGGTGATCGCTAAAATTGAAGCCCTTACTGGTAAGCCAGTTGTCACTTCCAATCAGGCCAGTGCATGGGCGATGATGCTTCATTCTGGGTTAGATCACCGACCACAGGGTTATGGTCAACTCTTCGATTTCGGCTTAACTGCTGAAAATTAGGAGCATTTTGACGTGAGCAGACCAACATACCCAAGCCTTCTCTAATCGCTTATTAAGGTTCTAACTATGACTAACAAAAATCCCATTACCGCTACCATTGATTTCAACCAAGATGGTGTTCAGCACGGTTTCCTCAAGTTGCCTCATTCTCATAATGATTCAGCCTGGGGTTCGATGATGATACCGATCACAGTTGCACAGAATGGTGAAGGACCTACCGTTTTATTTACTGGAGCCAATCATGGTGACGAATACGAAGGGCCTATCGCCTTATATGATTTGGCCCAAAGTATTAACCCTAATGATCTCAGCGGCCGGGTCATTATTGTACCGGCCATGAATTATCCGGCATTTTTAGCGGGTCAGCGTACCTCGCCGCTTGATGGTGGGAATATGAATCGGGTTTTTCCTGGAAATCCAGCTGGGACGCTAACGGAAAAAATTGCTGATTACTTCCAACGGACATTGTTACCCTTGGCTGACTATGTTGTTGATTTTCACTCCGGTGGAAAGACTTTGAGTTTCCTACCCTTTTGCTGTGCACATGTGCTTGATGACAAAGCGCAACAGGCACGTTGCGTTGCGGCAATGCAAGCTTTCAATGCACCGTATTCGATGATGTTATTAGAAATTGAAGCCGCCAACATGTATGACACTGCGGCTGAGAGTCAGGGTAAAACCTTTATCAGTACTGAATTGGCTGGTGGTGGCAGTGCCACAGCTGAGACCGTAGCTATTGCCAAAAAAGGTATTCGCAATATTTTACGTCACGCTGGAATAACCCGAGGTGAACTTGAGGTAGACGATACTATTAACTTAGACATGCCCGACCAAAACTGTTTCGTTTTCAGCGAGTCTGATGGTTTGCTAGAGCTTTGTGTTGACCTAGGTACTGAGGTGAAGGCAGGTGACCTGCTTGGCCGGGTCCACAACATGAAACGTACTGGTCAGGCGCCGACTGACTACCATTCAAAAATTGATGGTATTTTTAGTGGGCGACATTTTCCTGGCAAGATTGCAATGGGCGACTCCCTTGGTGTTATCGCCGTGACTAGGTAGATTGGAATTATCATGGTCAGTTAATTAATTCTGATCACCAGATTCCTCAATTCGACCTGATCGGAACACACTCGCAGACGAGTAATGATTAAATAGCGATGGAAATCCATGCAGATAAAAACACAACAGACTAACGCGAGAATCTATCAATGAGTTACAGCAAACCATTCCAAAAAACTGAATACGAACAACGAGTTAAGAAGGTTAAAGAGCGCATGCAGTCCGCTGGTTTTGACCTGTTAATCTGCCAGGACCCAGCTAGTATGGGCTGGCTTACAGGCTTCGATGGCTGGTCATTTTATATGCCTCAGGCTGTACTTGTGCATCTAGACGAGTCTTCGCCGATCTGGTTCGGGCGTGCACAGGATGCCAAGTCAGCACATATCACTACAGACCTCAGCGCCGGTAATATTGTCGGCTATAGTGAGGGGCTGGTGCACCATCCAACAAACCACCCATTTGATGAACTATGCGAGCTGGTAATCGCTCGTGGCTGGGGATCAGCCCGCATAGGTGTTGAGCTCGATGCGCACTATTACACTGCTCGGGCCCACCAACATATCACCAAAGGTCTGCCCAATGCGACCATTTGTGATAATCACGAAATTGTTAATTGGGCACGACTGGTAAAGTCAGATGCCGAACTGGTTTATATGCGCGAGGCTGGCCGCATTGTTACCGACACTATGAACATGGCCATTTCCAAACTTAGCCCCGGTGTTAGACAGTTTGAAGTAGTCGCCGATGTCTACCATACACAGATCAATGGCTTTGATAACAAGTATGGTGACTACACCAGTTTGTGCCCATTGATTCAGGTGGGCGAAGGTACCAGTACCCCCCACCTAACCTGGACCGATGAACCGCTGCCGGATAGTGGCCTCATCGTGATGGAGATAGCTGCGGCCAGACGACATTATCACGCGCCACTCACACGTACCATGCACATTGGTAAACCACCTGCTGAGGCAGAAAGACTAGCTGATGTCATTCTTGAAGGCGGAGATAGAGCACTTGAAGCCGCTAAACCAGGGGCCACTTGCGAAGAAGTTGAAGCGATCTGGCAAGGCGTACTTAAACGACATGGTTATAGTAAAGCAAGTAGAGTGGGTTACTCAATAGGGTTAAATTATCCACCTGACTGGGGCGAGCGAACGGCCAGTTTAAGACCTGGTGATCAGACAGTATTGCAGTCTGGCATGTGTTTTCATTTTCAGTCTGGCGTCTGGTTAAATGATTTTGGAGCTGCTATTTCAGAACCGTTCGTCGTCACCGATAACGGCGGGGAACGTTTAAGCCATGTTGCCCGTGAACTTATCATCATCAATTAGTAGGTTAAAAATATGTCAGTTAACACACCAATAAATAGCTTTGCGTCAGACAACGTTTCCTGCGCTTGCCCAGAAGTAATGGATGCTGTGGTTGCGGCTAATTCGGGGATTAGTTCCTCTTATGGACAGGATGCCCACACCATAAAGCTTGAAGCAACACTGTCGGCGTTTTTTGAAACTCCAGTAAAAGTATTTCCAGTTGTTAGTGGCACAGCAGCCAATTCATTAGCACTATCAGCGCTGACACCATGTTATGGCAAAGTGTTTTGTCACGAAATGTCCCATATTAATACTGATGAGTGCGCTGCACCTGAATTTTTTACTGGTGGAGCCAAGCTAATCTCAATAGCCAGTAGTAATGGCAAGATAACCCCCGCTGCGCTGTCGTCGGTATTTCGAGGTAAAGGCAATGTGCACGCTGCCCAACCCGCTGCCTTAAGTATTACTCAATCATGCGAAGTTGGAACAGTGTATCAACTGGACGAGATTGCCGCTGTGGCTAAAACAGCTCATGAATATGGCTTACACGTACACATGGATGGTGCTCGGTTTGCCAATGCTCTGGTTGCGTTAAATGCAAGCCCGGCAGAAATGACCTGGAAATCGGGTATCGATGTACTGTCGTTAGGCGGTACAAAAAATGGTTGCCTTGCTGCTGAAGCGGTGGTTTTTTTTAATCCCGATCTAGCCAAATCCTTTCCATTTCTTCATAAAAGAGCAGGGCAATTACTGTCGAAAATGCGTTTTGTTTCAGCCCAGCTTGAAGCCTATGTATCCAATGATGTTTGGCGACGAAATGCACAACACGCTAACGCTATGGCACTGCGCCTTAGCCAAGGGTTAGCGGCCATTCCTGGTATTGATCTACAGTTTCCAACCCAGTCCAATGAGGTCTTTGCCAATATTCCACGAAATGTTATCGATCGTCTTGCTGCAAAAGGCATTGAGGTCACCGAGGGCGAACTCGACGAAACTGCGCCCCCTCGTTTCGTTACAGCATGGGATAGTAAAATTGAAGATGTCGATAATTTGATTGCTGCAATCAAATTATGCAGTGGCGATGGTTGATAGGGCGTTAATGCCAACGCTCTTGTCGCATTAACATCACCTTGTCTTATGGATAATTTTAATAATCAAAAAACGCTTGGCTATGACTTGCCAGTACGTTTTTAAAAAAACAACAACAGAGGTTTTCAGCCATGTCTAATCTACTGACACTTAGCGAATATCGAGATCTAGCCTTTAACTTGGTGTTGCCAGTCCAGGCGTATATCAATGGTCAGTTCGTGACCGCCTTATCAGGCAAAACGATGCCAACAGTAAATCCTGCAACTGGGGCCGTTCTTGCACAAATTTCAGCCTGTAATGAGGATGATGTAAACGTTGCCGTCGCCAATGCTAAATCAACATTTGCAACGGGTAGCTGGGCAAATATGCATCCTACGGAACGTAAGAAGATTATGCTCAAATTTACTGACCTTATCGGTAAAAACAGTAGAGAACTTGCGGTGATGGAGAGCCTGGAAAGTGGTAAGCCAATTCGTGAGTGTGAACTGGTCGATTTACCAGAGACCATACATTGTATTGAATGGCACGCCGAAGCTGCTGATAAGATATATGATCAGTTATCTCCATCAGGCAATAATGCTGTAGGTTTGATTGTCCGTGAACCTATAGGGGTAGTGGCTTGTGTTTTGCCATGGAATTTTCCGCTGATGATGGTAGCCTGGAAATTAGGCCCTGCGTTGGCAATGGGTAACAGCGTGGTAATAAAACCTGCAGAACAAACCAGTATGACCACCCTGCGTCTAGCTGAACTGGCATTTGCAGCGGGTATCCCCGCTGGCGTTATTAACGTGGTGCCAGGATATGGACATGAAGCAGGTCAAGCACTGGGTTTACACAATGATGTGCAGATGGTTTCCTTCACTGGCTCTACAGAAATTGGTCGTAAGTTTCTTGAGTTTTCAGCCCAAAGTAATCTGAAGAAAATCGTACTGGAATGTGGTGGCAAGAATCCTTCTGTTGTTCTCGACGATGCCGAAAATCTAACCAGTGTAGCGCAACACATTGTCTATGCTGCACTTTGGAATATGGGGCAGAACTGCACTGCTAACTCCCGAGTGATAGTCCATAAAAGTGTTAAGGCCGAACTAACGGCTTTGATCCTTAAAGAAATGGAAGAATGGCACACTGGTGACCCGTTAGATCCTAGCAATGCGCTGGGTGCTATCATCAGCCAGGAACACTACGATAAGATCTGTTATTACATCTCCATAGGTAAAGTGGAAGGTGGAACTATACTGGCTGGTGGTGAACCCATAGTGATGGGCGATGGTTTGTTTATTTCACCAACCCTGTTTGATGATGTTACCCCTGACATGACCATCGCCCGGGAAGAAATATTCGGCCCAGTGTTTACGATTATCACCGCTAACTCTAATGAACAGGCGCTGGAAATTGCGAATGACACTTGTTATGGCTTACACGCCTCGCTATATACCTCTAGTGGCGTAAACGCCCAACGGTTTGCCCGCAAATTACAGGCTGGAACCGTATCGGTTAATTGTTACTCTGAGGGTGACATAAGCACACCGTTTGGTGGCTATAAGCTATCGGGCTTTGGTGGTCGTGATAACTCCTTGCAGGCACACGACCAATATAGTGAGACCAAGACCATTTGGCTTGATCTCAATCAGTAGAGATTGGCCTTAAATTAATAGTAACCATTGAGTTAGTCCAGCGATGGCGGCAGCCACTGAACACTCTAGGAAACCCGCTTACATAGGGTTGTATCCATATAAATGACGTGAATCACTGCGGCAATCATGTTTTTATGTGCATAGTCTACCTGCCAATTTTGGCCTTCTATGGTGTTGTATAGTGAGTCATTGGAGTGTGTATCAGGCGATGCAAAGTTACAAAAACAATATTTTGCCAGACCAAGAGTTCTGGTTTAATGAATAAAAGTAATACAGCAGGGAAAGTACATGCGTTTAGATCGATATGACATGCAGATTCTTCAGATCCTTCATGAACAGGGCAGGATCACCAAGTCCGGTCTTGCTGAAGCCATTAACCTGTCTATCAGTCCATGTTGGGAAAGGGTTAAACGACTGGAAGCTGCGGGTATCATAAAAGGGTATGGAGCCATAATTGACTCAGAATTACTATTTAAATGCTCTCCAGTTCTGTTGGAAGTAAGCTTGAAACAACACAGCGCTGAAGCGTTTCAGCGCTTTGAAAGTGCCGTGCAGACATACGAAGAAGTAGTTGAATGCTATGCCACTGGAGGTGGTGTTGATTATATCCTCAAGGTCATGTGTAAGGATATTGATCAATATCAGAGGCTTATAGACTGCTGGCTGGACTCTGATCTGGGCATCGACCGTTACTACACCTATATAGTGACTAAAACGATCAAGCAACAACCTCAACAGCTTAATTTTGAAGTCTAATGGTGAAGAAGAAAAAACAGTATATTTATCCCTTATAAAAAGAAAAATATTAGCTAAACACCCCAGCAAACAAAAAATATAGTTCAGCACGACCATGTACAGTTATACACAGTAAATAACAGTATAAATTGATCGCTGGTGAGGTGTATGAACTTAATAGATAAACAAGTTAGTAGTAGCAAAGTGCTCGAGGTAATTCCGACTCACTTGCAAGATCTCAGGTTAGCCCGTGAATTTTCCTATGTTAATGGGCAATGGATCCATGGACGCAATGGCGAAGCGGCGATAATCAACCCTGCGACTAATGAAGTCATTGGCCACTACACATTTCTGGATGCACAACAGATCAATGATGCCATTGATGCTGCAGAAAGTTCTTTTCCAGTTTGGCGTGGGCTGATGGCGGACCAGCGAGCAGCTATATTACTACGTTGGTATGATCTACTGCTGGAAAACAAAGAAGATCTGGCTCGCCTGATGGTTCTAGAGCAAGGTAAGTCGCTGGATGACGCCCGTGGGGAAATTGATTACGGCGCTTCGTTTGTACGCTGGTTTGCCGAAGAGGCGCGCCGTGCATACGGTGAAACTATTCCGAGCCATATCCCTAATGCTCAACTGGGCACCATTCGTGAGCCGATTGGTGTCGTTGCCCTTATCACACCCTGGAACTTCCCCAATGCGATGATCACCCGAAAAGCAGCCGCAGCTTTGGCTATTGGCTGCACTGTGATTGTAAAGCCTGCTGGCGAAACACCACTTTCTGCTCTGGCATTAGCAGAATTGGCAGATCGAGCTGGCTTTCCAGCGGGTGTATTCAATGTGGTGACCGGTGATTCGGCGTTGGTTTCCCAAGTGATCTGCAAGTCAGATAAAGTCAAGGCACTGTCTTTCACCGGCTCAACCAGAGTGGGTCGCCTTCTATTAGAGCAGTCCGCCTCAACTATAAAGAAGTGCTCTATGGAGCTTGGTGGTAATGCGCCATTTATAGTATTACCAGATATGGATGTTGTTGAAGCGGCTCAAGCTGCCGTGGATGCTAAGTTCCAAACCTCCGGACAAGACTGTTTGGCAGCCAACCGAATCTTTGTGCCTCGCGAAAAATACAACGCATTTCTTGAAGCCTTCCAAGCTGGCATGGCGAAACTCAAAGTGGGTAACGGTTTTGAAGAAGGCGTAAATTTAGGGCCTCTTATATTTGGGCGTGCAGTAGAAAAAGCCCAACAAATTGTTGATGACGCAGTCGCCAAAGGCGCTCGATTACTGGCAGGAGATCAGTCTCTTGCCCCAGGAGTGAATTTCTTTATGCCCACTTTACTGGCAGATGTGACGCCAGAAATGAAGGTCTACCGCGAAGAGAACTTTTGTCCGGTGGCAGGCGTTCTGCCCTATGACAGCATCGATCAGGTGATTACCATGGCAAACGATACAGAATACGGCCTGGCAGCCTATATATACGGACACGATATCCGCAATATCTGGAAACTAATGCGTGCCCTAGACTTCGGTATGGTCTCTGTGAACTCAATAAAAATGACGGGCCACCCAATACCATTTGGCGGGATGAAACAATCGGGGCTAGGTCGCGAAGGCAGCCTGCATGGCTTCGATGAATACAGTGAAATTAAATATTACTGCCTTGGCGCATTACCAACCGCAAGTGGCAGTTAAAACCAATGATACGCCAGAAGAACCGCGCCAGCAGTTCTCTTTTGGCAAGCTTAACCCTAGAGGAAAACCACATGACTATTGATACTAAAAAACTACTCGAAATCGATCGAAAGAACGTATTTCATTCATCTACTCACCTCAAGCAATATGCCGATGGTGATCTAGCCGGACGCATTATCACTAGTGCGGAAGGTATTCGCATCAAAGACTCTGAGGGTGTTGAGTTGATTGATGCCTTTGCAGGGCTGTACTGTGTCAATATTGGTTATGGTCGCACAGAAATGGCTGAGGCCATTTACGAACAGGCTAAAAAACTGGCCTATTACCACACCTATGTTGGCCATACCAACGAGGCTTTAGTCAAGCTGTCTGAGCGTATCATCAACATGGCGCCAGCAGGAATGAGTAAGGTGTATTACGGTATGTCGGGCAGTGATGCTAACGAAACCCAGCTGAAATTAGTATGGTATTACAACAATGCTCGGGGTCTTCCTGAAAAGAAAAAGATCATTTCTCGTGACCGTGGCTACCACGGTTCTAGCATTGCATCTGGGTCAATGACGGGGCTGGCACTATTCCATAGCCATTTCGATCTGCCTCTAGAGCGTATCAAGCATACTATTGCACCGTATTATTACCGCCGTGAAGATGAAAGCATGAGCGAGTTAGAGTTTTCCAAGTACTGCGCATCCAAACTAGAAGAGATGATCCTCGAAGAAGGCCCAGATACTGTTGCAGCGATGATCGGCGAGCCGGTGTTAGGCACTGGTGGCATCGTACCTCCACCAGAAGGGTATTGGGCAGAGATCGGCAAGGTGCTGAACAAATATGACGTACTGTTAATCGCTGATGAGGTGGTTACCGGTTTCGGTCGCCTAGGTTCCGACTTTGGTTCTGCCCACTATGATATGAAACCCGACCTAATCACTATCGCTAAAGGACTGACCTCTGCTTATCAGCCACTTTCTGGCGTTATAGTAGGCGAAAAGGTGTGGAGTGTGTTGGAAGATGGAACCGACCAATGGGGTGCAATCGGTCATGGTTACACCTATTCTGGCCATCCTATTGGTGCCGCTTCAGCACTGTGCAACCTAGATATTATCGCCCGCGAAAATCTAGTTGGTAATGCCCGTGATACTGGCGCGTATCTGCAGCAACGCATGCAAGAAACCTTTGCAAACCATCCATTAGTGGGTGATTCACGTGGTGTGGGTATGCTGCACGCATTGGAGTTTTCTAGCAACAAGTTGAAGCGAGAGCACTTTAATCCTAACTTAAAAATAGGGCCACAGATCGCTGCCGCTTGCCTTGAAGAAGGTCTCATCGCTCGTGCGATGCCGCAGGGCGATATACTTGGTTTCGCACCTCCGCTAATTGCAACGCCAGCCGACATCGATTGCATCGTTGAGCGAGCTGAACGGGCCGTTAACCGTGTGACCAATAAAATGATCACTAGTGGTGATTGGACCGCTAAATAGCCTTTGTAGCAGCCAGTCTAGCGTCTTAACGGTGTCGTTAGAGCCAGTGAGGCGTTAGTTGGTTATGATTT
>TARA_B110000503_G_scaffold90508_2_pt1 | contig 14931 bp, 12 predicted proteins | sample TARA_B110000503 | Tara Oceans TARA_B110000503 (sample SAMEA4397472) | marine metagenome | biome: Polar Biome; feature: [SRF] surface water layer (ENVO:00010504); material: water (ENVO:00002006), including particulate matter (ENVO:01000060) such as... | depth 5 m | reverse complement strand
GTAAGAACTGTTACAGATACTTTGCGAAACATATAAACCTCCATTAGGTACTTGGCTATGGTACCGAGTCGAGATTAGATTTTGAGCGTAACTAGACTGTATGAGCATAGAATTTCGTGTGAATTAGCATCACCTTTGACCCTGTATGATTATCCCATCGAGGCATCCCTGCATCGATGTACTTCCCTCCAAAGTGCGCCACATGGCCACTTACTTGCGAGTCTTATCAAGACCCTGATTTCCCTAGTTTTTAGCTAGCTGGAAGATCTAATCGAGACGCGCTTGTCGTCTCGATTGGTGTAATTTTTCATGTCTCTACAAACACGTACCGCTGCCCCCGGAAAAGCTCGTCGCGCAGCCCAAGGCAAACCCCGCCATACATCTGCTCAGAAGGCTGCCCGCAAGGCAGTTGTTACAAAGCCAGCAGCTCGTGGCACAGCAAAGCGCAGCGCTCCAGCAAAGGATGCTGCAGCAACAGTGACAGCAGCTACCAAAGCGGCATCAACTGCGCGTTATTCAGATCGCGAAACGGTAACGAAGAAGGAAGTTCGCGTAGCCGATCGTTCAAAGCTTCGCGCACAACGTTTTCAAGAGCGAACAGCATCGAAGTCAAAGAATATTGAGGGAGCTCCTCAGGGAAATCCAAAGCAGAGTCGCGAAGAGCGAACATTTTCAAAGCCAGCAAAGGCATTTAAGAGTGCAGCACCGACAACAGCTACAACTTCTAGAAGCAAGCCACAATCACGCGCCGCAAAGTTTGTTTCAGATCGCACAGAGCGCGCATCCCGACCTTTCCGTCCAGATCGTCCAGAACGTCCGATGCAATCTGATACTCGCCCGACTAATCGTCGCGAAGCGGTAAAGGCAAAGATTGCACGTGAAGATGATGGGCGCCCAAACTTTATTCCGCAGAAGCGTGAAAAATGGAATCCAAGTGCTCCACGTTCTGAAGCGCAGCGTCGCGGAGATTCTCCACGCACTGCAACAGCTAAGCCAGTTCGCGATCGTCGTAGCGATTCACCTGCCTATGCTCGTGATGATCATCGCGCTTCAAAGACTCACAACAATCCTGCAACAGATTTCGGTGCAGATGACAATTACATTTCAGTCAATCTTGCTGATGCGAACTTAGTCGAGGCAACACCACTTACTGAAGTCACTACTTCATTCCGCGACTTGGGAATTGCACCGGCGCTTGCAAATACGCTCAATGCACAAGGCATTACTCATCCATTTCCAATCCAGATTGCAACACTTCCAGATGCTCTTGCAGGCCATGACATCTTGGGGCGCGGTCAGACTGGTTCAGGAAAGACTCTGGCATTTAGCCTTGCGCTCCTCACAAATATTTCAGATAAGGCAGCTCGCCCACATAAGCCGCTGGCGCTTATCTTGACCCCTACACGCGAACTCGCGCAGCAGATCGATGAAGTTCTTCGTCCACTTGCGCGCGCAGTAGGACATGAATCAGTAGTTATCGCAGGTGGAATGCCATATGCAAAGCAAATCACTGCAATGCGCAAAGCGACAGCAATCTTGGTTGCGACTCCTGGACGTCTTATCGATTTACTTAATAAGAATGAAGTTCAGTTAGATCAACTTCAGATCACAGTTCTTGATGAAGCAGATCAGATGGCAGATATGGGATTCCTTCCAGTTGTGAAAGAAATCCTTGATCAAGCAAATCTTGATGGTCAACGCCTTCTCTTCTCAGCAACTCTCGACCGCGGCGTTGACTCACTCGTTCGCCAATATCTTAAGAACCCAAAGACTCACTCACTGCAGAATGACCGTGCATCAGTTTCAACGATGGAGCACCACGTTCTACAGATGCACCCTGGTGATAAAGATGACATCACATCTCAAATCGCAGCGCGTAATGGAAAGACAATTCTTTTCGTAAAGACTCAACGCGGTGCTGATCGTCTAGCTGACAAACTTGCCAACGCAGGTGTTCCAGTTGGCGCACTGCACGGTGGAAAGTCACAGGCAGTTCGTACTCGCACACTTGCACTATTTAAGGAACAAGAGAATTCAGCTTTGGTTGCAACAGATGTTGCAGCACGCGGAATCCACGTCGATGGAATCTCACTTGTTGTTCACGTTGATCTTCCACAAGATCACAAGGATTACCTACACCGTTCAGGTCGTACAGCTCGCGCTGGCGAATCAGGAACTGTTGTTACCTTGTCATCATCAAAGAATCAGCGCGCAGTAAGTGGCCTACTTTCACGAGCTGGCGTTACTCCTAAATTCCACGATGTACGTCCACTCGATGAGAAGCTCATGGTTCTTACCGGTGCTCAAGAGCCAACAGGCGTGCCTTATATTCAACCAATCGTTGAGCGCAAGAGCCCACAAGGTGGATCACGCTCTGGTGGCGGAAATCGTCGCGGTGGTTCAGGCAAGAGCGGTGGATACCGTGGTGGCAATAGCCGCCGTGGCCGCTAATTAATTTTAATAGTTAACTAGCGCTGCTTCTTACGAACATTCATTCCAATCTGGCGTACAAATTTTCTTGGAACAGTTGAGATAACTGCAACAAGTACTTTGTATTGCCAGCCAGGAATGCTTATCGGCTTATTTGCTGCGGCATCTTTCCACGATTGCGCAACCAATTTATCTGAGTTAAGCCACATAAATTTAGGCAGACTGCCCATCTTCATTCGACCCCGCTCGTGAAATTCTGTGCGAGTAAAACCTGGGCAGAGCGCAGAAACTTTTACTCCAGATCTAGAGAGTTCTGTATTCAGTGATTCTGATAGAACTGTCAGATAAGACTTGGCCGCGCTATATGTCCCACCTGCAATAAAGCTTGCAACTGATGACACATTGATAATGACACCAGATTTACGTTCTTTCATCCCAGGAATCGCTGTGTGCATTAAACGCATTGGTGTGCGTACCAAGACATCAAACATCTGCTGCTCTGCATCCATCTGACTAGCGCTAAATGCTTTGTTGATACCAAATCCAGCATTGTTAATCAAGACTTCAACTTCATATGTACTTATGTAATCTTCAACTACTCGGCATCCTGCAGTGGTGGATAAATCTGCAGGAAGAACAAAAGTTTGTACTCCATATTTCTCACGAATTCCCATCGCTCTTTCGTGCAAGCGAGCTTCATCGCGCGCAACAAGTGCGATGTTGTAACCCTTAGATGCCAGTAAACGCGTAAAACTCTCGCCGATTCCAGCGGTTGCACCAGTTACAAGGGCCCATTGCGCCATTACTTCACCTCAACTATTCGTAGTTCGCCAATTGCACCATGAGGAACTACCGGTGCGATAGGGGGGATATGCGAAATTCTTCGATAAGAACTTCCTTGTTGTGGGCGTTGATCAACCTCGCCCTTATTTGGCCACATCGAAAAAGCGCGTTCTGCCTGGGCGGTAATAGTGAGCGATGGGTTAACGCCCAAGTTCGCAGTAATTGTCGAACCATCGACGATATGCAAAGTCGGATAGTTATAAACGCGATGATAGGCATCAATAACTCCGCAAGTCTGGTCTGAGCCAATGACGCAGCCACCTACAAAGTGAGCTGTAAATGGTGCGCCAATCAGATCTCCCACCGTTCCACCTGCAATACCGCCGTAGTTTTCAGCAATCATCCTTACAGTTTCATTTGCTGCAGGAATATATGTTGCATTGGGATGTTCGGAATCATTTTCTGAAGTGAGCTTAAAGCCGAAGATTCCTCTCTTGCCACTGACCTTGATAGACGAGTCAACGTTCTGCATAACAAGAGCAATCACGGTTCGCTCACTCCATTTGCGTACATTAAAAATCGTAGCAACGAGAGTTGGCTTTGCAAGGAATTGCTGTAACCAATGTCTGCGACGTTCCTTAGAGGTCCAACCATCAGTCAGCAATGTCTGAAGCAATCCCATCGAATTACTGCCTTTGCCATATCGAACGGGTTCAACATGGGTGTCAGGTGCCGGATAGAAAGATGAAGTAATTGCAGCCCCTCGGCTGAAATCAATTTCTGTTGTCGGCATAATCGCACCAGTGAGCGCCTCACTGTTGGTGCGCGATAAATTACCGAGAAAGTCTGAGATGTTAGGCAATGTCGTTGCCTTCAATTTATGCAGTAATTTCTGAGTGTTATAGGTACCTGCGGCAATAACTACATTGCGCGCGCTAAAAGTCTTACCGCGAGAACCGAATGCATCACCAGTCTTTTTTGCAGTGATTTTCCAACTGCCATCGCTACATTCTTCTACCTTTGTCGCGGTAGTGAGCGCAAAGACCTGCGCACCTGCATTTTCAGCAAGACCTAAATAATTCTTTGGCAGAGTGTTCTTGGCATTATTGCGACAACCAGTCATGCAGCTGCCGCAGTTTGTGCATCCCGTGCGAGCTGGCCCCACTCCACCGAAGTACGGATCTGGGCTCTCGACCCCTTCGCCCTCGCCAAAGTAGATGCCTAATGGAGCAAGAGTGAATGTATGACCGACCCCCATCTTCTCTGCAACCTCTTTCATAGCCTGATCGCTCGGTGAGAAATAAGGATTTACTTCAACACCTAACATCCGGCGTGCTAATTCATAAAAAGGGAGAAGCTCTACCTTCCAATCAGTGATGGAGTTCCATTGAGGATCTTCAAAATACTTGTCGCCAGGCTGATACAAAGTATTTGCATAGACCAGTGAACCGCCACCGACGCCTGCGCCACACAACACAAGAACATCAGGCAAAGCGTGGATGCGCTGGATTCCATATAAACCAAGGGCTGGGGCAAAGAGAAATTTACGTAATCTCCAGGAAGTCTTAGGGAAATCTTTATCTTCAAAGCGGCGACCTGCTTCAAGTACTGCAACTGAATAACCTTTTTCACGGAGCCGAAGCGCCGCAACCGAACCACCAAAACCTGATCCGATTACGACGACATCGAACTCGTGTTGCATTTAAATAACGATCCCCTCAGCGCTCTCTTCGCGGATATGCCAAGAAGATCCGTATTCCGCAATTAAATCAAGGAAAGGTTGTGCTGGGAACCATTCAGGACCGGCAATTCCAGCTGGTTTCCAGCTTCCATTTGCAATGAGCTCCATTGCAATCAGTGGGTTGATCGCTGTCTGCCAGACGACTGCTTGGTTACCGTAGTTCTTCATCGACCATTCGTTATCTACGACGTTGTAGATATAGACAGCCTTGGGCTTTCCTTGCTTGTCCAGACCTTTAACAAGTGTGCCAGCACATGTTTTACCGTGCATCACATCACCGATTGTTGCAGGATCTGGCAAGAGAGCAGCCAGAAGTTCTCGAGGTGAAACCTCTACGCCCTGCACTGAAACCTTCTCCTTCTTATCCAAACCAAGGGAATGAATAGTTTTGAGAGTTTCAATAAATTGTGCACCAAGTCCATACTTAAATCGAACTTCCTTAGCTTTCACCTTCATAGGAATTAAGACAACCTCTTCATGCTCAACGTTGACACATTCAACTGGTCCAATTCCATCAGGGAAGTCGTATGTCTCGAGTTCACTAAATGGCTCGGTTGTATACCAACCACGACCTTCTTCGAAGATCAGAGGCGGATTAAGACACTCTTCAATCGTCGTCCAGATAGAAAATGATGGAGCAAAGTCGTAGCCATCAACGGTTAGATTGGAACCATCCATTACCGCTAAGTAATCGATGCGAGAGAAGAGTTCATCTTCGGCGTAACGAGCAAAGACATTGCTCATCCCTGGTTCGATACCCATTCCGACAACTGCGTAATTGCCGTTCTGAATCCAGTTCGCTTCGCGAGCAAATTGTTCATCACCTAGTTTTACTCCAGGCTTATTCATCGGATCATCTGGATGCGGCTTAGAAAGCGACATCGCCATATCCATGTAATTAACTTTTTCTTCTTCACAGGCAAGAAAGATTGGCATCACAAAACGCGGATCTACCGCGTTCACCACAATATCGGGAGCTGCTTTACGAATGAGAGCGCGAATATCGTTCACATCAGAGGCATCCACCTCCTCCGCGGAGAATCGTGGGTCATTTACTTTGGTTACAGCTGACTGGGCTCGAGAGAGGCTGCGATCTGCAAGGACCATCGAGGTAATAAATGGTCTACGTGATGCGATATTTGCAATTGCACTGCCAACTCCGCCTGCGCCGATAACGAGCGCTTTCATGGGGGCCTTTCATTCTTTCATTGACGCGACCTGAATTAATCGCGTTAGCCCAAGGTTATCTATAGGGATAACCTTTGCCAAGTTGTTGAAGTTTCGCAGGTCCCCGTAGCTCAGTGGATAGAGCAACCGCCTCCTAAGCGGTAGGTCGCAGGTTCAACTCCCGCCGGGGACACTATTACACAGCAGCGCTTCTTTATTATTTAAGAGAAAATTACAGTTCTCTGGCCAACGATAAAAATGCGATCTTCTGCATAAAGCTTTACTGCGCGAGCTAAGACTCTTCGTTCGATATCGCGGCCAAGGGCAATCATCTCTTCGGGGGTTGCTGCATGAGTTACATGTGCAACATCTTGTTCGATGATCGGACCTTCATCTAAATCTGCCGTAACAAAGTGGGCTGTTGCTCCGATTACTTTGACGCCGCGATCGTGGGCCTGGTGGTAAGGCTTAGCACCTTTAAATCCCGGAAGGAATGAATGGTGGATATTGATAATTTTTCCTGGCATTGCCTTGCAGAATTGCGTTGAGAGAATCTGCATATAGCGAGCTAAAACTACGAAATCAATTTCAAGTTCGGCAATTTTTTCAAGAATGACAGCCTCTTGCTCAGCTTTATTAGCCGCAGTAACAGGAAGGTACATAAATGGGATTCCATGAGATTCAACGAGGGACTTAAGATCTTCGCGGTTTGAAATCACAAGTGGAATTTCGATAGGTAGCTCGGCGAGTTCAAGTAAATACATCAGATCACGAAGACAGTGGCTCTCTTTGGTTACCAAGATGAGTGCGCGTGGTTTTTCAGCGGTTGGACGGATATGAAGCTGGGGGGAGAATTTACCTAGTCCATCGCTCAAGCTTGAGCGCGCCGCCTCTAAGCCTTGTGATGTCTCAAAACGTGTGCGCATTACAAAGATATTTGTTGTGTGATCGGTGAACTGTTGATTCTCGATGATATTTCCGCCACAGCCCAGAACAGCGGTGGTCATCGCATGAACGATGCCTGGTTGATCGGTGCATTGCAGGGAAGCGATGAGATCCATTCCCCAAGGTTAAAGGAAAGTGGGAGGTAAGGGTAATTAGTGCTTAAGTGTAAAGCGCTGCATCCATTGGGGCGCCCACCAGTTGCGTTCTCCAAATAGTCGCATCAATGCGGGAACCAGAAGTGCGCGAACAATGGTTGCATCAAGAATCACGGCAAGGGCTACGCCAAAACCCATTGATTTAATTGATGTAACACCGCTGGTAATAAATGCGCCGAAAACCACCGCAAGTAAGACTGCGGCAGCAGTAATGATTCGAGCAGAGCGTTGAAGTCCGGTTGCAACTGCTTCAATATTGGATTTACCAGCCAAATGCTCTTCGCGAATACGTGAGAGTAAGAAGAGTTCGTAGTCCATAGATAAACCGAAGACAACGACGGCAATTAAGATAACGATAGATGTATCGAGGGTTCCGGTCACCGTGAAAGAACCAACCAACCATTGCAAATGGCCATCGATAAATACCCAGGTTAAGACGCCCATTGTTGCTGCAAGCGATAGCACGTTGAGCAACACTGCCTTGATCGGAAGAATGATGGAACCGGTGAATATGAAGATCAGTATGAGGACGCTGATTGTGATCCAGCCAAGTGCCCAAGGAAGAGTTTGAGAAATACCATCTTGTGAATCGGTGTAATCAGCAGCAACGCCGCCAACTAAAGTGCCTTGCGGAGCTTTGATGTCGCGGATGTCATGAATCAACTTCTGTGATTCTGGAGTACGAGGCAACATTGCTTGATAGGCAACAAGTCGGACATCGGTACCGATAACTTGAGGAGGTACAGTTCCCACGATTCCAGGAGTTGTCGCAACTTTGGTCGCATAGGTATTGATTTCGTCTAAACGATTAGAGCCATCAAAGATAATAATTTCAATAGGTGTGCCTGTTTGCCCAGGGAATCGCTCTGCTTGAAGAGCCGTTGAAATGGCTGCCTTATTGCTTGCTGGCAACATACGAGAATCACCTTGGGCAAATTTAATATTTTGCACAGGGGCGGCAAGGATTCCTAAAATAATAAGTGCGAGAATAACTACTGCAGTTGGGCGTTTCATCACCATTCGGGCAGTCTGTGCCCAACGTCCATCTTCTTTCGGTGTAATTGCTGATTTTCTCACAACACCTTTATCGATACGCGCTCCAACGAGCGCCAGGATAGGTGGCAGACCAAAGATTGCACCGACCACAGCTAGCGCCACAACTGAAACGCCTGCGTAACCAAATGATTTGAGGAATGGAAGCGGGAAGAAAGTCAGCGAAACCATAGTTACTAAGACAGTTAACCCTGAATAAAAAACAGTTTTTCCTGCAGTGGCCATCGTGGTGACGACCGATTCTTCAACGCTACGTCCGTGATGGAGCTCTTCACGGAAGCGGTTGACCATCAACAACGCATAATCAATGCCAAGACCTAAACCCATACCAGTTGTCAGATTAAGTGCGTAGACGCTGACCTCGGTCATCAGTGAGATAAGAAAGAGAATAAAGAAGGCACCTAAAATTGCGGCGACACCAACGATGAGCGGCATAGCAGAGGCGGCTAGGGCTCCAAAGACAAAAGCCAAGAGGATAAAGGTTAAAGGTATTGAAACCAGTTCTGAAATCTTGAGATCTTGCGCAATCTTCTCAGTGATCGCGTTTCCTACAACTCCAACACCACCTGCATAGAGGGTCAGGCCATTAACCGGGCCGTCGTACTTCTTTTGAAAGAGTGAGCCCAGCTTCTGGCTTTCAGGAGTGAATGCTTCACCTTTACCGTAGATAAGTATGTATGCAGCTTTCCCATCAGTTGACTTAAGAGTTGGTTCACCACCTGAACTCCAATAGGAAAGAACCCTAGTCACGCCAGCTTCTGTCGCCATTGTCGCTTCAAGTACGCGAGCTTTCTCTCTAACACCAGGATCGGTGACATCAAGGCTTCCAGAATCAACAACTACTACTACTGCAGGATCTTCAACTTTAAGATCATCTTTGAGATATTCATAAACCTTGTATGAATCACTATTGGGGTTGGAATACCCACCAGAATCAAGTCTGCTAAAAATAAGTGAGCCGATTACGCCTGAAAGAAGAATTCCGATGATAAAAAGAGCGACTGCACTCTTTCGATAGCGGACTAATACATGGCCCAAACGTTCAAACATAGGCATAATTATGTAGGATTGGGTTATCAAGAGTTAAATCGAAAAGGGGAAGAATTGCTATGAGTAGTGTGTTTCCCGCAATAACCGATGATGAACGTGATCCACAGGAAGATGCGAAGGAAGATAGCCGTCGCGAGGAAGAGATTAAGGGTGATAAACCACCCCACCACGAGTAGTTTTACTCAGCAGCGGTTGCAGGTTTTGCAACTGAATCGGTCTTGTAAAAACCAGGTCCTTTAAAGACAACTCCAACAGTTGAATAGACCTTACGAACTTCGCTCTTGCATAGAGGACATTGCGTCAAGGGAGATTCCGAAAAACTCTGAAAAGCCTCAAAAGCGTGGTCGCACGCTGTGCATGCGTATTGATATGTGGGCAATGTGAGACCTTTCTCTTAGAGTTTATCTACCCCTAAGTCTAAAGAAGTGAGACGATAGGCGCGAATCCACATAGATTCTGAGCGCAAAGGAGTATCTCTGAATGAAGCGAATCACCGCAGCTGCAATGGTTCTAGGCATTTTCTTCTTCACATCTCATACCGCTTTCGCAAATTCACTGGTCGCTACATCCCCAATCGCAGGAGCCACGCTACAAAGCGCTCCAAGTGCGGTCACCATCACCACTGAAATCCCACTAATGGATATTGGTAATGAAGTGACAGTGACAGATCCAAAAGGAGCACGCGTTGATGATGGTGCGCTGACCATCGATGGCATCAATGCCGTCATCGGGCTTAGGCAATTGGTTAAGACTGGAATATATTCTGTTAACTATTCTCTCTTCGCAGAAAATGATCTTCCTCTAATCGGAAAGTTCACATTTAATTTTGCTGAACCAACTGTTGTTGCAACAGTTGTACCAAAACCAACTCCGACCCCAACTCCATCAGGAGATAATCTCGGAACAACTGTTTTTGTTCTCGGTCTATTGGCAGCAGCTCTCATCGTCACCGTGGCGCTTTCGCTTTATGCTCGAAAGCTTTACCGCGAACGATGAGTCTTAGGGCAGGAACTTTAGGTGCAGCAGATCCACTAGTGAGTGCGCTCGGAACGCTCACCAAGTCCCTATCGCTCTTTGCAGCCTTTACCCTGGTCGGGATACTTCTCGCGCTCTCTTTTCTACTTATTGAAAAAGAGGGCAAACTTCAAGATAACGCACTTCGCCTTCGCCAAGGTGGGCTAATTCTGGCAGGCATCTGGTTTGTCACGAGTGCGTTTCAGATTGTTTTAACTGTTGCCAATATTTTGGGAACTTCCCTTGGTTCTGCCTTTGATTCGACGACACTTTCCTCATTCATCACTCAGATAGATCTTGGTAAATATCTTGCCTTCCAGACTCTACTAGCTGGCATAGTTCTGATTTCAATCAACTTCGTTCGGACAGTTATAACTAGCCTTACCCTTCTTGTCATCTCCTTATTGGCGCTCATAACACCTGTCTTTCAGAGCCATACGGCATCAGGTGGTTCACACTCACTGGCAATTGGTTCCCTTGTAATTCACGTTGTCGCGCTATCCCTCTGGGTTGGCGGGCTCTTTGCCATTGTGGCACTTGACGATTCTGATCGCCGAATTGCACTTCCTCGCTTTAGCCAGCTTGCTCTATGGTCTGCAATCGCTGTAGTCGTTAGCGGAGCAGCTAACGCGTGGGCTCGTTTGAATTTTGCCTCTGCGTGGTCATCTTCTTATGCCCGAATTGTTATTGCAAAAATTATTTTAACTTTAGTCTTACTTGCAATTGGATACCGCAACCGTAAATCGTTGCAAACAGGAGATAAGACTGGATGGAGCCTTCTATCTAGAGTAATTTTTGTCGAAGCCGCAATTATGGGTCTTGTCGTTGTACTAGGAAGTTGGCTATCTGGAACGCAGCCACCATCTGGTGAAGAAGCACCCTTTAACGCAGCGCTTTCAATTGTAGGTATTGCAACTCCTGAAGCTCCAAATTTCACGCGCCTACTTACTTTGTATGATCCTGATGCGCTCATTATCGGAATGCTCATCACTCTTGTTGCGCTCTACATCAAAGGCGTTTCAATACTGAAGCGCCGCGGCGATTCATGGCCGATTGGAAGAACGATTGCTTTTGCTTTAGGAATTGCCGTAGTTGATTTTGCAACCAGTGGCGGGCTAGGTGTCTATGCGCTCTTTTCCTTTGAATATCACATGATTGCTCACATGGTTCTTGGGATGTTGGCGCCAATCGGATTGGTATTAGGTGCGCCAATCACACTTGCTTTGCGCACACTTCCGCAAGGTCGTAATGCAGATGAGAGAGGCGTTAGAGGAACCCTGATTGCGCTACTGCACTCACGCTATGCAATTATTCTGACAAACCCATTAACTGCACTTGCAATCTTTGATGGCTCACTCTTTGTTCTCTATTTCACTGATCTATTCGGAAATCTGATGCAGTCACACGCGGGCCATCTCTTTATGAATATCCACTTCATGCTGGCCGGATTCCTCTTCTTCAACGTAATTATTGGCATTGATCCAAATCCACGAAAAATCCCACATTTAATTCGAATCGTCATCCTCTTTGCGGCAATGAGCATCCACGCATTCTTTGCCGTTGCGCTGATGGCAACAACAACGTTGATAGATAAGGGATATTACGGATCTCTCAACACTCCGTGGCTCGGTGATCTCTTAACCGATCAACATGCAGCCGGAGCTATTGCTTGGGGAATGGGCGAGGCTCCAATCGTCTTAGCCCTCATAGCAACATTTATTCAATGGATGCGAGATGATTCGCGCGAGAATAAAAGAATTGATCGTAATGAAGCTCGCCTAGCCGCCATGGGAAAACCCGATGAATTAGCGCAATACAACCAATATTTAAACCAATTAAAGAGTCGCGATGAAAGAGAAGGAAATAAATGAGCTTGGAGAATGTATTTACGCTTCCCGGTGAGTATAAAGATCTGCAAGATAGCTTGCGGGCGTTATCAGAGAAAGAGATTGCACCCTTTGCTCACGCCGTTGATGAAGATCATCGATATCCGCAAGAAGCCCATAACGCTTTAGTTAGAGCCGGTCTTTTTGCAGCGCATGTGCCAACTGAATTTGGCGGCGATGGCGCCGATGCGCTTGCCACCTGCATCATCATCGAAGAAGTTGCGCGAGTATGTGGCTCTTCATCACTAATACCTGCTGTTAATAAATTGGGCTCGCTACCCTTAATTCTTAGTGGGACTCCCGAACAGAAAGAGCGCTGGTTGCGTCCATTAGCGAAGGGCAAAGGATTCTCGTACTGCCTCTCTGAATCAGAGGCTGGCTCAGATGCATCAGCGCTTAAAACTAAAGCAGGGCGCAAAGGTGATAACTGGGTAATTAACGGAAGCAAAAAATGGATTTCTAACGCCGGCGAATCTGAATTCTATACAGTCATTGCTCAGACAGATGCATCCCTTGGCTCAAAAGGAATTACAGCATTTGTTCTGGAAAAGTCAGATCCCGGAATATCTTTTGGATCTCCTGAAAAAAAGATGGGCTTTCGAGGTTCACCAACCCGCGAAGTTTATTTTGATAACGTCACAGTTGGCGATGATCGCCGCATCAGCGAAATCGGAAAAGGCTTTGCTCTTGCAATGGATACTCTCGATCACACACGCATTACGATCGCCGCACAAGCTTTAGGGATCGCACAAGGCGCGCTCGATATAGCTAAGAGGTACGCCCATGAGCGTAAACAATTTGGCAAGGAAATCTTTGATTTCCAAGGTGTGCAATTTATGTTGGCAGATATGGCCATAGCGGTTGAAACTGCGCGTCAGATTACTTATGCAGCTGCTGCAAAGAGTGAACGAGGAGACAAGGATCTTAAATTCTTCTCCGCAGCCAGCAAGACTTATGCATCAGATGTTGCAATGAAGGTAACAACAGATGCCGTTCAAATTCTTGGTGGATATGGATATGTCTCTGATTATCCAGTCGAGCGCATGATGCGAGATGCAAAGCTCACACAAATCTACGAGGGCACAAATCAGATTCAGCGAATTGTTATCGCTCGCAATCTTCCTTAGCTTTTATTAAATCGAAGAATTAAGTCAGGAGTTGCTGCAGCATCGAGCGGCTGATCCCACTCTTCTGTGGGTAGATCTTCACTAGAAATTTCATCGGGGTGAATAAGCCCGATACTCCATGCTTGAAGTTGGGGGAGTGCACGATCGTAAAATCCCCCGCCTTGGCCAAGTCGATAGCCACGGCGATCAATACGTAGCGCTGGAACAATCACAATTTCTATGCCAGCAAGATCTGTAATTGCAGGCCCAATAGGTTCGAGAATCCTTTTGGATATCTTGAGATTTTCTTGGGCACCGTTCCACTCGACCCATTCGAGAGATAGCCCACTTATTCTCGGGAGTAGAAGTTTTTTTCCTGCAGCCAAAAGAGCGGCGCTGAGTTCTGTGGTCCTTGGTTCATCTTCATATGACATATAACTTGCAACAACAGAAGCTTCTGAAATTTCCGGGGAGCTTGCAAGGAATTCAAAGCTATGGTCGATAAAACGTTCATGGCGTTCATGGCGATAGCGAGTACGAAGTGATGACTTTTCGTCTCTGATACCCATCTAAATCCCCTAGTACTAAGTCTTATCCAAGTAAGGTTAGTGATTATGTCAGAACGTTCACGTGTAGATGAAGTGCTTACCTCTCTTCTTGATCTATGTCGTCCCCTAGAACCATTTGATATGCCTCTTCTTGATGCACATGATGCAACCCTTGCTGAAGATATCTATGTTGGTGAACGACTCGTCATGAAAGCCGGAAGTAGAATTCGTTCAACTCAGATTGGTCTTGCAGCATCCATTGGCCTTGATCATCTGCCAACTCGGCCACATCCGCGAGTTGTTGTCATTTCTGCTGGCCCAGGGCTTGTCGAACCGGGCAACGCTCTTACAGGTGATCGAGAGTATGAAACTAATTCATGGCTACTGACTACTGCAGTTCGTGAAGTCGGAGCGGTTGCATATCGCGTGCACTCGATTCCGGATGATGAATCACAATTGCAGAGCGTTATCGAAGATCAGCTTGTGCGAGCAGATCTGATCATTATTAGCGGAGAACGTCATGATGATTCATTTGATTTGATTACACGAACGCTTTCAAAGATGGGTGAAATCGATACTGTTGAAATCGCCATCGAATCCAGCGGTCGACATAATTATGGGACCATCGGCCCTGATAAGACCCCGGTTGTCACACTTCCAGGAGATCCCATCGCCGCATACATCTCCTTTGAACTTCTTGTCCGTCCGATGATTCGCACCATGCTTGGTACAGCGACAATTCACCGCCCATCTGTAAAGGCAAAGCTTGAGAAGCCGCTCAAATCATCAGGCGGATATCGCTCCTACGTTCGCGCAGTTCTTAGCGAAGATGGAAAAACGGTTGCACCTCTTGCTTCCCAAGATGAACAAGCCTCTCTCTCAGATGGCAATTCATTCATTGCCGTCCCTGAAGGCGAGACCAGTCTTTCGGCTGGCGCAGTTGTCACTGTTGTAGTTCTCGAGCGTCGATATATCTAGCGGCTATGTCTGCATCTGCCTGGCCAGTTGACTTACATGGTGATGAGATCACCTTGCAGCCGGCACGCATGCGCG
>TARA_B110000503_G_C7172969_1_pt1 | contig 14949 bp, 6 predicted proteins | sample TARA_B110000503 | Tara Oceans TARA_B110000503 (sample SAMEA4397472) | marine metagenome | biome: Polar Biome; feature: [SRF] surface water layer (ENVO:00010504); material: water (ENVO:00002006), including particulate matter (ENVO:01000060) such as... | depth 5 m | reverse complement strand
GATGTCAGAAAATAGATTCTGTACAAGTAGGACAACCTACTACACTTGCTCTTTCTATTATAAACCAACAAAACGTTGATTGTGCAGGAAACTTAACAGGTCAAGCTACTATAACCGTAACAGGTGGAAGTTTACCTTATTCTTTTGTTTGGGAAAACACAGGTAATCTAGGTACCACAATTGGGACAAATTCCTCACAAACAGGCCTTCCTGCAGATACCTTTAGAGTTACAGTAACTGACAGAGGAGGATGTAACGATAATATTCAAGTTATTATAACACAACCAGATTCTTTAAAAGGAACCATAACTGGAACTGTAAGTCCTAGTTGTTTAGGAGGTGCAGACGGTTCTGCAACTGTAACAGTCACAGGAGGTAGTTTATTACCAACCTCAACAGATTATTCTTATTCTTGGTCGACAATTCCTATACAAACAACACCAACTGCAACAGGTTTACAGGCAAATCAGTTATATACGGTAACGATAACAGATGATAGTTTATGTACTGCAACCGCAGACATTACTTTAACTGCACCAAACGTATTTGTAACGAGCGATTCGAATGTCCAAAATGTTAGTTGTTTTGGAGGGAGTGATGGCTTTATTCGATTAACTCCAACAGGGGGAACACCCTTCCTCGCACCAGCAAATCCGTATACTATAACATGGACCTCTCCAGGCACACCCTTCACAGCAAATGGTGATTCAATTTTCAACCTAATATCTGGACAGTATATTGCACTCATTCAAGACTTAAATGGTTGTACAGCACTTGATACTTTTGATTTAAATCAACCAGGGAGTAGTCTTTCATTAACATTTGATACTACCGACGTAAGTTGTGTAGGTTCGAATAATGGCACAGCAAGAGTAAATGTAATAGGAGGTACCCCAGGATATAATTACAATTGGATTGGAACAACTTTTGGAAATGTTGACAATATTTCAGGACTAGCAACTGGAACTTACCGAGCTTTGGTTTCGGATGCAAATGGTTGCGTAGCCATCGACTCTACTGTTATTAACCCTGGAACTCCTATTTCTTTGGTGATAGATCCAGCCAACCCTGTTCAAGATGTAACTTGTGCTGGTTCTCAAGATGGATCTATTAATGTACTCGCTAACGGAGGAGTTGGGGCATTAGGACTACAATGGTATTTGCTCCCTGACAGAACAAATCAAATCGCAACTAATACCAATTCGGTAACGAATCTTTCAGGAGGGACATATCGAATTTTAGTCATTGACGGTCCATGTTCAGATAGTCTAGATGTTGTCGTAAATGAACCAGATACTCTAAAAGCAGAATTGAATAAATACGACGTCAATTGTGATGCAACCGTATTGGGTCGCGCTGCAGTAAGAAACATAACGGGTGGTAATGCAGGCGGACAATCTTTCACTTGGACTCCAGACCCAGGAGTTGCTAATGGCGGAGGAACTGATTCGGTATTTAATTTAACCGCAGGAAATTATTCAGTAAGAGTATTTGATTTGCTTGGTTGCGATACCACAATTAACTTTACAACAGCACAAACAGCATCTAACTTTACATTTATTGACTCAGTAAGAAACGACTCTTGTATTGCGGCAGGGAAAGGTTATGTAGGAATAGAAAGTTTAAGTGGTGGTGTGCCACCATATTCTTTTGAATGGTCTACCAATGTTGGAACAACTGTAACCGATGCTTTCATTGATAATTTAACAGCGGGCAATTATTCTGTAACTCTATCGGATGCGTCTGGTTGTGATTCAGTCTTCAACTTTGCTCCTTTAACTGAGCCAAATCCTTTTAGTGTTTCTGTGATTGCTAACGAAGACACATGTCTAAAGTCTCTTGGTAACGCCTCTATAGATCCAACTACCTTAATGGGAGGAACGGCACCATATAGTTTTGCATGGCCTGGAAATGTTTCTGGACAAGCAGTAAATGGTCTCTTAGGTAATGCTACTTATCAATTAACTATAACAGATGCTAAAAACTGCACTAATACAGTAGACTTTACGATTGGTAATGTTGCGCCATTCACCATTGCATTCGATACTGATAGCGCAAGCTGTAAAAACTTCGCTAACGGTGCTATAAGGGTAGCAACTGTAGGTCAAGCTACAGGAGTGACTACCTACACATGGTTCCCTAGTATTTCAGGTGGGGCAACTCCAACAGGTTTATTAGCAGGAACATATTCTCTTAACGTTACAGATGTTAACGGTTGTGTTGCCACTGGAACAGTGGATGTAGGAGAGCCAGATGAATTATTAATAGACTCTGTAAATACTACAAATGAAAATTGTGCCCCAGGAGGTGATGGGTTGGCTTTTGCTTTTGCTAGTGGAGGAAACCCTCCATACAGGTATAATTGGGGAGATGGTAATGGATTTACTTCAGCTAATAATGTCAGTGCCCTGGCTAGTGGAAATTATAGTGTGATAGTGCAAGATAGAAAGTTTTGTTCAGATGTCTTTAATTTCAGAATAGGTGTTGACGCACCTTTTACAATTGATTCAACAACTGTTATTGATGAAACATGTCCGGGAAAAAAGGATGGAAGTATTCTCGTTCATCTATCAGATACAATTCCTGTGGTCAGCTATACTTGGGGCGTATCAAGCCTATCAGGGCCTAACCCGACAGGACTTGGGACAGGTTCTTATGCTTTAACTGTTACTGATGGAACTAATTGTACCGTTAGCACACTCGTGGCTGTTGGTAGGCAATCAAGTTTACAAACTATCATTCCTCGTAGTGAAGATGAAACATGCTCTCCTGGAGGAGACGGCTGGGCGAAAGTAGGTGCAATAGCCGGAGTTGAACCGTATTCTTTTGCTTGGAGTCCGAATGTTACATTTGGATCAACTTCAGATTCAGCGTTTAACTTAGTAGCAGATGATTACTTTGTGACTACAACTGATGGAATTGGCTGCACCGCAATTGGTTCGGTTAGACTTGAATCTGGTTCAAATATAGATTACAACCTCTTAGCACAAACAGTTCCTTTGTGCTTCGGTGACACGACTGGAAGTTTAAGAATAGAAGCTTTTGGTGGCATTGCACCCTATAGCTATAGGTGGTCTAATGGCAGTGCAGATTCGATAGCAAATAACCTACGTTCAGGTTCGGTTTCGGTAACAATTACAGACAACGCTGTCCCTCCGTGTGTAAAAGTATTTGATATTACTATTGCTCCTGTTAATCCAATCTCACTTACCATTACAACAACTATTGAAAGTTGCGCCCCAGGTGTAGATGGAAGTGCTACGGTAACTACTCTTGAAGGAGTTAGCCCATTCTCCTACGTTTATTCTGGAAGTGGGACTATAGGAGCCACGCCAAACATCTACGAGAATTTAGTTGCAGGTCCTTATTTGGTTAGTGTTACAGACGCCAATGGTTGTTCCGCATCTAGTAATTTCAGCGTAACAAACGCCAGTACTTTCCCTTTTAGCGCAAGCCTCACCAAAAAGGACCCAACTTGTGCAAATGGCGCGGACGGAGAATTTAATATTCAGGTAAGTGGAGGTTCAAACCCTTTTACGTACTCCTGGATAGGTGGAAATGGAAATGCTGCTGCTGCAGATCCCACCAATTTAATAGCAGGAATATATACTATTACTGTTAGTGATTTTTATGGATGTGAACTCATTAGAACTGATACCTTATTTAACAAAGCGCCAATAACAGCAACCTTCGTGTATGTAAAGGATGATTGTCCACCTGCTAATTCAGGAAGTGCAACAGCTACTGCAGCTGATGGTGTTGCACCATATAGCTACAGTTGGCCAACAGCAACAATCACGGGTTCTGTTGTGTCTGGAGCTTCAGGTGAAACGTTCTCAAATTTACCTTCTGGCACATTTAATGTTACCATTACAGATGCAAATCTTTGCAGTAATATTGTTCCTTTTACGATTGAAAAATCTGCCCCTTTTACCTTAACTACAACTAAGAATAATATTAGCTGTAATGGTTTAACAGATGGAAGTATTACGTTAACCGTAACTGGAGTAACAACACCAAATACCGAAACTTACGTATGGAGCCCTAATGCAGGAATAGCGAACATTAATAACCAAAATCAGACTAACCTCGCAGCAGGCATTTATTTAGTTACGATAACGGATCCAGCTAATAGTTGTGAAGAGACTGAAACCTTCACAATAGAAGAGCCTGACACTATAGCTGCTACTGCAGCTATAACAAATGCAAGTTGTGTAGGAGGCATAAGTAATGGTGCCATTAATCTTAGCGTAATCGGCGGTACAGGAATTTACAGTTACGACTGGGGAAGTGGAATAAATTCTAAAGACAGATCGGGGCTAGCCGCAGGTGACTATACCGTTACGATTACTGATGCAAGAAATTGTGGCCCGTTCATAGCAACCTACTCCGTAACCGATCAACCTCAATTCACTGTTAGTTTAGATTCGACTGATATTACCTGCCCTGGATTAAGAAATGGTTTTATAACCGTAACAACAAGTGCAACCAACCCAATTTATGCTTGGAGTGATGGGTTATCTATTAGTGCTGTAAGAGGTGCTTTATTTCCAGGAAAGTACCTTGTTACCGTTACTGATGGTGGCACAGGATGTCAAGTAGTTGACTCAACTTTCATTAATCAAGAGGATAGCCTGAAAATGTACTTTTCGGTTATTGATGAAAATTGTTCACCTGGAATGGATGGAGTTGCTAATATAGATTCTACTAGAGGTGGAACCCCCGGTTATACTTGGTCTTTTTCAACCGGAACCCAAATTGGAAATGGCCCTGTGGTCACACAGCTGGCATCAGGAACAGTATTAGTTACAGTAACAGATTTATTAGGATGTACTGCTGTAGACTCTTTTAAAGTGAAGAAAGCAGCTCCTTTTAACGCCAGTTTCATTTTTACAGATGCAATTTGTCAAGGAGACTCTACAGGAACAGCGAGTGTTATTACGAGCAATTCCACAGGTTCACTTATATATACTTGGCCTTTGGGTTCAGTAATAGATCCAACAGATTCAACTCAAAATAAATTATTAGCAGGCACATATATAGTAAATGTGTTTGACCCATCAAATCAGTGTGACGAAGATTTAACAATCGTTATCGATGAACCTGACACCATAAAACTTAACGCGATTATCACAAATGAGAATTGTAATCCGGGAGGAGATGGTTCCATAACATTAGCACCAAATGGCGGAGACGGCGGGCCATATACTTTTAATTGGGGTGGCACAGGAGTTGTTCCTACGGATCAAAATCAAAATAATCTTTCTGCAGGCACTTATTTCTTAACCATTACGGACGGGATAGGGTGTACTTCTGAAGACTCGTTAAAAGTTCAAATAATTGTTAATATAATTCCTAACTTAACTACAATAGATGTTTGTCAAGTATCTGGCTTGTGTAATGGATCGGCAGAAGTTTCTCCAACAAATGGGACTGCACCTTATACTTATAAATGGACTTCTTCAGCAGGAGTGATTCCAGTTACTCCAACTGCTGATTCTATTGGTAACCTTTGTGCAGGAGATTATACTTTAAAAATAACTGATGCTTCAGGTTGTGATACCACCATTGCATTTACAATCAATGGGAATAGAACTATTTTGCCAAATGGAATTGTTATAGATGAGTCTTGCGGAGGTACTGACGATGGTTCAATTTCAGTGACTCCAAGTGGAGGTGTAGAACCGTACTCTTATGCTTGGTTAGGTAGTGCGTCAATTGACTCAAACAGAATTAACCTTACTCCTGATAATTATAGTATTACAATTACAGATGCTACAGGTTGTTTCGCGATATTAGATACAATTATCGATACTGATAACTTTGATTACACCATCTCTTCTAAAGATTTATCATGTCTCGGGGGAAATGACGGAACTGCAGATATTACAATAGTTGGCGGAACTGCGGGGTATACATTTAATTGGACTCCTGCTCCTGCAAATGGACAAGGTACTCCAAACATTTCTGCTTTATCAGTAGGAACTTATTCAGTTGTAATGACTAATACTAGCACTAATTGTAGCATTACAGAGACGGTAGATATTCGCCCTTCTTCTCAAATTAATCCCAATGAAGTTGTTTCGAACGAAAGTTGTTTTGGACAGAATGACGGTAGCATTGTCTTAGCGGTTGTTGGTGGTGTAGGTAATTACACCTTCAATTGGTCGGCTAATGTTCCAGCAGGAACTACGGGTAGTAGTGCCACAGGATTAACTGCAGGAACCTATACTGTGCAAATTATAGATGGAGCTGGTTGTGACACTACATTGTCTGTAGACATTCTGGCTGCAGGTGAAATTATTGCTGCAATAACAAGAAATGTTGCTAATTGCGCTAATACAAGTATTTGCGACGGAAGTGCTGTCTTAACTGTTACTAGTTCCGGACCATTCAGTTACGTTTGGTCTCCGGGAATAGTGGTTGTTGGCAACGACTCAGCTGCAATTAACCTATGCCCAGGAAATTATTTTGTTGATATTACCAATTCAAATGGATGCAGTAAAAGAGTCGACTTTACGATTGGAGGACCAAGCATTATTGATCCTAACATTACTAGTACTGAAGCAACATGTAATATCCCAAATGGTGGTCTTGTTGCGGCTCCAACAGGAGGAACAGGACCATTAACAGTTGAGTGGTTAGACAACACATTATCATCTATTGGAAATGGGGTTTCTATAAATTCTTTACCCGCAGGAGCTTATTTTGCTGTTGTTGCCGACGCAGTTGGTTGTAGAGATACATTCCCTACTAGCATAAGCGACATTGGAGGAGAAGACATTACAATTACAGCTTCAAACCCTGTTTCTTGTTTTGGTGGAAACGACGGTGGAGCAACGGTAAGCTTCATTTGCACAGACCCATCATGCACAACAGAGTGGTTTGCTGCAGGAGGAATAAGGATAGGGTCAGGTAGATCGATTACCGGGCTTCGAGCAGGTGATTATTACGTGGAAGTAAACAACAATACCGGTTGTTTATCTGTTGAACCTACCACGATTACTCAACCACGTCCATTTTCTATTTCAGAAACAATCGTTTCTAATGATTGCTTTGGAGGAATTAATGGAGGTATAACGCTGAGCGTCTCTGGAGCCGCAGGAAATTTCAATTACCTCTGGACTCCTTCTCCAACAAATGGGCAAGGTACCAATGCCATTTCGGGATTAGCTGCAGGAACCTACACCGTAAACATTATAGACGGAAATGGTTGTGACACTACCTTAAGTTTCGACGTTCAAGAACCATTAGACATAACTGCAACTTTTGATACCACTAGTGCGACGTGTAATGTTTCAAACGGACAAATCATTGCAACTGTATCTGGTGGAACAGTTTTAGTTCCTTTGGCATACAACTACCAATGGTTTGATGATAATAACGTGAGCCTTGCCGGAAAAACAACAAACACGTTGAACAATGTTGGTGCGGGAACGTATCGATTAAGAGTGAGAGACGATAATGGTTGCCAGAAAATATTCACTGTGAACCTATCAGACTTTAATGGTCCAACGGTTAGCATTGATTCCGTTATAGATGCCGGTTGTTTTGGAGCAAGTAACGGAGGAGTTTTCATAACTGCTAGTGGAACCAACGCTCCTCTAACCTTCAACTGGCTTCCAACAGGAGCTGTAAGTGAAGACTTAACTAATCTTTCAGCCGGTATATATTCAGTAAAAGTTACAGATACTCTAGTTTGTATAACCTTCGCTCAAGATACCGTTAGAGAATCATCTGAGTTAATGGCTGTGATTAGCACAACCGATGCAACATGCGGACAATGTAATGGATCTGCTAAAGTTTCTATAACTGGAGGAACTGCTCCTTATACTTACTTATGGAGTAACGAAGCAGTTGCTGACAGCACTGACAGTTTATGTGGTGGTAATTACTCCTTAGTTGTTACCGACGTTAACGGTTGTAGTAAGACGTTTGATTTTGGAGTGAATACTTCAGGTGGCCCAACAGGAGAAACAGTAAGCATATCTCCTGTAAGTTGTGCTAATGCAAACGATGGATCAGCCACAGTCACTCCAATTGGAGGAACACCACCTTACTCCTATTTGTGGCAACATAACGGTGCGACAACAAATAGTTTAAGTAATCTATCAGCAGGAACATACTTTGTTCAAATATCTGACGTAAGAAGTTGTTCTAGAACGGTACAAATTGACATTACTAACCCATCCGTAATTGTATTAAATCCGCAAGTTGTAAGTTCAACTTGTAATCAAGCTGATGGTTCAATTTTACTGAATGTAACTGGAGGTCAACCACCCTATAGCTACAATTGGTTTACCGCTACAATTGTTGACACTAATTTTATTGACAACAGAGCTGCAGGTTTATACCTAGTCAGTGTTACTGATGCAAATGGATGTATTCAATCAACTACCATTGCACTTAATAATACAGGTATACCAACCATTCCAACTCCTACAGTTACTAATGTAAATTGTTTCGGTCAATGCAATGGATCCTTAATTAGTAATATTTCAGGTGTACCAGTTGACTTTAGATGGTTAGATGCGCAAAGGAATTCATTAGCTCCTTTAAACACAGATTTAATAAATAACGTTTGTGCAGGAGATTACTTTTTAGAAGTAATTACTAACCCACAAGGCTGTAAATCTTATGTTCCTGTGACAATTTCAGAGCCAGACTCAATTACATTGTCTTCAAATATCATAAAAGATATTTCTTGCAATGGAGATTGTGATGGCCAAGTATTTATTAATACTAGAGGTGGAAATATTCTTTACACTTATTCTTGGAGTGATCCGAATAACCAAAGTCAGATTCCTGCTACGGGATTGTGCGCAGGCAACTATACAGTAAACGCAACAGATGCAAACGGTTGTACGGCTGCCACCTCAATAACCTTAACTGATCCGCCTTCATTAACAGTAAGTACTTCAAACACCAATTTAGTTTGTAGCTCTGATTGTAATGCTACAGCAACTTCGATTGTAAGTGGAGGTAGCGCACCATATACCTTCTCTTGGAGCGGAGGACAAACGGTTGCGAATCCAATAAACTTGTGTTTTGGAATGAATATTTTAACTGTAACAGATGCAAGAAGCTGCAGTGTGACAGATACAATTCTTGTTTCAGCAACTGACACTGTAATTGCAAAGTCAATTCGACAGTCTGACCTCTGTGACGGAGACTTGGTGAATCTTTCAGGAACAATAACTGGATCTTCAATCACTTCGTTTGGCTGGTATCTAGCAGATACAACTACACTATTAACAACAAAGCTTGACACTTCATTTGCAAGACCTGTTGGCAGTTATACGTACTATTTAATTGCTACTAGTGGAACTTGTTCTGATACTGCGAGGTTTGATGTAACAATAGCTCCAAATCCTTTGGTAAACTTAGCATCTGAAATTAGAAGGTTCGGTGATGAAGTAACCGTAATAGAATTAGGAAACGAAGATCCTTCTTATACTTATTTATGGACTCCAAGTGCAGGCTTAGATGATTCAACAAAATCGGAACCAACCACATTAACAGAAGTCAACATCACTTACACCTTGTTAGTTACTGATACTAAAGGTTGTACTTACACAGACTCAATATTGGTTGTTTATTCCCCAGATATTGAAGTACCATCGGGCTTCACTCCAAATAGTGACGGAAATAATGATGTTTGGAATATTCAATTATTAGAGAAATACCCGAATGCTTCTGTTCAAATTTACAACAGATGGGGTCAGCTACTTTACTATCAACCAAATGGTTATACGGTTCCATGGAATGGCAAATACAAAGGAAAAGTACTCCCAATTGGAACCTATTACTATATTATCGATTTGAAAGATTCGGCAGCTAAACCATTAACGGGACCAATCACAATTATTAGGTAAGATGAAAAAAATACTGTTAATTATAAATCTATTGGGAATCGGGTTATTGAGCTTAAAAGCTCAACAACTTCCTCAATACAGTCAATACATATTAAATAAATATGTCATTAACCCGGCTAGTGCTGGTTCGGAGAACTACTTTACTGGTCAAACTAATTATCGCTCCCAATGGGAAGGTATTAAAGATGCTCCTAGGACTTATATTTTAAGTGTTAATGGACCCATTTCTAAGCAAAATATGGGAATTGGAGGATATATGTTTACCGATATTACTGGACCTACGAGAAGAAATGGGTTTAGCCTTTCCTACTCATACCACATTAAATTAAACCCAAGTATAAAATTATCTCTATCTGTGAATGCAGGAATTTTGCAGTATGGTGTTGATGGCTCTGAGATTACTTTTGACGGACCCGACATTATTGGGAGTACCTTCATTGAAAATAATTTAGTGCCAGATGCTGGATTTAGCTTTTACTTGTACCACAAAGACTTCTTTTTCGGAGGTTCAGCACCACAGTTAATTCGAAATGAAATAACATTTGAAAAAAGTTTTGGAGTGCAACAAGGCAGATTAGAAAACCACTTTTTCGTAATGGGAGGCTATAAAGCTGAAATAGCTGAAAAAATTAAATTGGAACCCTCTTTTTTATTAAAATATATCAACCCTGTTCCATTGCAATATGAGGTAACCCTCAGAGGACTCTATGATGAAAACTATTGGTTGGGAATTTCTTACCGTCAAGATGCTGCATTAACGCTATTGATAGGTTTAACCTTACAAGAAAGTTTAAGTTTAGGTTATTCCTATGATTTTATTCAGTCTAATATTGCAAACTACAGTGCCGGTTCTCATGAAATCATGCTTTCTGTAAAATTTAATAAGGGGAAAGATAGAAAAGTAAAAACAGAATAATAATAACTTATGGCATCGTTTAAAGAAATTGTTAATTCTGAAACTCCTGTGTTGGTTGATTTTTTTGCAGAATGGTGTGGACCATGCAAGATGATATCGCCCATTTTAAAAGAAATAAAATCTACCCTAAAGGATGATGTTAAAATCTTAAAAATCGATGTAGACAAGAATCAAAAAGTCGCGTCGGCCTATCAAGTTCAGGGTGTGCCAACGCTAATTATTTTTCAAAAAGGCAAAATTGTTTGGAGGCAATCGGGAGTTATCCCAGCTGACGAATTAATTTCTCGAATAAAAAATTTAGCTAAATAGAGCGCTGCACTTCCACCCTTCACTTTGCGCCTTTTTTAGGACCTCTTCAAGTGCATGAAACATATTTATTTTTGCTTTAAGACTATCGTGAAAAACGATGATTGAACCATTTTCCCAATTACTGCAAGCTAATTCAGCACACTTTTCAGGTGAAATGCTTCCATCATAATCTTGAGTAAGCACAGACCACATTATAATATCATACTGAATCTTTAGCAGTTTTATCTGTGAAGACTTTATTCTTCCGTAAGGAGGGCGGAAAAGCTTTGACTCATATATTTCTTGAAAGCTCGAAACATCATGCAAAAACTCCGCTGTTGTGTTCTTCCAGCCATTCTTATGATTATAGGTGTGGTTACCTACTACGTGCCCATCAGCAATAATTTCCCTAAATAAATCTGGATTTTCTTGAATGTTTTTCCCCAGACAAAAAAAACTTGCCTTAGCATTGTATTTATCAAGTAGTTTCAAAACAGCAGAAGTTACCTCAGGTGTTGGTCCATCGTCAAACGTCAGAAAGATCTCCTTGTCCTCAGTGTTCATCTTCCAAATCAACGAAGGATAAACTTTTTTAATAAAACCTGGAGGATAAGATAGCAGCATTATGCAAAAAGTTGCTGAAATACTTGCTCAATCTTGCCCACTGCTTTTATTTCAATTTTAAAATCCGCAACAACCAATCCTTTTAAATTATATTTAGAAATAAAGATAGTATCAAATCCTAGCTTCTGAGCCTCTGCTATTCGTTGTTCAATTTTATTCACTGGTCTTATTTCACCAGAAAGCCCAACCTCTGCTGAAAAGCATGTTTTACTATTAATTGGAAAGTCTTCGGAAGAAGATAGAACAGCGCTAACTACTGCTAAATCTATAGCAGGGTCTTCTACTTTTATACCTCCTGCAATGTTTAAGAAAACATCCTTTGCTCCTAATCTAAAACCACAGCGCTTTTCTAAAACCGCCAATAGCATGTTTAACCTTCTTAAATCGAAGCCTGTTGCAGAGCGCTGCGGTGTGCCGTAAGCCGCAGAGCTAACTAAAGATTGAATTTCAATTAACATAGGTCGCATACCCTCCATGCTACTAGCAATAGCAGAACCACTTAGCTGTTCATCTCTATTTGAAAGTAGTATCTCTGAAGGGTTATCAACTTCTCTCAAACCACTCCCTTGCATTTCATAGATTCCAATCTCATTGGTTGGCCCGAAACGGTTTTTAGCTGACCTTAACAACCTATACATGTGATTGCGATCCCCTTCGAATTGCAATACAACATCTACCATGTGCTCTAACACCTTCGGCCCAGCGATGCTCCCTTCTTTGTTAATATGGCCAATTAAGAAGATTGGTGTGCCTGTTTCTTTTGCAAAGCGCATTAACTGAGCAGAACATTCTCTAATTTGAGAAATGCTTCCCGCTGAAGACTCAATCAGTGATGAATGCAATGTTTGTATACTGTCAATAACTACAACATCAGCTTCTGCTTGCCCCAAGTGATGTAATATATTCTGAACATTTGTTTCTGCAAGCAAGTAACATTTTTGATTTTCAATTCCAATGCGTTCTGCTCTCATTTTTATCTGCTGCTCACTTTCCTCTCCAGAAATGTAAAGTACTTTTATTCCCGGCCATTTTAAAGCCATTTGAAGCAGTAATGTTGATTTCCCAATGCCAGGTTCTCCTCCAAATAATTGCAAAGAGCCAGGAACTAAACCACCACCTAAAACACGATTTAGTTCATTGTCAGGCGTGCGATAACGAACTTCTTCTGTCGTTACAACATCTTGAACAGCAACTGCTTTTGCTTGGCGTTTAAAGGATGAACTAGAAGTTGAAGAAGACCCATTACTTTCTTTCTGAATTACTTCCTCAACATAGGTATTCCACTCGTTGCAAGAAGGACATTTTCCAATCCATTTGCTTGCTTGTGCACCGCAATTTTGACAGAAGTATGCTTTTTTAAGTTTCGCCAATTTTTTAGAATACTTTATCGATTTTCTTTCGTGGTTTAGCTTTTGATCCGCAAAAGTCTTTTATATTCGAGGTTGCTTTTTCGTTACCTAGGTTCGCTGCTTTTACCCAATCATTACACGCTTTCTCCTTGTTTTTTAACTCGTAGTAAGCTTCTCCTCTATAAAAATACGCCTTATTAAAATTTTCATCTCGGTTTTCAATAATGATGTCAAAATCATTTATAGACTCTTCAAATTGATCTTGCGCTAATTTAGAAAGGGCAATATTCATTCGTCCATTTTCCAAATTTGGATCTTTTGATAACGCTAACTCAAAGTCTTCGGCTCCACCTTCAAAGTTTTTTAATTCAGCTTTTACAGCTCCCCTATTATATATTGCTTCTGCATAATTAGGTCTTAACTCAATTGCCTTATTGTAAGATTCAATAGAAGCTCTGTATCTGGATAGTTCGTAATTGCAATATCCTATAAAATAATGCAGCTCTGGTGTGTTTTCATTCAACTCTAGTACTTTGTTAAAGTCTTGCAAAGCTTTCTTATATAGTTTCAAAAACACCAACGCCACCCCTCTGCTAAAATATAATTCAGCATCATTATTATTCAACTCTTCAGCAATATTGTATTGCTGAACTGCCTTTTCATAGAAGTCTTGTTTATTCAAAGAGTTAGCATAACCGAGCTGTAACTTATATTCATTTGGAGTTTGTTGTAAAGCTTGTTTAAAAGCTTCCCCAGCCTCCTTATATTTCTTTACTTGGTATAGCTCTTGTCCGCTATTCTGAGCAAAAACGGATACTCCTAAAACAAATAAAAATAAAAGGATAACATGTTTCATGGTTATATTATTTTCTAGCTTTTCCCACAATTTTGGTTGTCGAGTAACCTTCCAAAAAGTCAATAGTTTTAACTTCTCCACCCTTTCCTGTCACAAACTGATGTCCTACTATCTCATGTATTTTATAATCACTCCCCTTTACTAAAACTTGGGGTTTCACCTCTTCAATTAACTCCAACGGGGTATCTTCATCAAATAAAATTACCAAGTCAACAAAATGCAGAGCGGCAATAATTATTGCTCTTGAATTTTCATCCTGAATAGGCCTATTCTTTTCCTTTCCTAACCTTCGAACAGAATCGTCAGTATTCACACCCACAACTAATTTAGTCCCTAAATCCGAAGCTTTAGACAAATAATCTACATGCCCTTGGTGCAATATATCGAAGCATCCATTGGTAAAAACAATCTTCTCCCCTTTCAACCCCCATCGGTTGACAATAAAGCTGAGCTCCTCACGCTCAACGATTTTATTTTTAATTACTTGTAGCGCTTTCAATTTTTTTATTTCGGTTTACAAATCTCAACAATGGTATACTTGCTACTCCCAATACGATAATCATTAATGTTTGTGATGTCCAAAGTATCCAACCTAAGGCCAATGCTCCTGATTTTGAAACACCATAAAGTAACAGAGTATTCATAATTGCTAAAGGAAAAACACCTAGTCCTCCTTGTACAAAAACAATAGCCAAACTTCCCATAACAAATGAGGCCACAACTCCGGCTAAAGGTACAGAGGAAGTTTCGTCCAGACAAAAGAAGCACACCCAAAACATTCCAATGTACATGATCCAGATAAAAGCCGTGTGCATCAAAAAATATCCTTTGTTTTCCATTTTTGCAATGGAAATAACTCCTTCAAATATTCCTCTTAGCAATTCTCTTATTTTTCGAAAAATTGGATTGTTTGATTTTGATAGCATCAAGAAAAACAGCACTCCCAAACCTACAAGTGCAATTCCGGCAAGTATTAAAATTTTCTCAATCGAAATGTTTCCAGCTCCTTGTTCTAAGTAACCAAATAGTGACTCCTTGAGC
>TARA_B110000503_G_scaffold29425_1_pt1 | contig 14954 bp, 16 predicted proteins | sample TARA_B110000503 | Tara Oceans TARA_B110000503 (sample SAMEA4397472) | marine metagenome | biome: Polar Biome; feature: [SRF] surface water layer (ENVO:00010504); material: water (ENVO:00002006), including particulate matter (ENVO:01000060) such as... | depth 5 m | reverse complement strand
AGGGTGGTAAGTAGGTCGATGGCTTCTTGAGAGGTCAAATCGTGGCGGGATTTGAACCCGCGGCCGCTTGTCCCCCAGACTAGAGAGCTCTCTCCGCTGACATTCGCTGAACTCTTTTCGAGCCCTAAAACGCCGGAAACACTGGTCTTTATTCAGTCACGGACTTCAAAGAACTTCAGCGACTTTCAAAACTTAGGGGGTTATTCAGAAAAAGAGACCTTCCTTCCTAATGCTCCAAGTACGGGGCGTTATTTTGAATGTCCCGCTGACATTTAGAGGCAATGTCCATCGTGAAATTTCTAGACTGAAAAGTCCGATAGTCGTGGATTTGCATCCTGAGTTTTTCCGAGAGACTGCAGTCGGGTCGCAACTATTGTCATTTCGGCAATATTTGCCCTTCCTGGAAGAGTTACCGCCGTTAGGCATGCCTGGGCTACATCTTCGGGCTGTACCATCCACTCCCTTAATTCGGCAGTGGGCGGAACAGGCCTCTTATCCAAAATAGCGGTATTAACAATTCCCGGAAGAATAGTTGTCACCCGGACACCGTTCATGTGCTCATCAATTCCGGTGCCTTCAGCTAGACCAAGTAGTCCTGACTTAGTCGCACCATATGTGGCACCCGAATGGTCTGGCCACCGAGAAGCTACAGATGAAATGAGCACCAGGTCACCCTGACGGTCTCGCAATTGATCCAGTGTCGCGTGCAGAGTATAGAAGGCACCACTCAAATTTACCTTAACTAACTGGTCCCAGTCTTCAAGGGTCACTTGAGAAATGCGCCTGTTAGTAATGTTTGAACCAGCTGCGACAACAACAGTATCAAGTGGATCAATCTCGGCCAGTCTCGCCCCAAGGTCTTTCATGGCGTACGCGTCAGAAACGTCGATTTCATGCACAACGCAGTTGCCGCGGACCAGGCGTTCCTCTCCTGCCCATGCTCTTATCTCATCACCTCGGCGAGCAACGCAGTGAACTCTTCCTCCAGCGTTTATGAACGCCTGAGCAATAGCGGCACCAATACCGCTGCTAGCACCCGTTACTAATGCAACTCGGCCCGACATGGATCCGAATTGTCTCGGAAAAAATTTTGCAGCAGTCATCATTCACCTACCTCTATAAGAATTTTCATTTCGTCACGTGAGCTCCTCAGCCTCTCGAAGCCTTCGCTAAGAGCATGATCGAGAGAAACCACAGAAGTGACCAATGGAGCCAAATTTAGCGAATTTTCTACTGTTATTTGTACCGCCTCTTCCACATCCTGCGGTTCATACACGCGAGATCCGATGAGGGTAACTTCCTTCATTACTGCAATTGACGACTGGAACGGCAAGGGTCCATGCGCCAACCCGCCGAGCAGTATGACTCCTCTCGGCCTCACGCTTTCCAGTGCTAGTTCCAGCCCCTTGGGCACACCGGTGGCCTCGAATACAAGTCGAAATTTGGATTCAGGCCCAATCGACTCCATAGATTCAAAGCCGAGCGAATTGGCCATTTCACGCCGCTTGGAATTTGGCTCCACTATTACTATTTTATTGTGACCTCTCAGCCTGGCTACCTCAGCTATTAGGACCCCAATAGGTCCTCCCCCGATGACCAGAACCTCAAAGGAATTATCGATAGGTAGCTCTGCCACTCTGCGATACATGTGTACAGCCACCGACAATGGTTCAATTAAAGCAGAGAGCTGAGGGTCAATCTCGCTTGGCAGGAGCACCAAGTTTTGCCTCTTTGCGACCATCTGTTGAGCAAGGCCGCCGTCTCTATCAATTCCATAGAGGGCAAGGCTTGTGCAAATGTGGTTTTGCTCGGAAACACATGGGGGGCATTTCCCGCAACTAATTAATGGATTGATAAAAACCAGCTGCCCCTTCATAAATCCCTGGCCTTCAACTATCCGACAAACCATTTCGTGACCTAGTGCAACAGGGGGCTGGACGCGGTCGAGTCCTCCGCTTGCTATCAAGAGGTCTGTACCGCAGATGCCGACGTAGAGCGGCTCGAGAAGGACCTCGTCACCGTCGGGAACAGGTGACGCAATCTCGGAGACAGTCAGTTTATTAGGGCCTAGGTAAAGAAGAGCCTTCATAAAACCTCCATTTCAAGAGCAAGCAAAGCTATCTTTAACTTACCAATTCTCCTACACTGATAATAGTGTCCACTAGGTGACAAATCAATGCAGTTGGTCATCCTGGTAACACCGTCCCTAAACGTCCTTAGTGAAGTGAGATCAAATTGAAGGTTGCTCTAATCGTAAAACCTCACGTATTAGAAATCGTTGAGCGGGAAATTTCCGCCCCCTCCACTGACGAAATACAAGTTTTAGTCGACCTGGTCGGGGTCTGCGCAACTGACGTTCACATTTATGAGGGAGAGTTTCCGAAAGCAAAAATGCCCCTGATTATAGGACATGAATTTACCGGAATAGTTGGCGAAGTTGGCTCAGCGGTGAAAAACATCAAGCCGGGAAGTCGTGTAGCGATAGACCCGGCAATCTCCTGCGAGATCTGTTTGCAATGCCTTCGAGGTCGAAGAAATTTGTGCACAAACCGCCAGGCCTACGGCATCAACCTTCCCGGGGGTATGGCAGAGCGAGTTAATGTCCGCGCAACGAATTGCTACGTTTTCAGTGAAAAAGTCTCAGCATCGGCCGCTGTACTCACGGAGCCTTTAGCCTGCGTGCTGCACGCATTTGAGCGCCTTGGGAAAGTTGAAGGATTGAGCTGTCTAGTTTTAGGTGCAGGCGCCATTGGATTGCTCTCCACTCAGGTCGCTTTGGAAAAAGGGGTCGCGTCTGTCGATCAGATAGATTTGAGAGAGGAACGGCTCAGCTCAGCAAAGAAGGTAGGCGCAAGGGAAGTAGCGAGCAAACTTAATGACCTCACTCAAGATAAGTGGGATGTCGTGGTGGATGCAACCGGAGTTGTATTGGCGATCAAGGAAGGAATTGACGCCTTAGCAAGAGGGGGAACGCTGTTGCAGATTGGAGTGACCAACCCGTCGCACGAGATTAGCATCTCTCCATATAAGATTTTCTTGGATGAGTTGCGCATTATTGGCAGTTTAACTACTGAGGGGAACTTTCCCGAAGCCGTTCGACTCCTAGAGTCGGGGCGTATTATTCACCAAGTCATCACCGGCCAGCCATTGGAACTTTCAGACCTGTCCGATTCACTTAGAAATTCTCAGGAGGCGAGGCATCCCAAAGTTGTCGTATTACCTGGGTAGCATCTCTCTTATGCATAAGTATCTAAGCAGGGAGATCTAAATTGGAGCAACCTAAAGGTCTTCGCCTTGTTGAAAAGGCTGTTGAAGTCCTTGATCAGTTGGCTGACAAAGGAGAGCTATCGGTGGCACAGCTATCGGAGCTAACAGGTGAGCCGCGCAGCTCTTTATATAGACTGATTTCTAGCCTCGAGAGCCGAAACCTTGTGGAGCCTGCTTCCTCAAGGGGTTTGATTCGCCTCGGCACAAAATTACTGACTTGGGGCGCGGCTACTCAGGCGGGCCTTTCGGTGCGCGATCGCGCGCTTCCAATATTGAAAAAATTGAATAGCGATTCGGGACTGACCACTTATTTGCTGCTGCGCAGAGGCTACACGGGTGTTTGCATTGAACGTCTTGAAGGCCTTCGTGTCAGCTCACTTTCTCTGATGCTCGGTGGGGTTATCCAGCTACACCTTGGAGCCGCACCTAGGGCCTTGATGGCCTTTGCCGATCGAAAGCTATGGCAAGAATACTTAGACAACCAGTCGCTTGAATCCCCGACTAGCCAAGTTCCGCTATCACCTGTGAAACTCTTGGCCCTATTAGAGAGCGAGCGATCCAAAGGTGTCACGATTAGTGACGGCGATGTCTCGGAGGGAATTGCAGCCATTGGTGCCCCTGTTTACGGGCACGGTGGAAAAGTAGAAGCAGCGATTTCGGTATCTGGTATCCGGGCCCAGGTCCTAGAAGCAGAGGCGGAGGACACAATGACGTTAGTCAAGATCGCCGCCCAGGAAATATCGTTGTTAATGGGTGCTCCGAGAAACCTGCAAAAAAAGTAACGCCAAGTCACTCGCCGTGCGGGTCTGTGCCTGTGTCCAAAACCTAGTTGTCCAACTCAGTAGACATATTGTTCAATAGGTGATAATTTAGTAAATCCAACGCTAGTTTGATGAGGACAACACCATGGGGAACAACCAAGGGATTTTAAGTACAGAATCCAAGCAAGAGCTAATAGAGCTTGCGAACCGGGGTCGTTGGCATGTCGTGAATACAGTGGCCAAGAGTAAAGCCGGTCATGTGGGAGGTCCTCTGTCATCAATGGACATTCTCATCTACCTATTTTTCAAACACCTCCAAATGCACCCCAAGGACCCCAAGTGGGCAAAGAGGGACCGATTTATCCTGTCTAAAGGCCATTCGGCAATCGGTTTGTACAGTGTTATGGCACTTCGCGGCTACTTCCCGGAGTCAGAACTTTCAACGTTCGACAAGGGCGATTCGAGGCTGCAAGGGCACCCTGATAGCACTAAGTTACCGGGGATTGAAATTTCAACTGGATCTCTAGGTCAAGGCCTCGGCTATGGACTAGGTGTTGCACTTGCCGCAAGAGAGCTAAAGAAGGATTTTAACACTTGGGTATTACTTGGCGACGGGGAGCTTCAGGAGGGCATGGTGTGGGAGTCGGTTATTACAGCCGCAAGATTTAATCTCTCCAATCTCACTGCCATTGTCGATCTAAATGGCCTTGGCCAGTACGGGTGGCCACAGTCGGACAAAGCATCTCTAAATGACAGGATGTCGCCTTGGCATGGCTTTGATGTTGCAGAGATTTTTAGGTCTTTCAATTGGGAGGTAATTGAACTTGAAGATGGCCACGATTTTGACCAGATTACTTCAGCTTTGAACTCCGTGGAACGGGCCCGTGTGAAGGGGAGGCCAGTCGTCGTGATCGCCAAGACAGTCAAGGGAAAGGGCCTTAGTTTCGCAGAGGGAAAGCACAAGTGGCACACTGGGATCGCAACGGAAGAGCAGCTAAAAGTGGCAGAAATTGAGTTGCGTATAGGGAAAGAGAAGGGTGGAGACTAGAAATGACACATTCTCTTAGAGAGGCATGGGGGCATGCTCTGGTTGAAATGGGGATTGAGGACCCGAGGTTAATCGTGATTGATCCGGATGTGGCAAACTCCTCAAGAGCCGATATATTCGCCGATGCTCTACCGGAAAGATTCTTTCAGGTTGGCATTGCGGAACAGAATGCTGTGGCAGTGGCTGCTGGTATGGCTAGCATGGACTTTGTTCCTTGGCTCTCGAGCTTTTCGCCTTTTCTCTCTCATCGCGCCATAGATGTAGTGAGGATCATGGTCGCTCAATCAAAGACAAACGTCAAACTTGCTGGCACCTATTCGGGTTTACTAACCGGAGTAACTGGACGCACCCATCAGGACGTTCAAGACATTGCAATTTTACGAGCCATGCCAGACATGGCACTCCTCTCCCCTGCTGACCCGGTCGAACTCAGGGCCGCAATGCGTTGGGCCCATAACTTCCAAGGCCCTGTGTACTTTAGAATTGCGCGCGATGCTGAGCGAAAAATATTCGAAGAGCCGTACTCCTTTGATCCCAAGGCGGTCATTACCCTAGCAGAAGGCAGTGCACTTACCATCGTCTCCACTGGAGTTCAAACGGCGAGATGCATGGGGGCTGTGGAAATTCTCAAGTCTCAGGGGATCTCTCCGTCCCTTGTGCATGTTCCTACGCTTAGCCCCTTTCCGGAGGAGCGGCTTCTAGATGCCATAGGAGAGACACCTATGATTTTCTCAGTAGAGGACCATAGCGTAATCGGAGGACTTGGGGGGGCAATTGCCGAGGCACTATCTAGGCATCCGAGACACCCAGCGCTTGTGCGAATTGGACTGAATGATGTTTGGACAGAGTCCGGGTCTAATGATTTTCTTCTGGAAAAATACGGACTCTCAGATAGGGCCATCGCGGAACGCATAATCAACGATCTGAGCACCCTGACGTCTTAGCGATTCAGCTCCCTCCGACCCACCTTCACCATGGCCGCAGCTGCCAGCATGCAGACAGCAAGCGCAACCCAAGCAAGCTCAAAACTGAGAGAAAGAGCCACCCCAAAAGTCGCAGGACCAAAGGTGGCACCCAAGGCCATGCCTGTTTGAATAACCCCGGTTGAATTCGCCGCCCGGCTCGGATTCATGCGCACAATTGCAAGATGAAATACACCGTTCCATCCCCAGCCAAGAGCAAATGAGAGAACACTCGCAATACATAGCAAGACGATGTCGTTAGAAATAGAGAGGAGCAAAAACCCGATTGCCCCACCAGTCATCATGTAAGAAACGACAAGCAGGTGCCTGCCGTTCCTTCGATCAGCCAAGTACCCAGATAGCACTCTGGAGATCAACCCCGTGAGGCTTCCTATCGTCAAAATTAGCGCACCCTCAGTCGGAGTTAGACCGATGTGAACTGCGTACAAAACCAAGAATCCAGCAAATGTCATTGTGGTCGCCGTTCCAAGCCCAGCAGCAACAGCAAGGAAAAGCAGCGCTCTTGAGATGTGGCGATCGCCAGACTGTCGAGCAGGAAAATTTGCTCTCGAAACTGCAATCGAGAGAGGGGAAGAGAGTCTCGTCCCACTTCGAATCTGCACGAAAACCCCAAAAATAAAGGCAAAAATTGCCACAGTTAGAAAGGCGAATCGCCAACCCTCAGCAAAACTAAAGATTGGAACGGTGAGTCCGACGGTGAAGGTTGCCACCGGAAGCGCCGCCTGCTTTATGCCGAATGCGAGACCTTGCCGCCTTACTGATATTGCAGACACAATGGCGAGATTTGCGGAGGGTTGACTCAAGCTGTTCGCTAATGCAGACAGGATGATTCCAGACCCCATCACAAGCCAATTTTGAGCCAGCAGGCCCATTATCACTAGTCCTGTTGTTGCCAAGATAGCAGTGTAAATTGTGCCACTAGTCCATCCGTTTCTAGCCGATGAGCCCCCTAACCAAACTCCAGTTAGCGCAGAAAAACCAAAGAAGGTGGCGAGGAGCAGTCCATATTCAGCCGTTGAAATTCCTAAAGACTGGACCACGAAAGGACTATAGGCACTCAGCAACCATATCGGCATTCCTCCAAGGCCGGTGGATATAAATGCCACAACCAAAACTGTTTTTGGCTTCATCTGCTGGTGGGCATGCTTAGCCCGCTCTCAAAGCTTGCCCGCCATCAATTGGAAGTGCTACACCAGTTATAAAGCTTGCCTCATCGGATGCTAAAAATGCTGCTGCATGGGCAACATCCCAACCGGTACCCATTTTGTTCTTTAGCGGAACATGCAAATTGCGCTCGGCAATAACTTGTTCTCGGCTCTTCCCGCCGAGACCAACTCGACTTTCGATCGCCATTGGAGTCTCCATTAGGCCGGGAAGAATTGCATTTGCTCGAATCCCAAATTGAGCATAGCGAATTGCAATGTTTTCCGTCATGGCCACAACCCCAGCTTTAGTGGTCTTGTAAGCAATGTAGGGGTAGTCAATTATTGACGCCAGGGAGCCAATTGAAGTTATTGTCCCCCCACCTTGACTAATCATAATCCGCAGTACGTGCTTGCAAGTCATAACCATGCCAGTCAGGTTTATTCTTGTTACTCGCTCAAAAGCTTCTAAGTCGATCTCGTCGATAACAGCATCTCCACCGGTCAAGCTAACTCCCACGTTGTTGTGCAAGACGTCTATCCGACCGAGCCACCTCTGTGCCTCCGCCACCAAATCGATGATTGATTTTTCACTAGTAACATCCACCTCGAAAGCCGAGGCTAAGCCACCTTCACTAAGAATTAGATCTACGGTCTCCTGAGCACTACTGATGTCCCTATCGGCCACTGCGACTTTTGCGCCTTGACGGGCATAAACGATTGCGCTAGCTCTGCCGTTACCAATGGATTCACCCGCGGTTTGACCTCCGCCAACAATCAAAACATTCTTACTTATCAGTGACATCTCTAATCAACCCTTCTTCTTTTCATCTTTTTCAATTACACGAACCGGCGTGCCAACCAGGTAGTTATTAACATTTTCAGCGATATCGTCAAAAAAGAGTTGGTAATTTTCGTTCACTACGTAACCGATATGAGGAGTTAAAAGAGTGTTGGGGGCGCTCAACAGTTCGCTATCCAATCCCAGGGGCTCTGAGTCAAATACATCCACCCCTGCTCCGGCTATTGAACCTTTCTCTAGGGCCCTTATGAGAGCAGTGGTATCGACTATTTGCGCGCGGGACGTGTTTATAAACAAAGCCGTAGGCTTCATGCGCTTGAAATCTTGGTCACCGATGAGCTGGTGTGTTCGGTCCGATAGACGAAGGTGCACCGTTACGACATCTGCTTGTTCAAAGAGTTCTGACCTGCTGACCGCTCTGACCCCGACGCTCTTAGCACGCTCAGGGTCTAAATTGGTCGACCATGAAATTACGTTCATTCCAAACGCTTTTCCGATCTTTGCAATGGCTTCTCCCGACCTCCCAAGTCCAATCACACCTAAAACCTTGCCCTGGATCGAATCACCGATCGAAGTTTGCCAATTTCCAGAAATGAGACTCCGGTTCTCCGAGACTAACTTTCGAGACAGGCTGAGAATTAGCGCCCATGTCAATTCAACGACGGGGTGAGACAGAATTCTGGTGCCGCAAAACAACAAACTTGAAGGTGGGTCGATAGCTTCATTTCGCATACCCGTTGTTATTAATAGTTTGAGCCTGGGTAATTTTGCAAGAAATGTTCTCGGAAGGGTCGTACGCTCGCGCATGGCAACCAAAATGTCACAGTCAGCGAGGAGGTGTTCGAGATCCTCCAGTGAATAGTGAACCTTAAGGCTTCGAACTTGAACTGTGGCACTCAAGTTCGAAAAATCGTAAGCGGATAAATAATCCTGGTAGTCATCTAGCACAACAAGATTCAGCATGAGGGCCTCGAGCTGTCATCGCGAAGGGGAAGCAAGTGACACCCCACCATCCACCGGAAGGATTACCCCTGTGATCCAACGGGCCTCATCAGAGGCAAGGAAGACTGCGGCATTTGCAACATCCCAGCCAGTGCCTTCCAGCTGCAAAGGAGAAGCGAGCCGACGCCGCTCCCTTCGTTCCTCAGTCATGCCACCTGCGAATGCATTTGGCGTGTAAACCGGTCCAGGCATAATGCAGTTCACCCTAATGCCGCTTTTAGCATGATCCATGGCCATGGCCTGGGTCAATGCATGCACTGCTCCTTTGGAAGCACTGTAGGGAGTTAGACCGCGCGGGCGGATAGCTGAAATCGAAGAGATGTTAATGATTGAACCCGAGCCCCTTTTCTCCATCTCTGGAATGGCATACTTACTCGCCAGAAACATAGATTTGAGATTTACATCCATCACATTTTGCCAATCTTGTTCAGTCACGTCGACGACTGTTCCTGCACCTTCGATGCCCACATTGTTGTCCAAGATGTCTATTTGACCCCAGTTATTTAATGCTTGTTGAATCATACTTTTCATGTCTGTTGAGCTAGTCGCTTCGCCCACAAATACATCTGCTTCGCCACCCTCATCTCGGATCATTTCCAGCGTGCGATTGGCGGCCATTCTATTACTATCCGCTAACAGCACCCTGGCCCCCTCCCGAGCGAAAAGAACCGCAGTTGCCCTGCCGTTTCCAATTCCCTCAGCCCTAGAACCAGCTCCGGTAACAACGGCCACCTTGCCCAATAATCTGTTCAATCTAATCCTCTGAACTAAATGATACTTTTGGCCCCTGCTTGGTAACAGCCCGACGAATGTTTAAAGCAAGGCTGCCAACTATCACTACTGCGACTGATAGCCACATCCCAGCGGCAATTGGAGTCGAGATGAAGTACATAGGATCCCCTAGGCCAATGAATATGCTCTGAACAAAGTACTTCTCAATCATGGGACCTAGCACAAATCCAATTAGGAACGAGGCTAGTGACAAGTCCAGCTTCCTTAGACCATAACCAAGCAACCCCATGAAGAACATGGTCCAAACATCAATCATGTTGTAGTTCAGACTGTATGACCCAATCGCGCCCAAGACCACGACCAGGGGAACCAGGATGTATCTAGGTGTCATCAATAAACGAATCCACACTCCAATTAGAGGGAGATTGAGCACCAAGAGAATGAAATTAGCCACAAACATGGCTGCCATCACGGACCAAAATACGTCAGGATATAAGGTCATCATTAGCGGGCCTGGCTGGATTCCCTGGACAACCATTGCCGAGATCATCATTGCCAACGTGGCCGAGAATGGAAGGCCAAGAATAAGAACTGGAACCATCGAGCCAATTGCCGCAGCATTATTGGCAGCTTCGGGTCCGGCAATACCCTCTACCGCACCCTCCCCTATCTCTTTTCTATTCTTGGATACTGTTTTTTCGAGTCGATAGGAGGCGAACGTGGACATGGTTGCTGAGGGTATGGGAAGCAGGCCAAAAAAGAATCCGACAACCGAACCTCGAAGCCAAGGGGCAACGGCACGTCGCCACTCCTCCCTTGTTGGGAACAGCTCACGAATCTTCACCGTAAGAGGCTTGCGCACTCCTGACTTGTCTTCGAGCATGTAAAGGATCTCTGAAATTCCGAATATTCCAACAGCAACCGCTGCAAGTGAAAACCCAATCGACAAGTCCAAACTTCCGAAGGTGTAGCGGTTGTAGCTTGCGCTGGCTTCATTGCCGACAGTCGCCAGACCAAGACCGAGTGCCATTGGGAATAACCCGCCCCCAAGGCTTCCACCACTAATTCTTGCCAAAACTAGCAAACCGCCAGCGGTCAAGGCAAAGAACTCAGTCGACCCGAAGTTCAAGGCAAAATCAGACACGGCCTGGGCCGAGAAAATCATTATAGTCAAGCCAATTGTTGCGGCTACGAATGAACCTACGGCCATTATGGAAAGTGCGGCTCCGGCCCTGCCTTTCTGCGCCATCTTGTGTCCATCGAATGTTGCAACGATAGCTGAAGCATCCCCTGGAATGTTGAGGAGGACTGAAGTGGTAGAACCTCCATACTGAGCCCCAAGGTAAATCGCGGCGATCATAATTAGTCCTGCTGCCGGGGAGAACGAGAAGGTTATTGGCAACACAATCGCAGCGCCAGCAACGGGGCCGATCCCGGGCAGAACGCCGACCAAAGTACCAAGAAAAGCTCCTGCAAGTGCCGCGAGAAGCAATTCAGGCGTCAGGGCCAGAGCAAGTCCGTTTAGTAGAGAGCTAATTACATCCATTGTTTATCCACCTATTCCAAAGACTCCCACAGGGAGACGAAGACCCAGAAGAACCGCGAAGGAGAAATGAATTACCCCAGAGGCTAGTGCCCCCAGGAGTAATGACTTGATCCAACCAACTTCGTTCATCAATCTGATTATTGACACAAAAAATAGAAATGACCCGACGAGTTGACCCAAAACTGGAATAGCCATTATGTAAAGAAGCGCGAAGCCCAATAGTCCGGCAACCTTGAAAAGCAGAGGCCCCCTTGGGAGCTCGATGTTCCCCGAAGCGGAGCTAGCCAGGAAAAGCGCCTCTAGGGCCAACAGCCCAGACATCGCAAGCCCCGTAATTCCAACAATTGTGGGCCATAATCCCGGGCCAGGATTGCCAACCCCTCCAACCGGCATTTCCAACGCCATCGTCAGATATGCTCCAAAGAAACCGATCCCGATCAAGCCGAGAATGAATCTGCCGAGCCTAACGGTTCCAATTGACTTGAGGTATTTAAGTGAGCTTGCCATTAAATCACTGGTCCTTTTCGTACATTGTTAGTGGGAAAAAGTGGGAGTTACCAATCTCGAGCAAACTCATCTAAATAAACTTGCCACTCTGGCTCCACGTCGACTCGCGCACTCGCAAGAAATGACACAACGTACAAATAGAACGACGCTATTGCTGAAATATCAATGAGCTGCTCGTCGTTAAAATGGGCCGCAGCCGCCGCCCAAGTTCTGTCGTCAACGTTCAAACCCTTGGCAATCTCGTTGGTAACTTTCAGCGCCGTGATGACTGCCGGACTGAACTTGGTAGTGGCCTTACCCTCGCTAAAAGCAATTAGGTCCCAGATTTCGTCGGAGGTTACCCCGAAGCTGTCTCTCGCAATCTGAACGTGGTGGCTAAATTCGTATGGACTGCGATGAATTAAACCAACAAGCAAAATTATTTGCTCGCGAAGTTTTGGATCAAGGTTGCATTCCCAGCGAATCCATTCGCCGAAATCATGGTGCACTTTGAGCGCGCCCGGGGAATTTGCAAGCGCGCGAAACAAGTTAATGGGTCTCGTTAGAAGATTTTTGTATTCATCGGGAAGGCTATCCTTATCCCTATAGGGCACTCTAGCCAATTCTTCTCCTTAATTTTTGTGAATGAAGTACCCAGGCAAGTGTCTGGGTACTTCATTCACAGGCTCAAGATTATATCTTTCGACTAACCTTCAGCGTTTGCAAGCTCAAGTGCCTGCTTAGATGCCTCAGTGACTTGTGAAATCCAGTCATCGAGGTCTTGGCCGACACGAGGGTCAGAAAGGAAGCCCTTTTCAGCACACCAATCCGCCCAAGCTTGGGAGGTGGCAACCTTATATGCTGCAGCTGTTATCTTCTCGAGAATGTCGGCAGGGATATTCTTCGGTCCAACAATCACATAGTCCGAACTAAACGGTATGTTGTAGCCAACGGAGTTCAAGGCAACTACTTTGCCTCCGAGCACGGCGTTATAAGCCTCGGAACCAGTGTGAGCTAGTGCACGGATGTCGCCACTCTGAACAAATCCAAGCTGACCTGCTGCGGTCGGAATGACGGCATCAATTTCGCCCGCGATGGCTGCGCGAGTAGCCTCACCAGCGCCGCCTGAGAATGGCACAAGAGTGACATCGATTCCGGCCTGCTGTTCCAGGGCAAGAATCGTGAAGGAGTTGTTCGTCAGGCGGCCGGTAGTACCAATAGTTATCTTTCCTGGCCTCGCCTTTGCATCGGCAATCAGGTCATCCAAAGTCTCATATGGGGAACCGTCACGAACAAAGATTGCGTTAGGTGCCTCTATAACCTTCACAATCGGAGCATAATCAGCACTGGACTGGAATTCAAGCTTGTCATTTACCAAGGGTTGAACAATGATGCCCGTGGCGGAGCTCATGCCGATGGTGTAGCCGTCCGCAGCTGCCCTGAAGACGTAGCTAAGTCCGATAGTCTCATCCCCACCTGGGATGTTTTGCACAATTCCTGTTGTTCCGAGCTCGGCAACAATCTGTGCTGTGAACTCCCGTCCGACCGGGTCAGTAGAGCCACCAGGGTTGTAGGGAACCATGAATGTGATTGCCCGATCCGGATACTCACTGACTGACTGCGAGGTCTCCGTAACTGTTGGTCCGGGGGTTGAGCTGCCTGTAGAACCAGCACATCCCGTTAGGGTCAGCACGCTGGCGATTAGAGCGGACAATGCCAAGGAACCTTTTCTAGATTTTCGCATCACTACCTCTACATCCTTTAAATAGTCGCTCGTCGAAAATTTTATCGACTGCAAAGCGATTGTAGAATCTTCTCACTTGATGGACAGTTTGTCCACACATTGGCAACCAATCTACGCTATCTTTAGCAAACTGTTACCTTTCAATCAGAAAGCAAAGGAGCGAAACATGGCTGAACTCGCGGCTATTCCGCAGCTTGCACTCAACTCCAGCCACCAGATTCCGCAAATCGGAGTAGGTGCTTTTCTGCTCCCCCCTGAGCAGACTGAGATGTTGATGATTAGAGCATTGGAAGAGGGATATCGACACATTGATGCGGCGGCCATGTATCAAAACGAATCTGAGATCGGTCGTGCCATCAGGAATTCGCTAGTCCCAAGAGAGGAAATCTACCTGACCACCAAGGTGCGAAATGCTGATCATGGATTCGCAAGCACAAAACAAGCCTTCGAACAAAGTCTCAGTGAGCTCCAAACTGACTACGTAGATCTATACCTGATTCATTGGCCAGCCCCCGGACGCGGACTGCTTGAAGAAACTTGGCAAGCTCTCATTGAGATTTGGGATTCGGGCCTCGCAAGATCAATCGGGGTCTGCAACTTTGAACCCCTTCACCTTGAGAGAATTATGGAACAAGGAGTGGTTCCTGCTGTAAATCAAATTGAACTTCATCCCGCTTTTCAGCAACTTAGGCTGCGTCTATTTCACGAGCAGCATGGGATCGTGACTCAAGCATGGGGGCCGCTAGGTCAGAATAAGTATCCCCTTTCTTCGCTGCCTCATCTTGAAGGAATGGCGAAGAAATACGGCAAGACCATACATCAGGTGATTCTTCGCTGGCACATTCAGCTTGGGAATGTACTGTTCCCGAAAACACAGAGAGTCGAGCGCCTAAGAGAGAACCTTGACATCTTCGACTTCGCGTTGGAGCCACAAGAGATGGACCTAATAGCAAGTCTTAATGTCGACTTCCGTCTAGGGAACAGTCCATATTTCAGGAATTAGGCGCCGAATATCACCGGCACAAAGTGTCTCGCGTCGGGCTGGCGGGATTTGAACCCGCGGCCCCTTGTCCCCCAGCTAAGTGCAGGTTGTTCGTAAGCGTTCGTAGCTGTTCGGAACTAGCGTTAGCTCAGGGATGCGAACATCAGCGAACACAGGCGAAAATCAATGGATAGCGCTCTAGTGGGGCAGCATTCTGATCGGGGCCTACTCGTTGCGAGAGAGATTTAGACCCCTGAAAACACAATGTTTTCAGCACATTTGTGGAGGTTTTTAGGTGTGAGCTATAACAACTTGTAATTGACTGTGACTACTTGTAAAGAGCGTTATAGATAGAAAATGCTGAACGGAATCTAAACGGAATGGAGCTGAAAAAGTCCAAAATATCTAGCCCCTTATCGGCAAGCTCACTGTTCCAAAAAACCGTTGCCGAGGACTTAC
>TARA_B110000503_G_scaffold133917_1_pt1 | contig 14956 bp, 10 predicted proteins | sample TARA_B110000503 | Tara Oceans TARA_B110000503 (sample SAMEA4397472) | marine metagenome | biome: Polar Biome; feature: [SRF] surface water layer (ENVO:00010504); material: water (ENVO:00002006), including particulate matter (ENVO:01000060) such as... | depth 5 m | reverse complement strand
TTATTGAGCGCATAGATTTAGGCTGCGCTAGCAATCGGATACGTGTTCTCATTTATCTTACAGTAACGCGCTGACGGTACCTATGTAAAACTTATAGTATTGAAAGATATAATAATTTTATAAGTTGACAATATTAAAGAACCAGCAGTAACCTAAATTAGTAAAGCATATGATAGTATGTATTCAGTGAAGTGAGCGTGACCGAATTATAAAAATTTGCCCGATCTAACGCAAATGTCATGGGGCCCCCACTTGTATGTGCGTATCAAGAGAAAGGCTATCGAATGGGTTGGTTTGTCACTTTAGTTTTGCTAGTTATTGTAGCTGTACTTATAATTCTGTTTTTGAGCCGGTATTATCGCAAAGCAACGAGGGAAATCAGTGTCGTCCGGACTGGTCAGGGTGGTCAAAAAATCATATTGGATGGCGGCTGTATAGCGCTGCCCTTTTTGCACAAAGTCGCCGAAGTAAACATGCGAACTTCCAAGCTCAATATTGAGCGAACCGGCCCTAAGTCTATCATCACCAAAGATCGTCTCCGCGTAGATGTAGCGGCTGAATTTTATGTTCGTGTGCAGGCAAGTGTAGAGGGAGTAGCAACTGCCGCTCAAGCGCTTGCTGGCAAGTCCTTTCGTGCCGCCGATCTAGAGGAGATTCTTGAAGGCAAACTGGTGGATGCGATGCTGTCTGTTGCTGCGCGTTATACCATGGATGATCTCCAAGATAATCGTGCGGCTTATGCTAATGAAGTCAGCAAAATTCTGGACGACAATCTCGCACAAAACGGTCTTATGTTAGAGTCTATATCGCTAACGAGAATCGACCAAACACCGTTTCACGCCCTAGACGAAAATAACGCATTCAACGCCTTAGGCATGCGTCGTTTAGCTGAGATTATAGCGGTCAATAAAAAGGAGCGCGCTGTTATTGAGGCGGATGCTGATGTTTCCGTCCGTCAAAGCCAGTTGGATGCCACCAAGCGCAAGCTGACGATTACCCGCGAGGAAGAAGAAGCGATGATCGTCCAACAGCAAGAAATTGAGATAGCGCGTTCACGATCCGCTGCGGAAACGGCAGAGGAACAAGCCCTTTCGGAAAAGCGGCGTGAGGAGGCGCGAATCGACCGGGAACGAGAAGTGCGGCGGTCAGAAATCGTGCGCGATACGGAGATACGACGTCAAACTCTTGATTCTGAATTGAATTCTGCGCTCAAGAGGTCTGAAAACTTGGTGGAAATGGCTAAAAAGCGCGGCGAAGAAGCTGTAGCTGAAGCCGCGGCGATCATGGCTAAGGGTGGAGAGGCCGAAGCTGAAGAACACGTAAGAACAATTCGTGAAACATCCGCAGCTGAGCGCGATAAGGCTCTGGCTTTAATTCGCGCTGCTGAGCAAGTCGAAGTAGATAATACCCGCGTGAAATCCGAAGCCTACACTGTTACATCCATGGCGGTCGCTCAGGCTAAAGCGACGCATGATCGTGCCGAGGCAGACCGTGACCGAATGCTTGCGGAGGCAACGGGCAGCGCTGCTATAATTGCAGCACAAAACACCCATAGCCCAGAAGTAATAGCCATGAAGCTGGAGGAAGCGCGTCTACGAACTTTGCCTCAAGTAGTTGAGCGCATGATGAAACCGGCTGAAAAGATTGAAAGTATCCGTATTAACCAGATGACGGGCTTTGGTGGCGCAAATGGTGCCACAGCAGAGGGTGGCGATAAATCAACTATCAATCAAGTTGTGGATTCCGTACTGAGCATGGCGCTACAACTACCTGCCGTTCAAAAACTTGGTGAAGAGGTTGGTATGAACATCGGCGACGGAGTCCGTGGCATTTCAAATTCTCTGAACAGAAAATCAACCGGGAATATACCGGCCGCATCGTCTGATAGTACATCATCGGACAAAAAGGATTGACGCCCAGCTGCGTTTGTCCATCATCCCAAGGAGACATGAAATGACACTTTCTCGCAGACATTTTGTTATGGGCTCGACCGCATTGGCCCTCGCAGCACCGGCAAGCATCGGACGGGCAGCATCGGACAACCTTAAATTTGCGTCCATACTGGACCTCTCGGGCGGTCTTGATATCTACGGCGCGGCAATGGCCGTAACCACTAAATTGGCAATCGAAGATATCAACGCGGCTGGGGGCCTTTTGGGTCGTGAAGTTGAGCTGCAAATGTATGACGCGCAGTCCACTATCCAGTTTTATACACAATATGCAACACAGGCGGCTGCCGGTGACAAGGCTGATACGGTTCACGGGGGCATCACATCCGCCTCTCGTGAAGCAATCCGTCCCACGCTTGCGCGCTTTAAGACGCTCTATTTTTACAATACCCAGTACGAGGGTGGCGTTTGCGATTATAACAATTTCTGTACTGGCTCCACGCCTGCGCAGACTGTTGCAAAAATTGTGCCTTATGCCATGAAAAAATGGGGCAAGAAGGTCTATATAGTTGCGGCTGATTATAACTACGGTCAGATTACCGCGCAATGGATGCAAAAGTTTGTCGACGAAAACGGCGGAGAGACCTTGGATGTTGAATTTTTTCCGTTAGATGTAACTAACTTTGGCCCCACCATCAACAAAATCCAAACTGCAAAGCCTGACTTGGTGATCTCGGCGCTGGTCGGTGGTGCACACGTGTCTTTCTACCGCCAATATGCAGCGGCGGGCATGATGAAAGAGATCCCTATTGCTTCTACCACTTTTGGCGTGGGTAATGAGCAAACGCTGATATCTGCGGAAGAGGGCAACGGTATGCTCGCCTCTTACGGTTACTTTGAAGGCATAGATAACCCACAAAACAAAGAGTTTCTTGCGCGGCTTGAAGCTAAGTTGGGTGCGGACCGTCCGGTGATGAACGAACTGGCAATCCGGTCCTATGAGGGTGCGATGCTGTGGGCAGAGGCGGTGAAAGCGGCCGGAACTGCCGACCGTGAACCTGTAATTGAGGCGCTGCGTTCTGGTATGAGCTATGACGGACCGTCGGGGACAGTAAACATTGATGCTCAAACCAATCATTGTTCAATGAATGTGTATATTGGGGAATTGACGGACCAAACATGGAACATCAAGGAATCCTTCGTCAATCAACCGCCTGCCGACACCCAAATGGTATGTGATTTAAATGAGAATCCTAACCAATCGACCTTCTTGTTTGAAAACGGCTTGGCCGCGGCTGGTATTAAATAAAAACCTTGGCCCGGTTCGCACCGGGCCATATTTGTCCACTTATTAACTTCTACAGGGGATTGCCTTGGATCTGGTAGCAGCTATTATTTTTCAACTGGTTTACGGTATCGCTAATTTAGCGCTTATTAGTCTTGGGCTTGCTATAATATTTGGCATGATGCGGGTTATCAACCTTGCCCACGGTGAGTTTCTGATGTTGGGTGGCTACACTGTAGTAGTGGCCACCAACGCGGGCGTTAATATTTGGATCGCGATGCTGATTCTAGCTCCATTAGTTGTAGGTATCATTGGTGTCATTGTAGAGCGACTGCTGATCCGTTGGCTTTATGGCCGGATGGTAGACACTTTGTTGGCAACGTGGGGTCTGTCGCTTTTGCTGATCGGTCTGGTGACCTCGATCTTTGGGGCGTCAACTGCCACAACAATCTCTCCGCCGCTGGGTATTATACGGATAGGAGATTATTCAGCCTCCGGGTATGAACTGTTCCTGATTGTTGTAACGGCTATTCTTTTTGTTGCGGTATTTGCAACACTGAAACTAACTCGGCTAGGGCTGGTTGCACGTGGGACCATGCAAAATCCTGAAATGTCCTCGGCACTAGGGGTGTCTACGACACGTACCTATATGATTACCTTTGGGCTTGGTGCTGGCGTTACTGGATTAGCGGGCGGATTACTTGCGCCTGTTACAGGGGTTTTGCCATCCATTGGAGCGACCTACATCGCGAAGGCCTTTATCACAGTTATATCTGGTGGCTCTGCCATTCTCGCGGGCACGGCCAGCGGATCGGTCCTACTAGGTGGCATCAACGGCATTTTTGCGTTTATCACTGGCCCTACAATCGGCGAGGTAGCCCTTTTGGTGACGGCCATAGTTCTACTTAGACTAATGCCGCGCGGGATAACGGGGCGGTTTTTCCGAAAATACTTATGAATGGTGGTAATCCTCTAAACTCGATGCGGCCTGTGATCATCTTTGCGTTGATCGGCGTCATTTTTATGTTTACGGGCCCTCACGTGCTGCAACTTTTCACGATTATCAACTTAACGACAGCCATCGCGCTGGCAGTTTTAGCCCTCAGTCTTGCATTAGTATGGGGCTTTGGGGGTATCTTGTGTTTTGGGCAGGTCGCATTTTTTGGTCTAGGGGCTTACGCCTATACTATTGGGGCGATCAACTTCGGGGGTTCCACTTGGGCGATCCTTGTGTCGATCATGGTCTCGTGTGCATTTGCGGCACTGCTGGGCTACTTCATCTTCTTTGGACGTGTATCTGATGTCTACCTGGGCGTGATCACACTGACAGTTACATTAATATTTTTCTCTCTTATTCGGCGTACTTCTGGGCCAGAGTATAAGATAGGTAATGCCCAAATTGGCGGTTTCAACGGAGTTACATCGCCGCCTCTGAACCTCCCATGGGATTCGTCGGCGTTTCTTTACCCTGAGCAAGTTTTCTATGTAGCCATGGCAGCACTAATCATTTGTTATTTATTCTGCGGCTGGCTGGTCACCACTCACTTTGGGCGGGTTTGTGTAGGCATTCGCGAGAATGAATTGCGGGCTGAATTACTTGGATATGACTCGCGCCTTTACAAGCTTGGTATTTTTACGATTTCCGCAGGAATTGCAGCAGTTGGCGGGGTCTTGTTTTGCAATGGTGTAGGCCGGATTACGCCGGACGTGTTTAATCTCTATAATGCTGCCCTGACCATCATCTGGGTCATAGTTGGCGGGCGCGGCACGTTGATAGGGCCCATAGCGGCAACCTTTGGGTTGTTCTATCTGACGTCTGCTTTGGGTGGGCAGTCGTTTCTGAACAATAACCTTGTACTGGGCGCCATCCTAATTTTCTTTGTTCTACTGGTTCCAAAAGGCGTTGCACCTACGATAATTGCCTGGGTTTCAAGCCGACGAAAACCCAGACGCCTAACCCGCGTTCGCCGCCGCGCCGGTCTTCGAGATGAGGCAAATAAAGTATGAATCCTGGTCGCAATAGACGCGAAGTTATCGTCGAGACGCGCAATTTGTCGATGCATTTCGGAGGTGTGCGGGCTGTGGAACAGGTGGATTTCATGCTGTTCGATAAAGAACTACGTTGTTTGATTGGCCCCAATGGAGCGGGAAAATCGACCTTCTTTAAATGTCTAACTGGTCAGCTTAACCCAACTTCTGGAGAAGTGATTATTAGAGATCAAAAGACCACTGGCGCAGAACCGCATGAGGTTGCAAGCCTCGGTGTTGGTATCAAAACTCAGGTACCAAATGTATTTGATGGGCTATCTGTGGATGAAAACATTTGGCTATCTGCACGGCGCTGGCACAAGAGCAAGCGCGCTCGCACCATCACTTCTGAGACGATAGAGCGTTTAAAACTGGGCGATATTCGGCGCGAAATGGTAGGTCGTCTAGCCCATGGACAACGCCAATGGGTGGAGCTTGGAATGGTCGTTGCCGCCGAACCTTGGCTAGTACTGTTGGACGAGCCTGCCGCCGGGATGACTCACGAGGAAACCGCCCGCACGGCTGAGTTGATTAAAGAGATCAATACCCAAGCTGCCTTAATTGTAGTGGAGCATGACATGCAGTTCATCCGGATGATCTCGCAACAGGTTACTGTATTTCACGAAGGACAGATTTTGATGGAAGACACTATGGAGGCTATCTCAAAAGACAAACGGGCACGGGAAGTTTATTTGGGAAATAGGGCATGAGTGCGCTTTTGAAAGTTCAGGGTTTGTCTGCAAGCTATGGTAGGGTGCCGGTTTTGCACGGGATCAACCTTGATGTGAACGAGGGGGAAATTTTGGGAGTGCTTGGCCATAATGGCATGGGCAAGACTACGTTACTGAAGGCCTTAATGGGCATCATTCCAACAACCTCTGGCCAGATAACTTTTGACGGTGAGGACCTTACCCGTTTGAATTCATCCAGGCGTGGGCGTCTGGGGATCGGTTATGTTCCACAGGGGCGTGGCATTTTTCCGACCCTAAGCGTTAGGGATAATCTGCGCATGGGCGTCGCTGCACATGACATGGATGAGACGGACGCGGTTGAACGTGTTCTTGCCAATTTTCCCCGCCTTGAACGCCTGCTAGACCGGGATGGAGGTGCTCTGTCGGGTGGTGAACAACAGCTTTTGGCGTTAGCACGTTGCCTGATTTCCGAGCCTGCCCTAATATTGTTGGACGAGCCTACAGAGGGTATTCAACCCTCTATAATCGATGAAATTATCGATCTCCTTCAGTCCCTAAACAAAAATACGGGTATTTCCATCGTGTTGGTTGAGCAAAGTCTCGATTTTATCACGGCTTTGTCTGATAGAGTTCTTCTGATCCAGAAAGGCTCTATCACTGGTGAAATTTCGGGATCAGAGGCTTCTAATCCTGCACTTATCGAAGAATTCACTGGTTTTGGATCTTCGAGTGGGGCGGCAAAAACGGTGTCTGTCCCTCATAGCACCTCAAAATCAGTATTTGCGCAACTCCAACCTAGCGCGGCCCCTCTCATAGAAAGGATGTCCTATATGACTGTCCAACGCCCTACCCTTAGTCAGATGCAAGACGTGGTTACAGAATTAGGTATGAGCATGTCAGACGCGCGTATCACCGAGTTCATGGAGGTTATGCAAGGCACGCTGGATGCATATGACGTGGTTGACAGCTTGCCAGATTATCTTCCGCCGGTGCTCTATCCGCGCACGTCTGGGTATCGTCCGACCTCCGAAGAAAATCCGATGAACGCTTGGTATGTTAAGACAGAAATTAAGGGTGCACCCCGCGGACCGTTGCTAGGTCGCAGTGTTGCGTTGAAGGACAACGTATGTTTGGCTGGTGTTCCAATGATGAACGGCGCAGCAACTCTCAAGGGGTATACGCCTGATCTGGATGCTACCGTTGTAACGCGTCTGTTGGATGCAGGCGCCACAATAGCGGGAAAGGCACATTGCGAATACTTCTGTCTTTCTGGCGGGTCGCACACCAATGCCACAGGGCCAGTACATAACCCCCATAAGCATGGATACTCCGCAGGTGGTTCTTCGTCAGGTTCGGGCGCGCTGGTAGGAGCAGGCCAGATTGATATGGCGATTGGCGGGGATCAGGGCGGATCGATCCGTATGCCAGCGTCTTTCTGCGGTTGCTATGGCATGAAACCAACGCATGGTTTGGTCCCGTATACCGGCATTATGCCGATTGAAAATACCATCGACCACACGGGACCAATGACCCAGAATGTGATGGACAACGCGCTGATGTTGGAAGTGATTGCAGGAGCCGATGGTCTGGATCCGCGGCAGTATGATGTCAAGACGGACCGTTATACCGCTGCTGTTGGTCGGGGTGTATCAGGCCTGCGCATAGGTGTTATCAAAGAAGGTTACGAACAGCCCGGTGCCGAAAATGACGTTAACGAAAAGGTGCGCGCTGCTGCCGAAATTCTGCGCGGCTTAGGCGCCACGGTGGATGAAATTTCTGTGCCTTGGCACAATCTTGGAACTGCCATTTGGACACCCATTGCGCTGGAAGGTCTGACCCAGCAGATGATGCTGGGCAACGGGATGGGGACCGGCTGGGAGGGGCTTTATACAACGTCTCTACTGGAATATCATTCCAACTGGCGTACTCGGGCGGATGAGCTGAGCGATACGCTTAAGATCTCCATGTTGATTGGCCAATACCATCTTAAACACACGCGCGGAAGATACTATGCAAAAGCGCAGAACTTGTCGCGGCAGTTACGCGAAGAGTTTAACAAAGTTTTTGCCTCTTACGACCTTTTGCTGACGCCCACCACTGCGATGAAAGCTCCGCCCATTCCACCTGCGGATGCCTCACTTGAGCTATGGTGCCAGCGTGGTTTTGAAATGATCACCAATACGGCCCCCTTCGACGTCACGGGTCATCCTGCGATGTCAGTGCCGTGTGGCATGTCAGACGGTTTGCCTGTCGGCCTTCAGATCATCGGACGGCGCTATGACGAAAGCACTATCTACCGTGCCGCCGCGGCCTTCGAGCAAGCGGGCGACTGGCGAGAGATGTAAACCTGGAGGCCCAAAATGACACTTCCGATTAACGGTCTGAGCCATGTCAAGGGCAGTACGGCGCGTCCGCTGATCGACGCTACGATCCCTAGCTTTATGGCAGAGGTGCGAAAGCGTCATGGGGATCGTCCAGCGGCAGTGTTTTGCCAGACATCAGACTGTTGGACTTATCATGACCTGATGAGGCGGGTGGACCGGTTGGCCGCTGGGCTGTTGTCAATCGGTGTTTATAAAGGGGACCGCGTTGGAATCTGGTCGCCCAACCGGCCCGAATGGGTGTTGGTACAATTTGCTACGGCACGGATCGGCGCTATCTTGGTTAATATCAATCCTTCCTATCAAACAAGTGAGCTGGAATATGCATTAGGCCATGCGGGCGTCAGTACACTGATAACTGCCCCGCACTTTCGAGACTCTGATTATTTGGCAAAGCTGTTTGTACTTGCGCCAGAATTGGCCACCGCGCGTCCCGGCGAACTACGTGCCAAAAAAATCCCTAAACTCAAGCGAGTCATCCAACTGGGTCCTGATCCGGTACAGGGTGCAATGTCTTTTGATGAAGTGATGGACCGCGGCGGCGTCGCGCCAAAATCTAGGTTGGACGGAATCTCGGCATCACTTAGCCCAGATGATGCTATCAACATTCAGTTTACTTCTGGCACAACAGGCCGCCCAAAAGGTGCGACGCTTAGCCATCGCAGTATCATCAATAACGCCATTTCTACTGCGCGTGCTATGCACCTGACACCAGAGGATGTTTTGTGTATTCCTGTGCCGCTATATCACTGCTTTGGCATGGTGTTAGGCAACCTGGCGGCAATTTCTTATGGGGCCAAGATGGTTTTTCCCAGCGAAGGCTTTGATCCGTTAGCAACATTGGAGGCGGTTCAGACCGAGCGGTGCACCGCCCTGCACGGCGTCCCAACAATGTTCTCCGCCATGCTGGATCATCCGGAGTTTTATCGTTTCGATTTACGCACTCTGCGCACGGGAATCATGGCAGGCTCACTATGTCCAGAGCCATTGATGGACCGTGTGATTCAAGACATGCATTGCCGCGATATAACTATCGCCTATGGTATGACTGAGACAAGCCCGGTTTCCTTTCAATCCGACCGGGATGATACGCCAGCTCGGCGCTCCAGTACTGTGGGGCGTATCCAGCCGCATGTGGAATGTCGTGTTGTCAACAAAGAAGGTAAAACACTGCCTATTGGGCAAAAGGGCCAGCTATTGACCCGTGGCTATCTGGTGATGAAGGGGTATTGGAACGATTCTGAATTTACATCCGAGGCCATCCATGACGGCTGGATGCAAACTGGTGATCTAGCGACGATTGACGCTGAAGGATATTGTAAGATTACTGGGCGGGAAGGTGATATGCTTATACGAGGCGGTGAAAACGTCTATCCGGTTGAGGTTGAGAATTTATTAATCACCCATCCTGACATCACAGCGGTTCAGGTATTTGGCCTGCCAGACGCGCGGTTGGGCGAGGAAGTTGGTGCTTGGATTATTCTACGCCCCGGCGCATCTTTGACGGTGGATGCGCTTCGAGATTGGTGCAAAAAAAAGATCTCTCCTTTCAAGGTGCCACGCCACATCCGTTTTGCTGATGACATGCCGTTGACGGCCACTGGCAAACCGCAGAAATTTAAAATGAAGGATAAAATGTCCAAAGATCTGGAAATTACACGGTCTTCCTGATATCATAAAGGAAATTTAGATGCATGCCCTGACTGCCATTATCCGCGCTCAAAAAGATTCTGAGGCCCTCGTATATGCTGAGTTGTTGAAAGTCGGCGCATATGCAAGGGAACATGAGCCAGATACAATTGGGTTCTTCGTGGCGCAGGACCTCGAAGACCCTTGCGTCTTTACCACCTACGAACGGTTCATCGACAAAACCGCGATGGAGAGACACAACAACGGTGCCGGGTCACAAGGTTTTTTTGCTGCCGTAAATAATTTTTTGGATGGAGAAGTGATTGTTGTGATAGCCAAAGAGGTCTGGTCCTAAGGCTACAATTGCACACCTTTAGTTAATGCTCCATCTATCACCAGATTGGTGCCCGTGGTAAAGCTAGACGCAGGACTGGCCAAGAAAACCACGCCACGCGCGATTTCTTCTGGTTTTGCCATGCGACCCATCGGGATCATACCCAATGCCTCGGTAAATAATGCGCTGTTATTCTGTTCAATATTTTCCCAGATGCCGCCTTTAAAGTAGGTATTGCCTGGCGACACTGTATTCGCGCGGATACCTTTGGGCGCAAGCTTAATAGCCTGTCCTTGGGCGTAATGCACCAATGCTGCCTTGAATGCACCGTAAGCTGGCCCAGTAAAATCTATCTCGCGTCCCGATACCGAAGAAATTAATGTGATTGAAGCTGCCTTCGATTTCTCTAGAAACGGCATAGCCGCATTTATAAACCGTACCGAATGCATAATGTCTACTCCAAACCCGGCCTCCCAGGCTGCCTCATCATCCCCCACAGCAAGGGCCGAAACATTAGCGACAATGATGTCGATTCCTCCCAATACTGCGGCGGAATCTCTGACCCATGATGTAAGCGCATGTTTGTCCGCAACATCAACTCCGCGTCCGATGGCTTTCACGCCATAGGCCTGCAAGGCATCTATTGTGTGTGTCACACCACTGCTGTCCCGTGCGCAAATTGCGATGTTTGCGCCTTCTGCTGCAAAAATCTCAGCACAATTTCGGCCAATCCCTTTGGTGGCCCCTGTGATGAGTACATTTAGTCCGTTTAGTCCCAGATCCATTATGATGCCCCTTACTGTTCAATGTATTTTTTAAGAATAGATGCGCCCAAAGTGTATTTAGGATCTACCATATTCCCGACTCGCATTCGTCCTGCTTGCGTGGCAAGGAGGTACGCCTCTGATTCTTCAAAATAGTAATCATCCACCAACCATCGGATTAGATCACGGTAGGCCATACGCGCGGCGTCCTCCATCGGGCGGGCACTGCCAAGGGACATGATGAAATCATTGGTTTCGATCCGCACACCGGGGATGCACCAACTTTTGATCAGGTCTATCTGTACGGTAACTGTTGCGGGTATTTCGACTGCCACTCCGCAAAGCTCACCGTCACCCTGGCGGCCATGACAGTCGCCAATAAAAAAATGCGCATCCTTGCGCTGAACCGGGAAGTATATGATGGCACCAGGCGCCACATCTGGGCAATCCATGTTGCCGCCCCAGTAATCTGGTTGCAGCGAACTGACCGCTTCAAGCTCCGGACTGACACCCATCGTGCCTACAAAGGGTTCATAGGGCAGCGTCACTCGGTCAGAGAATTTAACGCCACCTTCGGGTGTGACTTCCATCTTTTTAACGCGCTCAGGGATTGGTTTATTTAACATCAAATTACCGTCCGCCACTAGCGCACCAAAGCTAGGTATCAATGCGGTTGTTCCCGCTGGTTGAGGGCCGCGTGGAAACAGCGAATGAATGTATACGGCCAGCACATCGCCTTTCTCGGCGCCCTCAACTGCTATTGGACCGTTTTGAGGGTTCACGAAGGGCATGTTGAGTACTTGCGAGGGTAAGTCGTCTTCTGTCTTGATCGCACCGCCAAAAGCATCGAGCGTTTCCACCTCAACCACATCCCCAGGCGTTATCCGCATCACAGGTTTGGCATAAGGGCCATAGACATAATGGAATTCGCCCTGATCCTCTTCACTAAGCCTATGTTTGACACCTGCTTGCCCCTTGGCTAACGCGTTTAGGCCCATGATTGAATTGTCTGGCCATCCCATATTTATCCCCTCTCTGAAGTATTAGTGTGTAAGTCTATATTAGGATGCCGAGTGTGCCAGTTGGTCACGCTTTGATAGGCGGCAGCGGCTCGGATGATTGCGCATTCACCTAGATGGGGCCCTACAATTTGCATGCTGTGGGGCATGCCTGCCGTATCAATTCCATTAGGCAGTGTGATTGTTGGGTTGCCAGAAAAATTGAACGGTGCGGTAAAACGCATTATTGCATGCAGCACTTCGGGATCAGAGCCATAATGGGCCATTTTAGCAAGGCTTGGCGTCAGTTTGGGCATTGTTGGACAAAGCATGCAATCGACCTCGCCAAACATCGTGATAAATGCTGATGTAAATAAGACGCGCAGATGGTGGCCGTGCGCGGCTTCCATGCCTGTCGTCGTATGTCCTTCATCAATAAGCTGCGCCAGACTGGGGCCATATTCATCCCCACGGGCGGGATAAGTGTCTTGGTGAGCGACTGCCGTTTCGATGGCGCACATCATAATCCATGCTTCGATCAGACCGTCGTAGTTCGGCATTCTCACCTCTACCAGCCGTGCGCCAAGGCCTTCAAAAACGGAGATGGCCTGCTCCAATGCAGTAACAATCTGAGGATCAGTGCCATCAAATGAATAGAGCCGATCAATGCCAATCCGCATGCCGCAAATGTTTTTGCCAACCTCGGCGGAATACTCTGGCACAGGCGTGTCAATCGAGGTGGGATCATGTACGTCCCACCCAGAGATAACTTGAAGGATCGCGGCACAATCTGCCGTTGATCTCGCCATGGGTCCAATATGATCAAGCGTGCCCGCGAGCGGGAATACGCCGTGGCGGCTGACCCGGCCCCACGTCGGTTTGATCCCGGTCAGATTGCAGGCGGCACAGGGATACCGGATTGATCCTCCTGTATCGCTTCCCAATGACGCAAAGCAAAGACCCGCAGAGGTAGCTACGCCGGATCCGCTTGATGAAGAGCCAACCCAATAATTTTTATTCCAAGGGTTCACTGGTATGGGGATGGTAGGATGATGACCCGTATAGGCCCCCTCTGTCATCGACAGCTTACCAAGGGTCACGGCACCAGATGTCTCAAGCCGATCAACAACTGTGGCATTATGCGGTGCCATGAAGCTTTTGTGGACGGTCGTACCAGCTCTGGTAGGGGCATAGGTTGTAAAACAAAGGTCTTTTACCGCGATGGGAACGCCATGGAGTGCTCCCTTGTAAATGCCTGAGGCTACCTCGATGTCGGCTGCGTGTGCCTGTTTCATGGCGCGCTCACGGCAGACATGAATGTAGCTGTTAAATTGTCCATCTACAGCTGTGATTAGGTCAAGCATATGTTCCGTGATTTCCACGGAGGTTAGTTGATCTTGTCGAATCATCTGCCCCACTTCGATCAGGCTTTTGAAATGTAACGGGAGTGACGTCATTTTAGCTCCATAAATGAACTTGAATGCAAAATCCTTCAAATAAACAAACCATTGTTGTAGACCAAAAGCAACTCCTGGCTACATTTTGAATGGATCTCAAACTTTGCTGCCTTATTGACACTAAATCTTGCCAGTCGATCACGTCCCTTCAGGGAAGATGACTGACCAACAAAGACACAAAAATGACCTACTTCTTAGGTAGGCCATTTCTTCGTGAAGATCGCTTTTTATCATAGCTTTAAACGTGTTGGTATTGTTTCGATGAGAGGCTGGTCATCCTAATTGAAATAGGAGCGGGCAGGGCGCGCACTGCGATCGTTTCCATTCCTCAATCTACAAAGGCACGTTAGACAATAAATGTGTCAAGCCGGCTGCTCGAACCCTCTACAAGACCAAAGCCTATCAAAGCCGCTTTGGTGTCATGCAATATCGCCATCGAACCGCATATCATGCCGCGGTCAATCTCCGCCGAGATTGGTGGAACCCCAAGATCAGTGAACACTTTGCCCAACGACATTAGATCTGTGATCCGGCCTTGAAACGGATTATCTTCGCGGGTCGTGGTGCTGTCTGTCCGCCAAATAAACATTATTATATAATATATATTAGTATTTTATTCTGTGAGTTGTTATTTACTTCCTATATTCGTCCCTATGTTGGTTGACTTAACTATACGCTTCCCCTAGGCGCGCACGCCCCCGCACCGCTGTATCTGTCAGTAAGCGCGCTCAGGCATCGCAGTGTAATCAATACCCCAACGCCACTCTCAGCCACTCTGGTCCGTTAAATGCGCAACAGGGGGCGGGTGTGGGGTTTTGTTGGGTGTGTGGTGGCTGCAGGAACACCATCTCTACTCACGCACCAATTTAAAGCTAAACCGTGCAGCTAGTCTCGCCGAGTGGCGTCAATTATTGAGTTCATAGATTTAGGCTGTGCTAGCAATCTGATGTGGGTTCTCAATGGTCTGACAGCACCCAACATTTACAGGTAAATATCATGGTGATTATTTTTCCCTCACGCAGCAGTGGTTGGTTGGAGCGTATTTCCGAAAGGTTGAGATATAGGAGTTTTGATGATCAACTCAATTCAGTCTTGAGTATGGGCGTTTGCTTCAGGTCTGCGCACCCTAGTAAGCGCCAATAAATTCTGTTGACACACTTCCAATGTTATCAATATCATTGGTATGCTAACAAACTAAGGATTAGCCTGTTGACATACTTCATCCCGACCGAGTTGGAGGCAGCTCTCACATGTCTTGCAGAGCAGCAAAGTAAAATAGTTGCCGGTGGTACAGATGTCTATCCTGCCATCAAACAAGGCCAAGGGCCCAAGCGCCTTCTGGACGTCACACGCATCAATGAGTTGTCTCAGATATCCATGACAGATGGCGGTATTCGGATCGGTGCAGCCGTAACTTGGAGCAAAATTGTCAAAGCGAATTTACCAGCTGCCTTTGATGGTTTGAAACATGCCGCTAAAGAGGTCGGAAGCCTTCAAAT
>TARA_B110000503_G_scaffold7990_1_pt1 | contig 14959 bp, 19 predicted proteins | sample TARA_B110000503 | Tara Oceans TARA_B110000503 (sample SAMEA4397472) | marine metagenome | biome: Polar Biome; feature: [SRF] surface water layer (ENVO:00010504); material: water (ENVO:00002006), including particulate matter (ENVO:01000060) such as... | depth 5 m | reverse complement strand
ACAGACACACTGAAAGACAATACAGATGAAGAGTTGTTGAGTGTGTTGTTGCGTGAAATAGCCAAAGCAGGCAATGAAATACGCAGCGCAGAAAAAGACGCAAACAAAGCAGGACGCAGATTAAGTTTTGCGATTGTTTTGGCAAATAGATTATTAGATAGGAAAAAGATCAATGGATTTGAGAGCAGCAGCAGTAAAACCCAAACTACAGAAACTCACATTAGACAGTGAATATGTAAGTGCAGAATACGGCGAACCCTTAGACTTTTATATGTGGGACCGTCAAAGTATGCCAACCTATATCAACCTCAGCACAATCAAAAGCGACGATACCGCGGGCATGTTAGATGCAATCCGCGGATTGGTGTTGACCAGCGATGGCGAGTTGATGTTGGAAACAGGCACAGAACTACCACCACAAGTTATGATTGATATGATTAATAAGGTGGTAGAGCACTTGGGAAACTCCGTAGGCCAGACTTTAGCAGTATAGATAAAAATACTGAGATGATGTTGATGTTGGACTTGATTGCCCAGCGTTATGGAACACTTCCAAGCAAAGTCTTAGAGTCTGGTGATACAATAGATATGATAATCTGCACAACTGCCTTAGAATACGATGTGTGGAGACAAAAGAAACTCAGCAATGGGCAAACACCCACGCATCACAGTCAAGAATATTTACAAGCAAGGATAAACGCAGCCAATGGCAATAGTGGGCAAAAGCAAAATAACAGCTAGAATAGAAAACATAGAACGTTCAATAGGCAAGATCAAGGATTTTGCTGCTGAAGAGTTCCGTGCTATTACCCCTATTAGAACTGGCAATGCTAGAAGCAAAACCAGCAGAGTCAACGTTGGTGTTGAAGCAGCTTATTCTTACGCAAACAAACTCAATGAGGGATACAGTCGTCAAGCCCCAGATGGTATGACCGCTCCAACAGTTGAGAAAATCTCAGATTATGTAAGGAAAATGTGATGGCAACTACCACAGACAAATATATTTTAGAACTAGACACTGCTCAAGCAGAACGTGGAATCACTAAGACCAACACAGGGTTCAAAGGCATGTTGGCAGGACTAACTAAACTAGGTCCAGCAGCAGGTTTAGCAGCCGCAGGGTTGGCTGCCATTGGCGGAGTTAAAGCCATTGGTAACAAAATAAACGAACTAGACGACTTGGCCAAAGCAGCAAGAAACGCAGGCGCAAACACACAAGAACAACTCAAGAGCTTTCAGACATTGGGCACTGTATTAGAAGACTCAGGTATTTCATCAGAAAAATACAGCCAAGCCTTAAGTCAAACAATGGACAGACTTGCCAAGGGTGGCGCACAAGCAGAAAGTGTTCTCAGTAAGATTGGTCCAGCACTTCAGAATGCCAATGGCGAATTAAAAAGTGGTCCTGAACTATTACAAGCAATGGTTGTGGCATTCAATGAAGGTGCGATCACCGCAGAAGAATTCCAAGCAGTTGTTGGTTCACGTGTTGGTCCAATGATACAAAAAGCATTAGGCGACACTGCCGCCAGTGCTAAAAATTTACAATCTGCCATGGAAGGTGCTGCCAGCAGTACTGACCTTGTAGACGTAGAAAGCCTAGCCAATGCTGAAAAGTTCAATGACACAATGGCAGCAATGGGAAGAATGGTTGGCACAGTTGGAACCAGCATTGCCACTGCCCTACTGCCTTATTTGACAGACCTAGCAGAAGGCGCAATGGCAGTTTTGCCAGATATCATAGCGGGTGTCAAAGCCGCATTTAGTGCTCTAGAGCCAGTGTTCTCATTGATAGGAACTGTAATCTCTACAGTATTATGGCCAGCATTCAAGTTGATACTTGAGGTATTAGGCTTTGTTGCCGCAGCGATTAAACCAGTGATAGAACTGGTCGCTGGCGGATTAACCAAAGTGTTTCAAATACTAGGTGGTGTTGTAGAAGGAGTGGTAAACTTCTTTAAAGGAGCAGTTGAAGTAATGCAAGCCATTGCTGACAAAATCACTTACCTCAAAGACGCAGTCACAGGTGCGTTTGGCAGTGTAAAAGATGGTGCGGTTAATATGGCCAAAGGTGCTTATGATGGTGTCACTGGATGGTTTGGTAAAATGTATGATGAAGTGGTTGGCAACTCAATCATTCCAGACATGGCCAAAGGAGTGTTGGGCGAGTTTGATGGTATGGGCACAGGCATGGTGGGGTTTGTTCAAGATGCTGTTGGTGGAGTTGTTAGCACAATGACAACATTGGGCAATGCTGTTGCCAGCAAGTTTGAAGAAGTAACAGGCATCAGTATGAGTGGTCTCAAAGATCAAGTAAGTTCAATGACCAGCTATCTAACCACCAGTGTCAGCAACCTAGCATCAAGCATAGGCAGCAAGTTGAGTGGGCTTTGGAGTAAGGTAAGTTCAACTGCCAGCAATGTAGGCAGCATGTTTGGTGGATTCAATTTCAGTAATCCATTTGAAAACTTTGCGGGCTTCTTTGCCAACGGTGGTAATATTCCAAAAGGACAGTTTGGAGTTGTAGGAGAGAACGGCCCTGAAATGGTAAGTGGTCCAGCAACTGTTACACCAATGGGCGGCGGCAGTAATGTAACATACAATATTCACGCAGTAGATGCTTCAAGTTTTAGAAGTTTGCTGGCACAAGATCCAGAGTTTGTTCACAGAGTTGTTCAACGTGGAAGTAACAGCGCCAACCAAGGGAGAAGGTAATGTCATTCCAACCAATCATTGACAACGCAGCAGAAATGAAAATTTCAAACAGAAGATTTGTTGCTCAAACACAAACACGCTCAGGAGTTGTTCGCAGTGTTGCTCAAAACAACAGCATATGGAGATTCACTGTTTCACTTGCGGATGGACAGCCTTGGGATCTTTGGAGAACCTATATCACAGGTTATGAAGAACTGAACAGATATACTTCAAATACCATAAACCTAAGTCAAAGCAGTTTTGATTATATGTTTCCATATCAAGGCAGCGAACCTAATATCGCCAATGTCAGAGTCAGTGTTATCAACGGCGAGTTGAGAGTACAGAGTGGAGTTACAATCACCACTGGTTATTTGTTTCTAGTAGGCGATCTAATACAACTTGTAGGTGGTAGAGTTTATCAAGTTACACAGCCCGTGTTATGGAGTGATACCAGTATCAGCACACACAGAGCACCAGTTGATGAAGCTGTTGGCACATATGATACCAACATAGGTGTAAACGCAGAATGGTCAGTGGTGTGTACAACCATGCCCAAGTGGAGTTTTGTAGATCACAAGAGAATTGGATGGGACGGAGCATTTGAGTTTCAGGAGGTTATCTAATGACAACTAGCCTACAAAGTCTTGATCACATCCAAAGTATGTTGCTGATCAAATGGACAATCTACAACTATAGAGAAGAGCCAGGTGACTTCCCAAATACACAAATCATTAGATTCAACGACAGCATACGTGACAAAGACTTTACTGAAGGCGGCGGTGTTGTAACATATTCAGGACTTGGACCGTTGGTTTCATTTGGAAACACAAAGAACAGCATTAGAAGTTCAGGCTCAGGAACAGCACTAGGACTGTCAGGCGTTCCAGACACTCAAATAAAAACACTGTTGGCTTCAGACATCAAAGGCAGCAGAATAGAAATATTTAGATTCTTACAATACCCAGGCACTGATACTGCCATTGCGGATTTAGATTTCACTGGCGGAGCAACTGGTGGAGTGATAGGTAGATTTTTAGGATATGTAAACACCTACACCATCAATGATGATGTTAATCACACCAGCGATACCAGACTGGTTGAAGTGGTATTAGATTGTGTAAACAATACACACATCATCAGTAAACAAGTAAGAGGTATTAGAACCAATCCAAAAGATGTTAGATTCTTAAATATCAACGAAGCAGGATTTGACAATGTGCCAAGTTTATACGACAGTGAATGGTATTTTGGAGGCAGCAAATGAGTTTTATAACCAGCGTAAAAGAACAACTATACAAGATCAATGAGTATGTTGATCTCATACAAGGCGACAGACTCAATGAACTATTATTGAATCAGCGTCTGATCACAGGCGACACCAATGTTATCACTGCTCAAACAAACTTGATTAAAACCAGCACTGACCAAGTTACAGCAGAACAAAAACCCATAAACAAGGCTGTGAGAATACAAGTTGCTCCAGATCCAGACTACAAGATTCCAGTGTTGTATGGAAGAGTCACAATGGGCGGAGCAGTCACAGATGTTTGTACAGTAAACAACGGACAAGAACTTCAGTTTTGTGTTACACTGGCAATGAGCACTGGTGATAAGATTGATGGCACACAGACCACATACGAACTTAAAAATGTTTACATAGACAATCAAAAAATCAACTTTCAAGGAAACGGTCATGTAGCAGCCAGTCTTACAGACACAGAAGGCAACATCAACACTGATTATAACAACAGCCTTGCTGCGTATTTGTTTGACAGCAGTACATTTTGGGTAAAGCCCGCAGGCTTTGAAGGTCTAGGAGGATTAGACGCAAGAAATGTATTTAATACTTGGGGGACTGATCACAACATGCCAGGGTTGTTGTTTGGCATTGTAAGGATCAGTTGGAACCCAGACCTAGGATTACAAGATATTCCAGACATGCGGTTTGACATACAAAGTTCAATGACGCTGCCAGGTGATGTATTGTATGACTACATGAGAAACACTGTTTACGGATGTGGACTCACTGATGATTTAATAAAGGCGACTTCAATATGACAATAAGCAGTTTACAAGACCTAAACACATACGCACAAACTCCTATCACATACGATGATGTGAGAACTGCGCAAGTTGTATTTGACAGAGGTGCTACAGTTGATCAGGTATTGGTCACTCCTGAAAATGCGGACTTTGTTAGCCCTTGGGGTATTAACATTGAAACAATAACACAACCTGATGTTGCTCTAGTTGAATATCATTTGGACTACAGCGCATGGGCAGATCCAATAAGTGTGACTTGGCCATATTTGCCAGCTCACATGACCACAACTAGAACCAACAACACTTGGATTGTTAGTGGAATAGAAAACAGTGAAGATTGGTTGTACGCAAGAAACGCAACTGTATTGCCACCGTTTGGCTTCTCAGGCTTTGTGCCACACAGCGCAGAGATTCACTTCTACAGCGATAACCAAGACAGCACAAAGAACATTGCTGGTTGGGACATTGATATAACAGTTACACAAGTTGAATATTTCAATGTGCCAAGCCCGTTAACTTATGTGAGCAACACACTTTACAGTCAACTGAATACCTGTCGTATCGCCATTGATCCAGAAGACTTTGATCCAGTATGGGATTTGAGAATCTACAGTGCTGATCTAAATCTAACCACAGTGGATGCCATTGAAGAAATGTTTAGTGATGGCAGCGCAGCAGAAGCCGCTTGGAACAACAGCACCAATCAATATGTAATCACAGGCGATACTGTCAGTGTTAATGAAGTGTTGGACACACTGGATCTTGAAACAAGAAGATATGCGGATGATTTCTATCTGGTGTTTAGACTTGCCAACAACTTTACAAATAACTTGGAATATCAAATACAAACGTTCAGCAGCAGAGACATGATCAGTGATCCAGTTGTTGTAGCAGGGTTGAGCAGCACACCCAAATATATATTTGGTGGAATTGCTAACCCAGTGAGTCATGCTACAACCAGCACAACTTACAACTTGACTAGAGATCCAAATCCAACCACACTAACTGTAACAGCAACAATGAACATCGCTGCTGGTAAAATAGTGAAGGCAAATACAACTATGAACGCAGAGTTTAGTTGGTATTATCCTTACTACTTGGTTGAAATGAATAGCCAATCTACTATGAGTGTTACAGATGTATGGATTGGCGAATTGTTAGAATATACATTCACAGGAAACGCAACTACTTATTACACTCCAGTATCACCAAAGACAGGTGAATACCTATTAATAGATTGGGGAGACGATGATTGGATTAGATATGAAAGCGCAAATCCACCATATCCAAACCATTATTATTCAACTGCTGGAACACGAACTGTAAGAATTAGCGGAATAGCTAGCGGACATATGGACTTTGGTGATGTTAATATTAACAGTGGAGTTCTTAATAGTATAACTAGTTTTGGTAGAGGATTATTACCAACAAAACTAAGCGGTATCAATGGCACAGTTACATCTATACCTAGTTCGTTACCTCCTACAATTACTGATTTAAGTGGCCTGTTTTTCAACGCTGGCACAACACCAGCATCAGTATTTGACCCTGTAAGTTCGTGGGATGTTTCAAATGTTAACAACATGGCAAGCGCATTTAAACCTTGTGGGAACTTTAACAGTGCGTTAAGCAGTTGGGATGTTTCTTCCGTTACTGATATGTCAGAAATGTTTAGTGGAGCATATGCTTTCAATCAAAATATCAACAGTTGGGATGTTTCTGCTGTTACTGATATGTCACGTATGTTTGAGGCGGCGTTAGTATTCAATCAACCGTTGAATACGTGGGATGTTTCTGCTGTTACTGATATGTCAGAAATGTTTAGTGGAGCAGATGAGTTTAATTACAATATCAACAGTTGGGATGTTTCAAATGTTACTGACATGACAAGTATGTTTAGTTCAGCAAACGCATTTAACCAACCATTGGGAGATTGGGATGTAACAGGAATTCCTACTTCGTTCTATATGACAAGCATGTTTAGATCAACAACAGTATTCAATCAAGACCTTACAACTTGGTGCGTAACTAATATTGCTTCAGAGCCAACTACTTTTGCTCTTTATAGCGCATTAACAAATGGCAATAAACCAATATGGGGCACTTGCCCTTAATATATAAGGAACCAACATGGGACAACAACAACTTTTTACCATCAACGGATTGGTAGACACAAACAAAACAGTTTGGCAAAACTTGGAAGAACTTGCTGGAGCAAGTGCTGCCTATGTGACTTGGGACCCATACACATTTAAATATGGCGTGGTGATCAACCAGCCAGGCAACAGCATTAGAAGTTTCACGGACAACAACATCATTGGATCAGTCAGCATCACTGAAACACCATTTGATGAACTGTACAACAGTGCTGAAATAAGATTCCCCAACAAAGACATACGTGACAAAACAGATACCATACGTTATGATCAACCCAGTGCGGAGAGATTTGATTTAGAACCAGACAACAAACTTTCAATACAGTTTGACTTTGTTAATGATCCTATCCAAGCAGATGTAATCGCAAGAACAGAACTCAAACAAAGTAGAGTCAGCAAAACTGTCGCATTTACAACTGACTTTCAACAGTTGGACATGGCACCTGGTGACATCATTGACTTGACCAATCCTTATTGGGGTTGGGATACCAAGTTGTTTAGAATAGTTGAGATCACACAAACTGACACTGTTCAAGGTGACATATTTGTGGACATAGTAGCAGTTGAATATGATGCGGATGTTTACAACTACAATGATCTTACCAGACTTGAAAGAACTGTGAACACAGGTGTTCCCTCAGTTAAAAACAATACCGCTGTTCAAACCAAAAGCGATGAAACACTGGGCACACAAGTTGGTAGAGCAGTTGGTACTGCCCCAGGTAGAACTGCCATTACTAGCAGTGGTATTCCAGTGTTTGGATCAACTGTTATTGGATTAAGTGATGTAGAAGTTTTAGGTCTCAACAGTGGTGATGTGGCAACCAGCAGTGTAGAATTTACTGAAACCAGTAAGATGTTGATGATGGTTGTTGAACAACCACAGGGTGATATAACCTATGGAGTTTATATAGACGAAGTGTTGGAAAGCAGAGTCTACACTGGCAACCTTCCAGTGATAGTAAGCATTCAATATAGTACAGATAACGCTACTTGGAGTGAAATTGCCATTAGAATATTAGACTCGCAAACTGGATCAACTACTTTTGCTTTATTGAATCAACCAGCTGGTTTTTATAGATGTGAATTTACCAAAGTTGACACACTGGATCTAGACCAAGACACACCCGCAGGGTTTGTTGGGCAAAAAGGAACTGTGAGTGTTACCAGCATTGCCACTCCGTTTATCAACATCAATGGCGATGCTGCCAGTTTAAGCATTGTTCAGTTCGCTAACTAAAGGATTTAAAGATGAAATATTATTACGATCAATTAGGTTATTTTCGTTTTCGCAGTGATGCTAAAAGCATTGCTACAGATTTAGCATATATTGAAATGCCACTGAATTGGGATTATACACAATACCAAATTGTCAATGGCGAAACTGTAGAAAGATCTGATCCACCAAGGAGAAGAACTTATTAAACTTTTTTAACCTATTTTTAACGATTTTTATCGTTTAGGACTAAATACATGAGCAGATAAAACAGTCTGCTTTTGTAAAATCGCAGCACAACAAGGAGACAAAAATGTCAGCAGCATCAGATTATCTAGAGAATAAACTTCTAGACCACACACTAGGCAACAGTGCCTACGCACAACCAACAGTTTATGTTGGACTATACACAGCAGTCACAGGACTTGAAACAAACAGCCCAAGTGCTGAAGTTTCTGGAAATGCGTATACTCGTAAAGCAGCTTCATTTGGAGCAAGTTCAGGCGGTTCGTGCTCAACAGACGGAACCATCACATTTGATGCGGCATCAGGCAACTGGGGCACAATCACCCACGTGGCAGTATTGGATGCTCTTACAACTGGGAACGTATTGTTCTACGGTGCTGTTACTTCAAGTAAAACCATTGAAACTGGTGATACATTCCAAATTTCAAGTGGTAACTTAACTATCACTCTTGCTTAATGCGAAGTAAAACAACGGGGGTGAAAGTCCCCCAACATCGCATCAAAGGAGACCATAATGGTAACGATAGTAACAAGAACAGCAAACGGGGCAGCGCTCAGCACTGCTCAAATGGATACCAATCTAACAAATCTCAACACCAAGGTTGAACTTGATGATATTAGTGTTACCACAGCAAGTGCAAGTAGCGCAGGAAGTCTAAGTTACAACAACACCACAGGTGTGTTTACATTTGAACCAGCAGATTTAAGCAGTTACCTAACCAGTGAAACTTTTACCAGTGTAGCACAGGACACCACTCCGCAGTTGGGTGGCAACTTAGATGTTCTCACAAATGAGATCATAACCAGCACAACCAATGGACATCTCAATCTCAGTGCCAACGGCACAGGAAATATTAGAATAGGCCAAGCAATGTCGCATCAAACCACAGATGCGGATTTCAACATAGATGCCAACGGCACTGGTGGCATTAATCTAAATGCGTCAGTACACATAGAAGACTTGTTGAGTTTTGCAGAATCATTAGAATCATTGATCAGCGTTAGTGGAACACTCAGCATCAACGCAGCATTAGGACCAATCAAATATGTGGTTCCAAGTGGTGCAATGACACTCAACGGATTTGCAACACCCATAAGTGGACAAACTGTAACAATGTTGATTGATCAAGCAACTGGCAGCAGCAACTTTACATTCACACTTGGAGGTGGATTGCTAACACCAGCAGGTGGCGGCGTAACACTAACCAACAGCGGATACGATCTTGTAACAGTTTCTTGTTTAGATGAAGACAACGGTCTTTATGTTGTTACAGTAATCAACGACTTCCAGTAAGGGGATACTATGAGTATAACGTGTATAACAGTAGCAGTCTCTGAGTTGGGCAGCATTGACTTTGATCAAACATTGATGAACAGTGAACTCACTGCTCCTAAGAACAACGCTCACACACTGGCAATAATAAAATGGGCAGGGGATATGCCCAGCAGCATTAGTAGTCTAACAACTAAAAGCAGTGAAATGACAATACAACAAGCATTAGATTTGTTGGACACTGAAGACTGGAGAACAATATAATGCCATTTGGAGCAATGAGACACGGGTTTACTTTCCAACCCACAGCAGCAGTCACAGCAGCAAGAACATCTGCCTTAACTATTACCACTGGTGGAAATGCTCAAGTAGACACTGCCTATAAAAAGTTTGGCACTGCTGGTCTGTTGTCAGATGGAGTAGGTGATTATATCCAAGCACCAATGACATATGACTTCCAAAATGACGATTGGACATTTGAGTTTTGGTTTAAAAATGACGGACAACTTAACAGACATATGGCAGGATTGTCAGACGCTACATATTTAAGTATGTTGAGTTGTTATCACCAAGGAACAAGTGTAAGAATATATGCTGGTAATAACACAGGTGGATGGGCGTGGAATGTGCCCATAACTGGATTTACATCAGGCGGAGTGTGGAATCACTGTGCCATAACCAAATCAGGCACTCAATGGTATGGTTATGCTGATGGCGCACAAACCAACTTGTATAACACCAGTTACAGTTACAATACAACAACTCTTGCGGTATTTGGAGCAGCAAAGAACAATGGTGGATATGACAGTTGGCCTGGCAGCATGGACGAAATGCGAATCAGCAGAGGTTTGAGATATACAGGTGCTTTCACTCCAAGTGCCAGTGCTTTTACAAATGACAATGACACATTATTATTGATTCACGCTGATGGAACAGATGCGTCAACTACATTTACAGATGACGCAAGTTAAGGGGCAACAATGAGTTTAACACCACAGGAAGAATATGTAGAAGCAGGCTACTTTGCAGATGCGGACTATGTTGGCGGCGTTGCTCTTGTGGTTGTGGGCATTTCACCCTATGTGGTAGAAGACTATATTGAAGCTGGTTATTTTGTTCCTGGTGGAAGTTTTGCTAGTTTAACTGCCACACTAGAACTGGCAATACAGTTTGGCGAAGCAACCATAAACAGCAGCAGTACTATGAACTGTGATGTTGAGAGAATCCTACAGTTCAGCAGTAACCTTGCCAGTGAGTTCACAGCACAACACACTGAAGGCGCTGGCTTTGACATAGGCTTTGACGTAGATGTAGAGTTTACAGGCGAGGCTGTATTTACTTCAACCTCAACCATGAGTGTGACACCCAGCAAAATACTTAGTGCCACAGCAAACATCTCAGGAGCATTCAACACTGTGATGACAGTGGTTGCTACAAAGACAGGTGAAACACTTGCGGGTGTTGTAAGTTCAATGACCACCAGTGCTGAACTGATTGCGGACAGCAGTGGATTGTTGGAATACTTCGCAAACCTAAATGCTCAAGGCGACAGAAGCAGAAGTGCGACTACAGTACAATCCAGCAACTTTCAAATATCAAGTTCAGCAGGCGTATCTTATCAAGGTGCGTCTGAAGTAGTTTGTAATTCAAGTTTAACAAGTATTGTAGATTCAGTGATATTCAGTGACAGCACAACCATCAACAGTGTTAGTGCTTTAACCGCAAACGCCATTGAATATCGTTTGAGAAGCAACGATCTAACACCTGGGCAAAGACCACATTATCCAAGCAGTATTGCCCCGTTTACATCATTTTCTACAGATAAAGTCCTTGGCAGTCACAGTTTACAAACATATGGTTCAACAACTTTAGGAAATAGAACTTGGGTAACCTACACCATTAGTAATGACGATATGATATTGCCCAACAGCGGTAGCAATGCTACACAAGTTGAGTTTTGGTTAAAAGGCGTTAATGAAGTTAGACTACATGATACCAGTAGTGTAACAAACTGGTTCATAGTTAAAGACGCTCAACGCAACATCCTTGCCTACACTGATGTCACCAACAACAGTGACAACAGTCGTTTACTTGGTACGGGTACAACTGGCTTTGATCACATAGTGGTTCGTTGGAATAGATCAACCATGGCCATGTGGGTCAACGGTGTTCGCAGCGATTACTATGCGGGCACACAGGATCGCAGTCCAACTACCACCAGCAACCTAAGACTCAGCATCAATAGAAATCCTGACTACTTCAGTGGGCAAACTTGGGGCAGTAGTCAATTAGATGAACTTAGAGTTTTAACTGGAACTGAAACAGAACTCAACAGTGCACTTGGATACACTGTGGCCAGCACCACTATCACTGTTCCAAGTAGTGAATTTACAAACACAGTGAACACTAGAATACTGTTACATTTTAACAACAGCTACCTAGACGACGATGTTGGCGTTCAATTGTTTACCAGTAATTCAACTGCGATCAGCACCGTGACCACATCAGGCGGTGTAAACGGCTTTATAAGTGCTGACTTGTCTACCAACATCAGTCTAAGCAGCAGCGCAGGCATTATTAAAAATGTGGACAGCACCCTAAACAGTGTATTTGATTTAAGCAGTGCTGGTCTAAGAATCAAAAGTGCGGTGGCAAATCTCAACAGTGAGTTTACCAGTACAGCCACCAGTTTAAAATACGCTGGTGCTGATGCGTCACTTTCAGTTGTGGCAAGTGTTGTAAGCAGTGTTGGTGTTGTTTTCCAAGGTGCTATGATTGCGGACAGCATTGCCAGCAGTTTAACAGCAGCAGGTAGAGTGGGTGATTTCTTTGCCAACGCAGATGTTTCTACAACTTTAACCAGTGCGGTTGTTGTTGTAAGAGGTGCGAACACCTCACTCAACAGTGAGTTCACCAGTGAGATTAATCCAAATTATATTCGTGGTGCGAACAGCACTGGTGCGAGTGTAACAACCGCTGTGGCAAGCCTTGTAACTATCAAACACTACACTGCGGATTTAAACAGTGTCAGTGGTTTAACTGCGACAGTGGGTGAAATAACACAGGGCACAGCCACACTGAACAGCAACAGTTCAATCAGTTGTGCACCTAGTAGATTAAGTGTTGAAGTTGCGAACTTGGGCACAATCAGCAGCATCAGTGTTGTGCCAAATAGTATTTCAAGTGGCACTGTACAGTTAAACATCTTCAGTGAAACTGTTGCCTTAGCTGGAGTTGCTTATGAAGCCAGTGTTGAAATGTCAGGCTTTACAGCAATCATCAGCATCAACAAAATACTACATGTGGATCAATACATTTACAGTGTGCCCAAAGAAACTAGAAGTTTCAGCATACCTAAAGAAACAAGAAGTTATGCGATTGACCGCGAACTTAGAAGTTATAGTATAAAAGGAACATAACATGGCTATTAACAGAACAGGTTTCCTGTCAACAAACACAGGTTTAACCATAGACAAAGATCCAGAGGCAACTCTAACATACACACTAAATTGGACCACGTGGCTTGAAACAGGCGACACCATTGCCACTGCTACTTGGACAGCAGCAGCAAGACGCAATGATCCAACTCCACTGACCATTGAGAGTTCAGGCATTGCTGAAACTAAAAAAACCTATGTGGAACTTTCAGGTGGACAAGCAGACAAAACTTATTTAATTACTGTAGAAGTTGTTACCAGTGATGGACTCAGTGACAGAAGAAACTTCAGAGTCAACTGCGTGAATAGAAGTGCTTGAGATGAGCAATACAGAAATAGACACAAGGATTGCTTTAGTGGAACAAAACTATCAGAACCTGGACAGGCGACTTGAAAAGGTTGAAAACAAGATTGATGTGATACACACAGATATGATTCAAGCTCAAGCCAGTTTGACCAAAGTTATTGTTGGCTCAGCCAGCACAATCGTCGCCAGTCTAATATCCATTATTGTGGTGATGTTGTTGAACTAGTTTTAAATACCAGTATGAAAAACATCAAAGAAATAATACCACAAGAGATACTTGAACGACTGGAGTTTACCAAGGTTAGTACAGGCCCTGAGGTGATGGACCCGCCGCGTATCAAACGCATAGCACCGCTGGTAAATCACAAGTGTGACGATTGTGGGTTAAGTGTAACACCTGTTAAAACCATGAGTTATCTTCAAACTCCATTTTGGCATTGGCGTGAAAAGTGTGTGACTTGTAAACGATACAAACATCCCGTCACAGATCTGATGGTGGACTTCACTGGTCAAGAACTAAACAGAAATTTAGCCAGTCAATCATATTGTGATGCGTACAGTGCCAAAATCACCGCAAAAAAATCTCTTAGAGATAAATAAAAACGTAGGACACAGTAAGGCTGTCACTTTACGTCAACAACCCATAGCAGACTGCCATTTGTTAATCTCCGTTGAGTGTCCTACACACTTCCAAAGAAGAGTTAACCCTCAGCACTTGCTCCTTAAGTGTTGGGGGTTTTTCATTTAAATCACCTTAAATCGTCTACACCAAAAATCACCTGTTAAAACCACACGATGTTGTGGTCTTGCTGTGAAATCAAACACAACACTTAGTGAAAAATACAGCTGTTTTTAAAAAACCTGTTATACCCACGTTGATGTAGCATTATGGCTGAAATAGGTGTTAAATGGCGTTAAACTGACTTTAAACCTCTAGCACTGATCCTACAGGAAATAATCCCATTATAGTATTCGTCTTTGAACAGTACACCTCTGTTGAACTGTTCCAGTGTTTCGTAATAACTCATTTGATTCTTGTTCTCACACAGATACAGTATCTTGCGTTTGAAGTGTTGATTGCCTAAGTGTAGTCGTTCTGCATTCAGTGCTAGACTACTACCATAATAATCTTGCCAATCAGTTTCCACACGTCTATGTCTTTTATTAATACCACCTTTTAATGGTGGTAGTTTCTTTGTGGTCCATAATAACTTCTTGCCAATATAATATCGCTGATTGTGTGTATCATGTATCTCGTAAACAAATCCCACATATTTCATAGGTGCATCCTCAACAATCACATTATTATAATACCAAGTCATTTTTATTCCCATTTGTTAGTGGTAATCAATAGACCAAGCTACGCTTAGTCTAAAGTGTTGTTTTATTTTCATTTCGTTACACTCAACTCAATAAACACAAGCACTTTCTATTTCTTTTATTTTATATATTAAAAAACAAGAGATGGAGTAGTCATGCAGGGGCAAATGCTAAGATGCTTGTTTTTACGCAAAGCCACCTTAGACATTTACCCCCTGCATAACCACTCCAAATCAAGGATGGATATTGGCCCTTACGGGCAGC
>TARA_B110000503_G_scaffold12013_4_pt1 | contig 14985 bp, 14 predicted proteins | sample TARA_B110000503 | Tara Oceans TARA_B110000503 (sample SAMEA4397472) | marine metagenome | biome: Polar Biome; feature: [SRF] surface water layer (ENVO:00010504); material: water (ENVO:00002006), including particulate matter (ENVO:01000060) such as... | depth 5 m | reverse complement strand
ACTGTAGTAATCGGATTTGATTGAACGCTGATTAGTTTCACTGGATAGCCGGTCAGCCAGCGTGGCTGCCAGAAGCATTGCTCATGCGGGGCGTGATTTGCGTGTGTTGCAACAAATGGGCAACAAAGTTAGATTTTCGTCTGGTATTCGTTAAGCAAGGGTGTAGGTATTATCTTTTAATTACAAAGACTTATATGGTCCGCCCTCCCCGATTCGAACGGGGGACCTTCCCCTTAGGAGGGGGACGCTCTATCCATCTGAGCTAAGGGCGGTGGAGGAGGCGGGGAATTATTCAGGTTTGTCCCGGTAAAGGCAACCCGCTATTTAATCAGCCGATACTCTGAGTACACCGGGTTGTGCATTTCTTTCAGGTAGCGCAGTGGAAACCAGGGGTACAGGTTGGGTACGCCGCTCTTGTCGATATACCAGCTGGTGCAGCCGCCGGTGGCCCAGGTGGTGGTTTTGATCGCTTCGCTCATTGAGGCATTGTATTCCTCATAGGCCGACTGCGTGGGCGCTATGGCAGCGAGTCCGTCGGCTTTCATGCGGTCCAGCATACTGACGATGTAATCTACCTGATGCTCTGAAATCGCGATCAGTGACAAGTTGCCTACCGGACCGGTTGGTCCTTCCACCATCCAGAAGTTGGGAAAGCCGGGCATTGCCACGGCGCGGTGGGCGCGGGGTGAGCCGTCCCAGGAGGCTTCAAGGTCGACACCATTTTCGCCAGTTACGCAGGTTGGCAGCATAAACGCAGACGCGTTGAACCCGGTGGCGAGTACCAGTATATCGAGCTCATGTAATTCGCCGTCTGAGGTACGCACGCCCTTGGCTTCAATGTTGCCGATTCCCTCGGTGATGAGGTGCGCGTGGGGCTGGGAGAGGGCGGGGTAATACTCGGAACAGAAAATCATCCGTTTGCAGGTCGCTTCATAATCTGGCGTGAGTTTTGCTCGCAATTGGGGGTCGGGAACACTGTCGGCCAAATGCTTGCGACAGATCTTGTCCATCCTGCGCTGCATCATCTTATTGCCGACTGTGGCGGCGCTAAAGGTGTGCACCATGAGTTGGCTGTAGTAGTGGTAGATGAAGCGTTGCAGGGGCGGGAACAGGGCTAAAAATTTGTTCCAGCCAGTTGAGTAGGCTACTTGCGGGAGCGGAGAGAGCCAGTGCGGGGTGCGCTGGAACACCCGTATTTCAGATACCTGGTCAGTAATCGCACCGACTATCTGGCAGGCCGTTGAGCCGGTGCCGATAATACCGACACGTTTGCCGGTCAGGTCTACCGAGTGATCCCAGCGGGCAGAGTGAAACGCCCTGCCGGCGAAGGTGTCAAGTCCCGCAATGTCGGGAAAGACGGGCTGGTGCAAAATACCGGTAGCGGTGATAACCACATCATACTCAGTGCTCTCACCAGCCGATGTAGTGAGTTGCCAACAGGGCGCCTCGTAGCGCAGGTCTGTTACAGCGGTATTGAAATTCACCTTATTGATGACACCAAAATCTCTCGCCACTGCTTCCAGATACGCCTGAATATCGGGTCCGTAGGAATAGCGGTGCGGCCAGTCGGCTTTGAGGGCGAAACTAAAGGAATACCAGCGCGAGGGGACATCGCAGGATAGGCCCGGATAGGTGTTTTCCCGCCAGGTGCCGCCGACTCGGTCCGCCTTTTCATATACGGTGAGATCGGCGTAACCGGCCGCGTGTAGTTTTACGACAGTGGCGATACCCGACATGCCTGCGCCGATAATGGCGATGCGTGGCTGCCTTCCTGCGCGAGCCCAGGGCTGATGTGGGGTCCGTGAATCGAGGGTGTCGTTTTTCGTCATGTCACCACCTTATTTTTAAACAACATTTTTGTCAGTGGAAATGTCGATGGGAAGGTTAACGGTTCTGTGAGCATTGGGCCAGAAAAAATATCGTCGCACCACGGAGGACTTTTCGTACGAGGCAAGAGCGCGAGAACACCGTTATTAACCTAGGTCAAAAAGTACTTTTTTTTGCATTTCGATTTCTCGAAACCATACAAATATAATGTAATTTATTGTGTCACAGGTAGTTATGCCTATGAATAAAAGAAGAGTTATCCTGTCTTTAATATCACGCGAAAATGTATTTGATGTTGACCAAATTTTTAATGTTTCCTGGCCGCAGCTGGTAGAGCCTCGGGTGGGGATTTGCTTCCCCCCGCGGGTAAATATCAAGGCCTCATAGGGACGGGGTGTTAACTCTGGTAGCAGCGAAGATTGTAGAGAAAGAGCAGGAACGGCGCCGTATCTCGGTCGGCTAACTGATCAACATGGTCTGGATAACCCTGTGTAGCAAGCGCTTTTGCCGGACAATGTTCTCCGGTGTCAGTAAATCGCCTCCCGCGAGGGAGGCGAATGCCCACTGCGACAGGAAGTAGCCGGTGGTGAGGTTGTACATGGCGATCAGGTTCAGGGCCAGCGTTGCCTGCACATCGTCGGTGTGATGCGCATTCTCTGATCGGGCATCGCTCTCAAATTTTTTCAGGTTTTCCAGGCCCTGGGTGAACAGTTTTTCCAGCCAACTATTCATCAGTTGTTTGCCAACCGCGCTGCTGTCTCCCTGCAGTGCCCGCTGAAACAGTGCAGCTATTTTTGGGTGCTCGAGTTATAAATCGGTAATGATGACGGGGAGGTCGGTGTACTCCCTGAGCCTGGAGGCCTTTTCCATGTGTTGTGACAGCGCCTGCTTGCCAGCGAAGTGATTGTAGTGCCGCGGCTCCTGAATGCCTGCCCCTTCCGCTATCTGGCGCAGGCTGGTGCCGTCGTACCCCTTCATTTTCCGACTAAATGCCCGATATACTACTAAAAATTAATAAACGATAATTAAGGGTGGTTGGTGTGCGTATACGTATCGAAGATCTGGTGAATGAAGAGGCCTCGCTGATTAGTCGCCGCTGCTGGTCCGATCCGCGCGTTTACGCGCTTGAAAAGGTCGGTATCTTTGGCAAATCCTGGTTATTCCTGGGGCATGAATCACAGATCAGGGTGCCGGGTGATTTTGTGCAGGCCTCTATGTGCGAGACGCCGATTATCTTGTCACGGGGCCTGAACGGCGGTATTTACGCCAACATCAACAGCTGCACTCACCGTGGGCTGCCGGTGTGTCGCGCCGATCACGGCAATACCAAACGCTTTGTCTGTCCCTACCACAACTGGTCTTACAGCGTGGAGGGGTATCTGATCACGATACCACAGGAGAGCGAGGTTCAGGGCAAACCGGACAAGCGGCAACTGGGGCTCAAACGGGTTCCCCGCGTGGAGTCCTGGCGCGGGATGATCTTTGGCAGTTTTGATGAAAACATCGTCCCGCTGGAGGATTATCTGGGCGATATGCGTTTCTACCTCGACGCGTTTTTCGATCGTTTCCCGGCGGGTATTGAATTTATGGGCGCGCCGCAGCGCTGGCTGATTAATGCCAATTGGAAACTGCCGGTGGAGAACCAGTTAGGTGATGTCAACCACGGGGCCTTTTTGCACAGCGCGATTATTCCCAAAGAGGCGCAGGACGTCATCGAAAAGCTGGGTCACAGTGTAGTGACCACGCCGGGCCATGGCGCGACCTTTCGCCTGATGCCCGGGGATGCGCAGGAAGATGATGTCGCCTGGGGTATGGAGGGGACGGGTGCTATTTTCGGCGGCACGGAGGTACAAGATTATTTACGTGAGATTCAGGCGCAGGCCGCCGAGCGGGTGGGAGATTTGCGTTCGCGTATGAAGGGGCTGACGTACGGCATCTATCCTAATCTCTCCTTTCTGTGGTCCAACACCTCGTTCAAAGTGTCGCACCCGCGCGGGCCGGGCAAGGTGGAGTATTGGTCGTGGGCGGTGGTGCCGGCCGATGCGCCGGATTCGGTCAAGAAAATCCTGCGCACCAACTACAGTTCGTTCTTTGGACCGGCTGGTATTCTCGAGCAGGAGGACTCGGAGGTATGGAGCCAGCAATTTCTGGGTAGCAATATCGATTTTGCGGATGACAGGCCGTACTTTTATGGCCTCGGATTGGGCGAAGAAAAACCCCATCCCGATATGCCAGGCCTGGTCAGCGTCACAGCGAACGAGTTTTACGCACGCCACTTCTTTACCCGCTGGCGCAATGAATTGATGGCGGTGGAGGAGAGCATATGAATACGCTGTCACTCGAAACCACGCCACAGGAACAGCGTCTGCTGGAGCGTTTTTATTTTCATGAAGCACGGCTGCTGGATAGCCGCCAGTACTTGCAGTGGCTGACACTGCTTAGCGAGGATATCCGCTACGTGATGCCCTCGCGCGTGAATGTGCAGGTGAATAATCGGGCGCGCGGTCGCGAAGACATGCTCAGTATCGAACACGAGTTGGAAGGCGAGGATTCCATGGGCTGTCCGCACCGGGAGGAAAATTATCTGCTACTCACACTGCGCGCCGAGCGCGCGTACAAGATCAATTCTTGGTCGGAGAGCCCGCCGGCGCGCACCCGTCGTATAGTCGGCAATATCGAGTTGCTGGCACGTGTCGCCAAGGATGAAGAAGATCGTTGTTCAGTCGTCAGTAACTTTCACTTGTACTACGCGCGTCCTGGCAGTGATAACGTGATGTACAGCGGGCAGCGCCGCGATACGCTGGTGTCAACGCCCGATAGCTTGCGCATTTGTCGGCGCGAGATCGTGCTGGATTACGCCACGATTGCGTTGCCGACGCTGGGACTTTTTTTCTAGTGGGCCAGCGCCGCGTAGAAATAGCCCCTGAAGCGCTTGCATTCCGATACTGCGCATATCACTCTAGCGCGGGCCCCGAGCCAGAGCCAGTAGGCACCGGGGTTCGCCGCACAACCTAAGGACGAGGGCGTATTTTTTGCAGTACCCGATCAGACGATTTACACGTGTTTTCCTGCTGCTTTACCTGTTCGGCGCAACTGCAGCAGCAGGCGCTGGCAACACGACCCTGACACTGAGTGAGCAGCGCGGATACACCGCTTGCCAATCGCTTTTTAGGTGCTTACCTGCGTGTGTCTGGAAAGCGCCAGAATTGGCAAGATTTTCTGCAAGTCATGTCTGAAGAACCCAACAGTATCGATCTGAAGTGCTATTTTTTGAGGGCGCAGTTGGCGCAGGGAAGTAAAGACGTCGCCTGGGAGGGCGCAGGTCGTCTTTGGGTGGGAGGCAAGTCCCAGCCCGGCGCCTGTGATCCGCTCTTTGAGGCCTGGCAGGATGCAGTTGGCGTGACGAATGATGTCGTCTGGACGCGTCTTCTCAATGCCTTCGACGCACGTGAAGAGTCACTGCTGCAATACGTCGCCAGGAAGAGTAGCGTGCAAATGCGGCCACCGGTAGACCAGCAGCTTGAGTTGTCTGAAGGCTCGACGGTGGAGGCGCTGAGCGCCGTCGCGCGCATTGAGGAGTTGAAGTATCACCAGAATGACATGCTGGCCCACTCGGAATGGTACAAGCTGTTGCAGGATACAGACGATGTGGCGCAACAACAGGATCTCGCGCTGTTGGCGACTCAGAAAGGCTGGTACCGCATGGCGATCGATGCCGCGACTCGCGCGCAGGCATGGGATTCGCTCGATCAGCGCTTCCCCATTCCCTATCAGGATATCTTCAAAAAAAATGCGGCACTGCGGCAGGTGCCCAGCACAGAGTTGATGGCCATTGCGCGCCGGGAGAGCACTTTCTTTGCGGGGGCACAATCGCCGGTCGGAGCACGCGGCCTGATGCAAATCATGCCGGCCACTGGTAAGGCCGTCGCCTCATCGCGTTGATCGCTGGCGCAATAAAACGGAGCAGGGGGATACCGGTAGAGCTATGGGTGGAGACGATTCCCTACCAAAAGACACGCAACTATGTGCAGGCGGTGCTGTCCTATAATGTGATCTTCCAATACATGCAGGGTGATCAGAAAATCCTGCTGACACCTCAGGAACTGCAGGCCAGTTACTGATTAACCAAGGTAACCCGCACACTATGCGCGATACACGTCCACTCTTACTGCACAGTGATTTTCCCCCGGTTTATCGGGCGACGCTGGATACCCTGCAAGTTAATCTGGGGTATCTGTGCAATCTCAGTTGTGTGCACTGTCACGTCAATGCCGGGCCAACGCGCACCGAGCAAATGGATGTTGAAACAATCGACCAGATTCTGTCGCTGCTGGACAGTGCAGGTATAAAGACACTGGATCTGACGGGTGGTGCGCCGGAATTGAACCCGCATTTTCGTTATCTGGTACGCGCAGCCCGCGCGCTGGGTGTGCGGGTGATCGACCGCTGCAATCTCACGGTGCTGCTGGAGCCTGGGCAGGAGGATCTGGGAGCGTTCCTCGCCCAGCAGCAGGTAGAAATCAGCGCTTCGCTGCCGTGCTATTCGCAGGATAATGTGGAAGCGCAGCGCGGCAAGGGTGTCTATAGCGCGAGTATTGAAGCGCTGCTCCAACTGAACGCCCTGGGTTACGGCGCAGAGCTGATACTCAACCTGGTCTACAATCCGGTGGGCCCGGTGTTGCCACCGCCGCAACATGGCCTGGAGGCGGACTACCGGCGCGAACTGGCTGCGCGCTTCGGTATTCGCTTTAACGAACTTTTTACGATTACCAATATGCCGATCAGTCGCTTCGGCTCTGTGCTGTTGGCCCAGGGTCAGTACCATGAGTACATGCGGTTGCTGCGCGATAACTACAGTGATTCAAATGTCCCCACGCTGATGTGTCGCAGCTTGATTAGCGTGGATTGGCGCGGCTACTTATACGACTGTGATTTCAACCAGATGCTGGATATGCCGATGCTTGCCAGTGACAGGCGGCGTCATATCAGTGATTTGCTGCGCGAATCGAATGTCGAGGGCGACCCTGTATTCACCGCAGAGCATTGCTACGGTTGTACGGCCGGGCAGGGCAGCAGCTGTGGTGGAGCGCTGGGAGCCTGATGTCCGGTAGCGTGAGTTTTGTGATTCCAGTGCTGAATGAGCAGGGCAGGGTAGCCGATTTATTGAGCGACTTGCGCCAGCGCTATCCCCTGTGTGAACTCATCGTGGTCGACGGCGGAAGCCGCGACGCTACGGTCGTTATCGCGCTGCCTTTGTGTGACCAACTATTACTCGGTGACCGCGGTCGTGCCCATCAGATGAACCTGGGCGGGCAGGTGGCGTCATTGCCCTACATATTTTTCCTGCACGCGGACAGTTGTCCCGGTGTCTCCGCCGTGGCGCTGGACGCTCGGCTGGCCCAACAGCCGCAGTGGGGCTTTTGCCGGGTGCGCCTGAGTGGCCAGCATTGGTTCTTGCGCATCATAGCGTGGTTCATAAACCAGCGCTCGCGATTGACCGCTGTCGCCACCGGAGACCAGATGATGTTTGTACAAAAAGCTGTGTTTGAGCAGACGGGGGGCTTCGATGCGATACCGTTGATGGAGGATGTCGCCTACTCTAAACGCCTGCGGCGTTTGTCGCGGCCAGAGATCATTCCCGAGCCGGTAGTGACCTCAAGTCGCCGCTGGGAGGAGGGAGGGCTGGTAAAAACGGTAGTGCGCATGTGGCTGCTGCGGCTGGGCTACTTTCTTGGCGTTGCACCGAGTACATTATGGCGGCACTACTATGGACGCTGACGTTGGTGGCGCAACGCGCAAGGATCTACTGCTGATCCAGTTTGCAAAGAGTCCACAGCCCGGACAGGTTAAGACCCGCATGACGCCCCGGCTGTCACCGGAGCAGGCTTATGATCTGCACTGCGAACTCACCCGGTGGACATGCCGTCAGTTGCTCAGCAGCGGGCTAGGCACAGTGGAGTTATCGGTAGTGGGTGGTAGAGAGCACGCGCTGTTTACCGAATGCCAGTCTATGGGGGTGAGTCGGATTCTGCGCCAACGCGGGGTAGATTTGGGGGAGAGGATGTATAACGCCATACGCTGCGGGTTGGCCCGTTATGTCAATGTTATCCTGGTAGGCAGTGACTGCCCTGGCATCGATGCGAGCTATTTACGACAAGCTGTGGAGGCGTTGCGCACTGCACCCGTGGTGCTGGGACCGGCCAATGATGGCGGTTATGTGCTGATTGGCGCGCGTGCGATTCAACCGGAAATGTTTAAGGGTATTCCCTGGGGCGGCGCGCAGGTATTTGAAAAAACCATTGCGACATTGGCGCGTGAGGGTATCCATTGGGAGGCGCTATCCCACCTGGCGGATATCGACAGACCTGAGGATCTCCCGCTCTGGGAAGCATTGCAGCGCGACGCATCGATAGCACCGGGCTAGGCCCGAGGTGGCAGAGTCGTTGGCCCTGTCAGGCGCGGGCTAGAACTGCGGTATCAGCGGGTTGTTCCGTGATACCCCCGACGCGTTGTTGCATCAGCCAGGCTATCGCAGTGCAATAGCTGAGGTTAGTTTGTAACTCGTTGTCGGGATCGCTCAGGAACGCCCGCTGGCTGGCCAGCCCTCTCACTCTGCTGGCCAGATCTGGATTGAATGCCAGATACCGGTCCCATAAATCACGGTGCTGCGCAGCCGTGATGTTGAAGAGACCAAGGCCTTCACTGCGCGCACAGAACAATCCTACATCAGGCGCGTTGATAGCGGCATTGAGCAAAAATGTTTCGCGAGCTGGCGTCCAGACACCCATATACTCCAGAGTGGGGCGAATGACGTGGTCTCTCAGATGATCTGCAGTAACATACATAATCCATTCCTCGCCGGTATGACTAATCCGTCAGGCATTGCTGTTTCATTCTTATGGTTCTATGCGGCCCGGTTATTGTGGGACACGTCTGAAGAAGCTACCCAGTTCGCGTCTTTTCCGGACTCCAGGGACACTTTTTAGCACAAAGAAAAATAAATTCCAATAAAAATAAAGAGTTGTGGGTGTTAATTCATATAGATTTTGGGAAACGACGCTAAGCTAACCTTTTCTGAAGAGTCGCGTACCGCTATCTGAGACAAGGTAAGCGGTAAGTTCTATAAAAAACTGCCTAAAATTGATGTATTACTGTGAAAAGTTTGATTTGTGCTCATCCACCAGAAATTTTTACCGGGTAACCGAGTTTTTCTAATTCAACTTTGAGAAATTCGCGTTGATCGCCCTGGATTTCAACCACGCCCTCTTTTAAAGCGCCACCGACTCCACATTTTTTCTTCAATTGCGTGGCCAGGTTCTTCAATGCATCGCCAGATAACGGCAGCCCTTTGATCAGAGTGACCGCCTTGCCGCCGCGCCCCTTGGTTTCCCGGTGCAGTCGTACAATCCCGTCGCCATTCGCGGCGGGCCTGTCCTTACCGCACACACAAGCGACTACCGGGCGCTGGCATTGGGGGCAAAGTCGACCGCCGCCGGTGGAATACACCAGGCGACTTTCTGTGTTTTTTCGTTTACTCATCGTATGGCCGTGTATTTATTGCAAGGTGGGCAGTATATTAGGCCGCTGTTTCCGCGCAAGTCGGGATTATCAGGAGAGCACTTGAAATGTCTGCGGATGTCGACACACTGAAAGAACAAATGATGGAACTGCAAAGCCAACTCGCCTTTCAGGAAGATTCGCTGAGCACGCTGGATGCGGCGCTTGCGCTGCAGCAACAGGAAATACTGTTGCTGCGCCGACAGGTTGAATGGTTGCGCGCGCAGCAGAAGGAATACGAAACCAACCACGACGCGGGCACACAAAGTGCGCCGCAGGACGAACGACCACCACACTACTAGAGTACACCAAGGAGTCATCTATGTCAGAAAGTGCCCGTCAGGATACGCCGGAACAAGCGGAGTTTCGACAATTTTGCCGTCAGTGGTTGCAGGCCAACAAGCCGTCTGAACCCACCGTCAGGTTGCCCCTGTCACCGCTGGAAATCATGACAGAACCACAACTTTGTTATTTACAAGCATGGCAGAAATCCGCCTATGATGCAGGGCTAATCGGCTGTGATTATCCGGTGGCGGTCGGCGGCGGTGGCCGCAGTGACTGTCAGCGCGTTGCCAACGATGAAATGATTCGGGCGCGAACCCCCTTTTTGCCAAATGTGATTGGCCTGGGTATGGCGGCCCCTACTGTGTTCCATCACGGTCAGGAGGCACTCAAGGAGCGCTTGTTGCCTCGCTTGTTCTCCGGAGAAGACATGTGGTGTCAGGGATTCAGTGAGCCCGGCGCTGGCTCGGATCTGGCTAGTGTGCAAACGTTTGCCGAGCGCAAGGGTGACAAATGGGTGATTAATGGCCACAAAGTGTGGACGTCGCTGGCACACTTTGCAGAGTGGATGATTCTGCTGCTGCGCACCGACAAATCGCACAAATATGATGGCCTGTCCTATTTTGTGGTTCCTATCCGCTCAGCTCTGGGTAAGGGCGTCACTGTGCGGCCTTTAATCAAGATGACTGGTGAAACCGGATTTAACGAAGTGATCTTTGAAGATCTTGAAGTCGACGATAGTTATCGCCTCGACGAATTGGGGAAGGGTTGGCAGGTAGCGATGACAACCCTGTTGTACGAGCGCGGGGCGGGAGAGTTACAGACGCCCAGGTCCGGCGGCATGAAGAGCAAGTCAACACACGCGACCAATACTGCAAACCTTATTGAGCTGGCGCGCAATACCTCGCGCAACGGGCGGCCGGCGGCCGAAGATCCACTGATCAGGGATCGGGTGGTGCAACAGGTGATCAGGGAACACGGGCTCGCGCAGAATCAGCGCAGGGCCCGTGTCTCAGGGCTACTGGAGCACCCACTGCGGCTGCAATTGCAGAATAAATTATTGGCCAGTGAAATTTCTCAGGACATCGCGGCACTGGCCGTGGAAGTAGAGGGTGCCCGCGCCTCACTGTATCTGGGTGATGACAACGCGCCCGCCGGTGGTCAGTGGCCCATGGCTTATATGAATTCCTACGGCATGACGATTGCCGCGGGAACCAGCGAGGTACAGCGCAATATTCTCGGCGAGCGCGTGCTGGGTCTGGCGAAATCGAAATAGGAGAGAAGACATGTCACAACCGGACAATTTTGGCTTTGGCGAAGAGGCGGGCATGCTGAAGGAATCGGCCCGTAAATTTTTTGCCGAACATTTACCTGTCGATAAACTGCATCGCATGGTCGCCTCGGATACTAATCCTGAGCGCATGAGCACTAGCGAGTGGGATCGAGACATATGGCAAATAATGGTGGATTTAGGCTGGACGTCACTGGCCGTGCCCGAGTCTGCGGGAGGTATCGGCATGCCGGTAGTTGCTGTGGCGGGCCTGCTAGAGGAGGCCGGTCGTGCAGCGTTTCCCTGCCCACTGCTGGCTACCCTTAATGTAACCTATGTGCTGGCAGCCTGCGGTGACGGTGGCGAAGCTGCCCTGGCAGAAATCGCCGAGGGAAAAACAGCGAGCCTGGCCATCACTAATAAGCAGGGCTCATGGGATGCGGCTGACACCGATGTGCTATGCACCCAGGGCACCTTGAATGGTACCGCCTGGTTTGTGCAGGATGCGCGCAAGGTTGACCGTCTGCTGGTCAGCGCGCAGACCAGTGCTGGTCAGGCGTTGTACTGGGTCGCAACGGATGCAGCGGGCGTGACTATTGCGCCCGACGCCATTGTGGATCTGACGCGCGACCAGGCGCATGTCACCTTTGAAAATGTGGTGGCGCAGGAAGTCAACGATGACGGCCTGGCTGCGTTGACAAAGGCGATGCCCGCTATCTGGACGCTGCTGGCGGCAGACATTACGGGCGCCGCCGAGTGGCAATTACAAACGACGGTGGAGTATGTAAATACACGGCAACAGTTTGAGCACCCGTTGGGATTTTTTCAGGCGGTGAAGCACCCGCTGGTGGATGTTATGATCCTGATCGATCAATGCAAGTCTCTGGTTTACAACGCCGCCTGTGCGTATGACACCGAGCCGGCAAAGGCCGCAGAAACCGCCCATATGGCGAAGGCAACTGCCAGCGATTTAGCCGCATTCGCCTCGAGTCGTTCGGTACAGTTTCACGGTGGTATCGGGTTTACCTGGGAATGTTTCGTGCACCTTTTCTTCAAACGACAGAAACACAGTCAACTGCTTTGGGGCGATGCAGCGTGGCACCGTGCACACCTGGCCAACATTCTTATGGGCGAGGTTGCTTGACGATGCGTGCAGATAAACCACGTTTCTCGAAACCCAAACAGCGGTAAGACGGAGACTGATAACGTGAAATGGAAAACGGCACTGCCGATCGTGTTAGCGCTTATTGTGGGTCTGGGTGTGCTATTTAACATCGCCACCCGTTCACCGCAGGCGCCGGCCCATCAGGTTTACATTAACGGCAGTATCCTGACGATGGACGTTAACAACCCGGTGGTTGAGGCGCTCTCGACTCGCGGTGAACGCATCGAGAAAGTGGGCACAACGCCGGAGATTATGGCGGAGGTCGACGAGAATACCGAGGTGGTGGATCTGCGAGGTCGCACTATGCTGCCAGGATTTATCGATGCGCACGGCCATTTCCCGGGCTCGGGAATGAGTGTGATAGCCGCTGACCTGAACAGCCCACCCATCGGTGATAATCTCACTATGAGTGATGTGCTGGTGGCGCTTCGGGAACAGGCTGCCAACACGGCGTCGGGTGAATGGGTGAGTGGTTTCGGCTACGACGACACTTTGCTGGCCGAGAAACGCCACCCCACCCGGGAGGAGTTGGATAGCGTGTCCACCGAGCACCCGGTGGTGGCGATGCATGTCTCCGGGCACATGTTGGTGGCGAACAGCGCGGCACTGGCGATTGTGGGTATTGCTGCGGATACGCCCGATCCAGAGGGTGGTGTTATCGGGCGTATGCCGGGTTCCAGAGAGCCCAATGGCCTTTTGGAGGAGACTGCCAGGCTGGACATCGTGCGCCAGATGCAGGGCTTGAGTCTTACTGACACCTACCACTTGATAAAAGCCGCCGCCAGGGAGTACTCGGTAATGGGGGTGACGACCGCCCAGTCCGGTGGCGTCAGCAAAGAGTTGGCACTGGGCCTGAAATGGTTCAGCAGGCTGGGCGTGATTCCACAGCGCTTGATACTTTTTCCCTTTGAAACGGAGTGGGGTGAGGCGCTGTTCAACGGTGAGTACGATCCGGCGGATTACAACGGCGATAAGCTGACCATGGCTGCAGTAAAAATTGTTGCCGATGGCAGTATTCAGGGCTACACCGGTTACCTCAGTGAACCCTATTCCACGCCCTATAACGGGGACGCCGACTACCGAGGCTATCCGGCCGTGTCACGCGAGAATTTGTTTATCCAGGTGGAGGCATTGCATAAGGCGGGCTACCAGCTGGCGATTCACGGTAATGGTGATGCAGCTATAGAGAATATCCTGGACGCGTTTGAGGCCGCTCAGAAGGCCCACCCGGCGGATGATCCACGCATGATTCTGATACACGCCCAGATGGTCCGCAAAGACCAGATTGCGAGGATGAAGAAACTGGGCGTTACCCCCAGCTTTTTTACGGCGCATACCTGGTACTGGGGTGACCGCCATAGGGATATCTTTCTCGGGCCGCAGCGGGCAGCGCAAATCAGCCCCTCGAAATGGGCGCTGGACTACGGTTTGCGCTTCAGCTCCCACCTGGATACGCCGGTTACACCCATGGAACCGCTGCAGGCGGTGTGGAGTCAGGTCTTTCGCATTACCACCGGCGGTGATGTGCTGGGCCCTGAGCAGCGAATCAGCGTGATGGACGCCCTGCGCGCGGTCACCATCGATGCCGCCTGGCAGGTATTTCAGGAGGACAATCGGGGGTCGCTGAATCCGGGCAAATATGCAGATCTTGTCGTGCTCTCGGGCAATATCCTGGATAATCCGATGGCCATGCGTGATCTCAAGGTGGAGCGCACTGTGATTGGGGGTGCGACCATCTACGACAGACCCTAGCAGGGTAACCAACACGGGGTACTTTCTGGCCGTGAGCGTGGACAGTTGCCGAGCATTCAGATATAACTACAGAAACTAAAGGGATCGCGGGGAAGCGCGCCATACCTATGTACCGGTACATTGTAGACAACACCATAAAATATACTCCGGATGACCTCGTTCTGTACCGGGAATCGCCTTTTGCTGTCTGGATGGAACGCCTCACTCTGGAAAATCCAGAGCACGGCATCCCACCAGATCTCGCCAGTATCGGGGCTTATCATCAGTCCCCGCAGCAGGAAGATATCGTTGTTATGTTGCGCGCTGAGGGCCGTAACGTGTCTCTGATCGACCCGGAAAACGATGAACCAGATCGCCGTGTGGCGACGCTGGAGGCGATGCGCGCTGGCTCAGATTTTATTGTCAACGGTCAGCTTGCAGTCGATAACCTGTCTGGGGCTGTCGACTTATTGATGCGCACTAGCGGTTTTTCCGAACTTGGGGATTTTCTCTATATTCCCTGTGAGACTCGCGTCGACAACTCCCTGCAATCGCCATTTCGCCTGTGTTTTACTGCCGATTTGCTGGCTAATTTACAGGGCCAGATGCCCGCTCAAATGTTGATCATACAGGGTAGCGTGGAGGTCGTGCCACTGCAGACGGAAGATCATATTTACTATTACCGGGCGGTTCAGAAGCGATTTTCGAACGCTATGAGTAATTTCCGCAAGCACCGCATGCCCAATCCTTCGGAGTCTGCGCATTTTGGTCGCTGGGCAGAGTGCGCCAGTGAAGTGCTCAAGCAGCGGGCGCTCACAGAGCAGCAGCTTGACGATCAGCAGGCTGAGGAAGCGCTTGAAGCTGTTGTGGAGATGCCACAATTGCGAGTCGCCAGTGGCGCAGGGAGGTCCCAGTACGATTCGGATGGCAGCAGCCAATCGGATTTCGTGGCCACTGGCTATCGCGGCAATTCCCTCTCGTCGGAGGCCTCTGCAGGCCACCGTAGCGACGCCGGCATTACCTTGGCTGAGCAGGCGCGTCAGCTCACACCCGGCAGTTACCGCAACGGCACGCCACCCGGGCGCACACCCAGTCTGGCACGTATTGGTAAGCCCCGAGTTGTTGCGGCCACGCAGGAAAACGCGGTTAAGTC
>TARA_B110000503_G_scaffold131432_1_pt1 | contig 14997 bp, 14 predicted proteins | sample TARA_B110000503 | Tara Oceans TARA_B110000503 (sample SAMEA4397472) | marine metagenome | biome: Polar Biome; feature: [SRF] surface water layer (ENVO:00010504); material: water (ENVO:00002006), including particulate matter (ENVO:01000060) such as... | depth 5 m | reverse complement strand
TTATTGTTATTGTAGTAAATTAACCAAACAATTCAGCTAATTTTGCACCAGGGTCACTAGCTCGCATAAAGGATTCTCCCACCAAAAATGCATTCACATTTTTGTTTTGCATCAGTATTACATCAGCAGGTGTATGAATACCACTTTCGGTAATCACTATTCGATCTTCTGGCATCATGGCCAACAAATCAAAGGTTGTCTGCAGAGTCAGATCGAAGGTGTGTAGATTTCGATTATTAATCCCCACCAAAGGAGTTCTTAACTTTAGGGCACGGGCCAGTTCTTGTGCATCGTGAGACTCCACCAATACATCCATGCCTAAATCTTCAGCCAACTGAGCCAAATCTTGCATTTTCTGATCTTCCAAACAGGCCACAATCAGTAAAATACAATCTGCACCAATGGCTCTAGATTCATACACTTGATAAGTGTCCACAATAAAATCTTTACGAATAACAGGCAAGTTACAGGCCGCACGAGCTTGCTGTAAATAGTCTTCGTGGCCTTGAAAGAAATCAGCGTCTGTTAATACCGACATACACGCGGCACCACCAATTTGATAGCTGGCTGCTATTGCTGCGGGATTGAAATCCTCACGAATAACACCCTTACTAGGGGAAGCTTTTTTAGCTTCGGCAATCACCGCTGGCAAACCTTGGTTTAACTTAGCTTGCATGGCTTTAGCAAAACCCCGAGGGGCCATAGGCCCACTACGGTTGGCTATTATCTTTATTTTTAAGTCATCAATAGTGGTATGTTGCTGACGCTCGGCTATTTCTTCAAGTTTGCGCGCTACGATGTGCTTAAGTACCGTTGGGGTGTTCATTATACATTTAACCCTTGTGTATATTGGATAAGGTCTTCAAATTTTTGTTGGGCTGCACCACTGCTTATAGCAATTCTAGCCTGCTCTATTCCTGCTGCAAGATCCACTGCTAAATCTGCACTATATATAGCCGCACCAGCATTAAGCAACAACATATCCAAGGGTGCGCCCGCTTCGCCAGCAAAGGCTTGTTTAATCAGTTTTAGACTACCTATGGCATCGTTTACTACTAAGGCGTCTAAGCTTTCATGAGATAAGTTGTAATCGGCCGGATCAATAGTGTATTCAGTAATTTCGCCGTGCTTCAGCTCCACCACATGAGTAGGCGCGGCAATACTGATTTCATCTAAGCCGTCTTCAGAGTGAACCACCATAACGTGCTTACTGCCTAAGCGCCGTAGTACCTGCGCCATAGGTAGTTGCCATTGACGGCTAAATACGCCTAACACCTGATGCGGCGCACCGGCTGGGTTGGTCAATGGGCCTAAAATATTAAAGAGAGTTCTTATAGCCATTTCACGACGTGGGCCAATGGCATGCTTCATAGCGCTATGGTGGGCAGGAGCAAACATAAAACCCACACCTAACTTGGCAATACATTGCTCTACCTGAAAAGGCTTGAGCATAATATCTACCCCAGCGGCTTCTAGTAGATCAGAACTGCCACTTTTGGAAGAAATAGATCGGTTACCGTGCTTGGCTACTTGGGCACCAGCTGCTGATGCAATAAAAGCACAACCGGTAGATACATTGAATATGCCCGAGCTGTCACCACCGGTACCGCAAGTGTCGATAACATGGTCACCCGTTACGGCTACGCCAGAGGCTAGGGCTCGCATGGCAATCACTGCACCTGTAATTTCGTCTACGGTTTCGCCTTTCATGCGCAAACCAACCAAAAAACCACCTACTTGGGCCTGAGTTGCTTCGCCTGTCATAATTAGGTTCATCACAGCCTGCATTTGGGCTTGGCTTAAGTCTTGTAGCTCGGTAACGGCGGCAATAGCCTGCTGCATGTTCATGGAAAACCCTTATTCGACTAGCAAATTGGAAGACCCACTACTCTAGCAAATAATGCCGCCAAAAATTAGACTTTATAACCAGCATTTAGCAAATAATTGGGGCTTTTTTAGGTTAGCGGTTAGCGTTTGAGAAAATTAGCCAAAAGATCATGGCCTTGGTGGGTCAACACAGATTCTGGGTGAAACTGTACACCTTCTACATCGAGGGTTTTATGACGAATACCCATGATGACTTCTTTTTCACCAGCAGCATTTAAACTCCATGCCGTGGCCTCTAAACAATCTGGTAAAGAGGCCGCATCTACCACTAAAGAGTGATAGCGTGTTACTTCTACAGGTTGATCTAATCCTGCAAACACACCGGCTTGATTGTGGCATACCATAGAGGTTTTTCCATGCATCACTTTTTCTGCACGAACTACCTTACCACCAAATACCTGACCAATGCTCTGATGGCCTAAACACACACCTAATACCGGTATTTTACCGGCAAAGTGAGCTATAGCAGCCATAGATATACCCGCTTCATTAGGCGTACGTGGCCCTGGAGAAATCACTAAATGGCTTGGTGCTAGTTGTTCTATTTCTTCAAGACTAATTTCATCGTTACGATAAACCATAACCTCTGCCCCCAGTTCGCGAAAATACCGCACTAGGTTGTAGGTAAATGAATCGTAATTATCAAGCATTAACAGCACAGAAAACCCCATTGGGAGAGAAATCACAAGCCATTAAACAGCTTGAACTGGCAGGCATTATACGCGTTGGCAGACAACACGCCTACCCACGCGGTGCGCTAGGCACGCGAAAACCTCTTAGGCCTATCATCATTATGCCTGTAGCCAGCACCAAATACACCACCATAGTTAACACCGCTTGTTGAAAACTATACCCTTGGTCTACCAAATACCCTAGCCACACAGGGCCCAAGGCCGAGGCAAACACCATAAAGGTCCAATACAAGCTTTTAATAGACCCTAAGTAACGCACCCCATAACATTCTGGCCAAAGTGCTGCTTGGGCTGTTTGAGCTAAACCAGAACCAACTCCTAACAACACCATATAAGGCCAAATCACCCAATAGCTGTCTACTAAGTTAATCATTAACAAGGCTGCGGCTATAGGCACAAGAGTAAACGGCATGAGTGAAAGAGCACTAAACCGATCTATTAGTTGGCCCGCTATAACAGCCATTACAGTGGCTACTAATGAGTAAAGTAAGTAGTTACCCGTTATAAAGGTATGAGACCAGCCTTTTTCATCTGCCAGATTAAGGTGATGAAAAAACAGAGCCGTACTCACCAAAGAGGTGGCAGATACCGCTGGTAGAATTAAGTAAAATCGATAGTCTTTAAGTACATCTCGACGACGCCAAGAAATTGCACTGGTTGAGTCTTGAATAATTTCAGATGAGGTTTTTTGATTAGCAGATGATGGCTCGTTATTATCAAGTGAAAAAGCCTCACGGTCTGTGAGCTTTTGTTCGTAGTCTTGATGACGGGAATTATGGCCTCGCAATAACCACATACTTGCAGGCAGTATTACCACCAGCAAAAAAATGGCTACTCCTGAGTAACTCCAGCGCCAACCTACAGCGGCGATGGCCATAACGGCTATTAACGGCAAAATGGCTTCGCCAGCAGCAAAACCCATAGCCACCATAGCAGTGGCTTTGCCACGTTGCTGGTCGAAATAACGACCCATGGAGGTATAAGCCACATGGCTCATTAACCCTTGGCCTGATTGGCGTAATAAAAACACACCTACCACTAGCCAGCCAAGGCTATGCACTTGGGTAATAAACCAGCCGGCAAAAGCCAAACACAACACCACAATAAAGGTGTAACGCTGTAGTGGCACTTGGTCTATCCATTTGCCAGTAATGGGCAGCAACAACGCGCTCAGCAAGGTGCCTGCCATGTAAATACCACCCCACTGGGTGTGGCTCATGGCAAAGTCTTGCTGTATGGCGTGGCCAAATATGCCTATAAAATAGGTTTGCCCAAAAGAAGATGCAAAAGCTGTTATCAAGCCAAACAATACAAAGCGAGTATGGTTTTTAAATAATAATCCGTATGCACCTAATATCATGCTTAAAAAGCTCTCATGGGCCAACTTACACGGGTATACCGAATAGTATTATTCCCCTGCGGCAATTAGGCTGGCATTGCCTCCTGCTGCAGTGGTGTCGATACACAAATGGCGTTCCATAGTGTATCGCTGTGGGTCTGCGCTTTCGCAAATCAACGGTAGCAATGGCCCAGCTCTATTAGCTAGCGCCTGCCTTAGTTGTTGCTGATAAGAGACTTCACCGTTAGATGAAGGGGTATCAGCGTTTGCAGCTACAGCATCATAGCCCACCAATAAGGTGATGTCTGTAGCCTCAAGCTGCCCTTTAATCACCACCAAGGGTAAATCGCTCTTTGGCAAGTTAAGGTCATTAGCTATTAACACCACACCATTACCTTGAGCCAATGCTGTTTGTGCTTGTAACAAAGCGACTTGTCGGTCTGGCCCTAGGCATAAAACAACACCACGGGCCACAGTACTAAGCTGGTTTAACTCACCCGTTGGCCCAGGCAACAGTACTGCATCGCGACACAAGTCTTGCAATCGGCTGGCTTGAGAGCCAAACACCTGAGTTAATTGAGACAAGCGGTCGCTACTCTGGCGCCATTGATCAAGTGCTTTGGCAGACAACGAATCTATGGCTTGCTGCACATTGTCTAGGTTTACAACGCTGCCTGTTGGGCTAGCTACCTGCACCACGAGTGGTTGGCGCAAGCGCTGCACATACTGTGGACCACCAGCTTTAGGGCCCGTACCAGACAAACCTTCTCCGCCAAACGGCTGGCTACCAACGACGGCACCAATTTGGTTACGATTAACATAGGTATTGCCTGCGTGTACACCTTTTACCAGCTGTTCTACACGCGCATCTACACGGGTATGTACACCAAAGGTTAAGCCGTACCCTTGTGCATTAATGGTATCTATTAACTTGCCTAGGTCTTTTGCTGCAAAGGTAGCTACATGTAATACGGGGCCAAAAATTTCTTCGCCAAGGTCTTCAATACCATTAAGCTTAATTACCGTCGGGCCTACAAACAAACCTGTTTTTGGTGCTTCAAGGTGCTTAAGTACATTGCCTTTGGCAGCATGTTCAGCAATGTGCTTTTCGATTTTAGTTTTGGAAGCGGCATCAATTACTGGGCCTACGTCGGTATCTAAATGCCACGGGTTACCTAGGGTGAGCTCATCCATTGCCCCATAAAGCATGTGTAACACTTTGTCAGCAATGTCTTCTTGCACATACAACATACGCAAGGCAGAACAACGCTGGCCAGCACTTTGGAAAGCCGAAGCTAATACGTCACGTACCACTTGCTCTGGAAGCGCCGTAGAATCTACAACCATGGCGTTAATACCACCAGTCTCGGCAATCATCACGGCATCTGCAGCCAAATTAGTGGCCATCACACGGTTGATATGTTGCGCCGTGGGAGTAGAACCCGTAAAGCAAACGCCGCTCACCCTTGCATCACCGGTAATAGGCACACCCACTTCACGGGAACCACCTGGTAAAAACTGCACTGCGGCTACAGGAATACCCGCTTCGTGCATTAGCTGCACCGCCCTATGTGCCACTAAATTGGTTTGGCTTGCAGGCTTGGCTAATACAGAGTTACCCGCCGCCAATGCCGCAAATATTTGGCCACTAAAAATAGCCAAGGGGAAGTTCCACGGTGAAATACAGCTCACTACACCACGGCCTTGGTTGTAAGGTGCTGCTGCCATTTCTTGTGCGTAAAAACGGGCAAAGTCTACCGCTTCGCGTAACTCACCTACGGCATCTAGCCAGTTTTTTCCAGCCTCCCTAGTTAAGATAGCAAACAGCTCTGTTGCGTTGGCTTCATACAAGTCTGCTACCTTCTCAAAACATGCCACCCTCTGTGTAATTGGCATGGCCAACCACTGAGCCTGCCCATGAGGCGCTGCTACCATTGCACTTTCAAGTTGTTCTTTAGAGGTCATAGAAACCTGACCCACCTTCTCATCATCGGTGGCTGGATTGACCACCCACTGAGGCGCACCTGCCACACCTGCCGCACCTGCCACAATCGGCATAGCCTGCCAATATTCTTGTGCTAAATGCACGCGGTCAGATTCCATAGATGCAACAGTTGGCGCGTCAGTAATGTCCCAGCCTTTGGCGTTCTTTCTAGAGCTGCTACCATCTTGGCCAAATAAATCTTTGGGCTGGACTATAGCATGACTGCCGCAACTTAAGCCTTGATCTAAGCGCTCTAAAACCACAGTTACAGGGTCTTGAGCAATGGTTTCTGGAGCAATTTCTGGGCTTACCAGCTGATGAACAAAGGATGAATTAGCGCCATTTTCTAACAAGCGTCTCACAAGGTAAGCTAATAGGTCGTGATGTGCACCTACTGGGGCATAAACACGGCAGCGTACACCGCCTTGAGCCATTACACTGGCATGTAATGATTCACCCATGCCATGCAATCGCTGAAATTCATAAGCATGGTTAACATCTGCCATCTGCAATATAGCCGCTACCGAGTGGGCATTATGAGTGGCAAACTGAGCATAAATACGATCATTCATGGTTAAAATTTGTTTTGCACAAGCTAAATAAGACAAGTCTGTATTCACTTTTCGGGTAAATACAGGAAACCCTGTTAAACCCATTACTTGGGCGCGTTTAATTTCTGCATCCCAATAAGCACCCTTAACCAAGCGCACCATAATTTTTCTATCTAAGCCGTTGGCTAGCGCATAAAGCCAATCTAACACCCACGGTGCACGCTTACTAAAGGCCTGTACCACAATACCAAAGCCGTTCCAGCCTGCTAGCTGCGGTGAAGCTATCACAGCTGCAATCACATCAAGGGAAAGGTCTAAACGATCAGCTTCCTCAGAGTCTACATTAAAACCCATGTTGGCTTCTTTGGCTTGCAACGCTAAGGCCAATACTTGTGGCACTAGTTCCGTTAATACACGAGTTCGCTGACCCCACTCATAACGTGGATGCAGAGCCGATAACTTTACTGAGATGCCCGGGTTGTTGCGAATGTCATCGTCCTTACAATGGGGAGTAAGGTCTGCTATCGCTTGGCTGTATGAGTCAAAATAACGAGTAGCGTCCTCTGCTGTGCGGGCCGCTTCACCCAGCATGTCGTAGGAGTGGGTATAGCCTTGAGACGTCAATTTTTTAGCGCGGTGTGTTGCTTCTTTCATAGTACGACCTAGCACAAACTGAGAACCGAGTTCTTTCATTGCTTGAGCCACAGCCTTACGTACAACAGGCTCGCCTACACGCTTCACAAGGCCACGCATGGTGGAACTTACTTTATTTTCATCTACTGGTGCTAACAATTTACCTGTGATTAATAACGCCCATGTAGAGGTATTAATTACGGATGAATTAGAGTGACCAAGATGGCTAGACCAGTCCCCTGCTTGCACCTTATCTTCAATCAAAGCATCAATAGTGGCTTTGTCTGGCACTCGTAACAAGGCTTCGGCCATACACATCAGCGCCACACCTTCCTTTGTGCTTAAGCCATATTCCCCAAGAAATTTTTCCATCATAGTAGGGCCAGAGTGGTTGCGTACATGACGTACCAACTCTGCAGCCTGTGCCGATATCTTTTTACGTGTTTCTGAAGATAACTCCAAACTCTTCAACAAGGCTTCAATACACACTTGTTCATCAGCCAAATAAGTACTACGCATACCTATACGAATATTTTGAAGCTGATCTTTATTGGGCAATGTAGAGATGATATCGGTCATATGAAAACCTAGCTAATGAAGAATTTAAAAAAGCATTTTATGCTCATCTGAAGTGATTAATTCACTACATACTCATTATATATGCACATAATTAACTTCATTTAAACGTTATTATAGAAAAATATACCCAAAATACACACAAATAAAGGTATATTAACCAAAACGCAGCCAGCCACTTACTCGAATAAGAGGACAACACATGAATACGTTAGACCGTCACGACCGAGCTATTATTTCTGCACTGCAAAAAAATGGTCGCATTACTATCACCGCTCTTGCCGAGCTCGTGGGGCTATCCAACACACCCTGCCAAATTCGCCTTAAGCGTTTACAAGATAAAGGCTACATCACAGGCTTTGTGGCCTTAGTTAATAATACTAAATTAGGCATGGATCACGTGGCTTTTGTGCAAGTTACTTTGGCATCTACCAGTAGTAAGGCGTTGGCCGCTTTTAACGCTGCTGTGACTACCATTGCAGAAATAGAGCAATGTCACATGACCGCAGCCAGCTTTGATTATTTATTAAAGGTGAGGACCAAAGACATGGCCAGTTATCGTGCGGTTTTGGGTGAAAAGATATCAACCCTACCCCATGTGGTGCAAACCAGCACCTTTGTAGTGATGGAAAGCGTAAAAGACGTTTAAACCCCGACATTCCAAACTCAACTTCCAATACGTCATGCCGAGTGCAGTGGAGGGATCTAAGACCTTTTGACTACGCTCAAGGTGATAGTGGCGCGTTCAAAGTGACAGCTGTTTTATCCATCTAAGGCCATCAACCGTAGTGGTTTTTGGACGATACTCGCAACCTACATATCCGCTGTATGACGTCGCATCTATTACCGCAAATACTGGGCCGTAATTTAGCTCCCCTGTATTAGGCTCATTGCGTTCTGGCACACCTGCTATCTGCACATGGAAGATGTGCGGCAATAAGTTTTGAAACTGTTCCAAAGCATTACCTTCATGCTTTTGGCAATGAAAGAAATCAAACTGAATACCTACGTTATCTGCATCAATCGTCTTGAGCAAACGTAATGCTTGAGACTGGTTAGACAACAAGTAATAAGGCATATCCACAGGATTAATTGCCTCCATGGTAAGACGGATACCTGATTTTTCAGCTTCCACAGCAGCCCAGCGCAAGTTATCTATATACGCACTCTCGGCTGATGTAAGGCTAACACCAGTAGGAATCAATCCTGCCATCACATGCACTAAAGGTTTACCTATCGCCGAAGCATAATCTAGCGCTTGTGTAACTGATTGCTGGAATTCTTGCTGCCTATTAACATCACATGCCATACCACGATCGCCCCCATCCCAGTTACCAGCGCTGGTGTTAATCAGCACCTGAGGTATGCCGCATTGTTCTATTGCACAAGCGATCTCATCAATACTACACTCATAGGGAAAAAGGCATTCCACGCCCATAAAGCCGTTAGCCGCCGCAGCCTGGTAACGCTGCAAGAATGGCACTTCATTAAATAACATAGAAATGTTGGCACAGAGCTTAGGCATATGGATAATGGCTACAGTAGATTTAATTCACATATTCAGGGCAGCTTATCATGAACACAACCCCATCTATAGGCTTCATTGGCCTTGGTTTAATGGGCCAAGCCATGGCTACACAATTGATTAAAGCAGGTTATTCCCTTTGTGTTCATAACCGCACCAAAGACAAAGCAGAACCCTTAATAGCCCTTGGCGCAAACTACGCACCAAACCCTGCCCAGGTAGCAAAACAGGTAAAGAGTGGCATCATCATCATTTGTGTCACAGACTCAACATCGCTAGAACAAGTGATGACAGGTGAAGGAGGTCTACTGCATGACATACAGCCTAACTCTTTAATCATTGACATGGGCACCAGCCGTTTTGACCTCACCCAAAAGTTTGCTCAGCGAATCCAAACAAACAGCGCCTACTATATAGACGCTCCTGTTTCTGGTGGCCAAGTAGGCGCACAACAAGGCACCTTATCCATCATGGCCGGAGGCAGCCCAACTCAAGTAGAACGTGCTCAGCCTTTGTTTGATGCTATGGGCCAAAAGACTACTCATGTAGGGGATGTAGGTTGCGGCCAGCTGGCCAAAGCTGCGAATCAAATGATTGTTGGTGCAACACTAAATATTGTTGCTGAAGCCTTATTTTTAGCCCAAAAAAATGGCGCTGATCCAGCTAAAGTAAGAGAAGCATTAGGGGGAGGTTTTGCCGACAGTAAGATATTACAAATACACGGCCAGCGCATGGTAGAAGAAAATTACACACCAGGAGCACGCGCTACAACACAGCTTAAAGACTTGCAGCAAGCCCAGCTTCTAGCGGAACAAAGCCAGATTAAATTACCCCTTAACCAAGCCTGCCTAAGCCAATGGCAAGCCATGGTAAATGCAGGGCTTGGCCACTTAGATCAAGCAGGGATTTTGGCTTGGGTAGATCACAATAACTAGACAGTAATACAGGGGCTAGACTTGCTGTCTATAATTGCTGCTTATGTCAGATTAAACTGCTTTTTAAGGTGGGCGATAATGTCATTGGACTCATAAAGCCATTCCACAGAGTTATCCGACTTTTGTATTCTTAGGCAAGGCACCTTGTGACGACCACCCTCACGCGTTAACTCTGCTTTGAACTCACCTTCTTTTTTAGCATCCCGCAACTCAATGTGTAGAGCGTGACGCTTTAATTCGCGACGAACTTTAACGCAAAAAGGACAGGCCTTAAACTGATACATCGACATAGTAGCAGTGACATCATCAATGGCTTTTTGTGCCGCTGCCTCTCGAACCACAGGCTTAGGAGAGGTAATAAAATCCAGAATCAAAATAATTTGTCCCAAGACCCATCGAATAACTATCATTGGTTAACTCCCCTACAATCGGTAAATTTGAATACGCGCCTATATACTCATTAGGTGAAAGCTCTAGTAACAGTATCACCCTTAAAAACTCGGGTGAGATTAGACGATAACCACTAGCGAATGGCAAGTGTTTATCCGCAAGGTTTGCAGTGAAAGCATTGTAAGCGTCTATTACTATACCAACCATCACATCAAAAAAAGGCATTTTTCTCATGCTAAGTGCTCTCTGAAGGCCCATCTTCATATTGTACAACACCTTCAGGCATAACTTCCCAGCTTGCTTTTGACCCAACAAAAATGTGCTGACCAATTTCAATACAAGGATTACCGTTAATACACCCTAACGAAACTTGAATCACGTCATCTTTGTATATAGTGCACAAAGTAGACCCACACGTTTTACAAAACTGTAACCCATAACCATGCACACCCACATATGATGTTAATAATTCTTCGCCCAAAAGCCATTTAAATTCGCCAGACACCACTGATGCAACTGCCGACGCTTGAGCGTTAAATGCTTTCCTACAACGAGAGCAATGGCAAGATTTAGCATCGCGAAGCTTACCATCAATTTGATACTTTACTGACCCACAAAAACACTCACCCGTAATCAGCATTAACTTCTCCATACTGTTTAACTTCTTAATTAGTCTTGGGATTCTCTCGTTGTTAAAGCATCACCAGCAAAGGCTTTAAGTCTTCTAAGTGGTGCTCTAGCTGACGGGTTTTACATAAAACGCCAGCATACAACACCTGAGCCGCACCTCAATAGATTAAGAGCTAAGTAAAAAGTTCTGCATCAGTTCTTTACCACCTTCTGTGGCAAAAGACTCTGGATGAAACTGAATACCCTGAATAGGGTATTTTTTATGTTTCACACCCATTATTTCATAGCTGTCTGAGCCAAATTCGCCCACTACTGCTGTGAGCTGCAGGCAGTCTGGCATGGTTTCAGCTTCGGCCATTAATGAGTGATAACGCATGACTTCTAGCTGATCTGGAATATCTGTAAAGATGCCACTGCCATCATGGCTGATGGGGCTTACTTTACCGTGCATTGGCAAATGTGCCTTTACTACCTTGCCTCCAAAACAATGCACTATGCCTTGCATACCTAAGCATACGCCAAGCAGTGGAATTTTTGGCCCCAGCTCTGTAATCACTTTTGCACACACACCAAAATAGCTTTCATCTTCTGGTGAGCCTGGCCCTGGAGAGATGATAATCCTGTCTGTTTGAGCGGCTTCTATGTCTGCTACGGTCACCTGGTCATTGCGGGCAACGATCACTTCAAAGTCGCCAATTTGTCCATTAAGCTTGGCCGTTGAAAGCACTTCGCCTATGTATTGGTATAGGTTATAAGTGAAGGAATCGTAGTTATCTATCAAATATACAGTGAATATCTTTTGAGTTTTGCTCACGTTTTCACTCATGCTTCGGCCTCCATAAACTGTTCTAACACTTTAAGAGTACCTGCAAATTTACGCTGAATTTCTTGGTATTCATCGTCTGGGTTTGAATCATAAACGTTACCACCGCAGGTTTGTACGTAAGCTTTTGAGCCATTGGCAAATACTGTGCGAATAGGAATGGCAAAGGTGCAATCGCCATTAAAACCAAAGTGGCCCACTGCGCCGCCATAAGGGCCACGACCATCCAGCTCTAGTTCATCAATGATTTTCATGGCTTCAATTTTTGGTGCACCTGTTAAAGTGCCTGCTGGGAAGTTACTGGCTAAGGCAGAGAACATGTCTTCGTTTTCGGCCATAATGCCTACAATTTCACTGGAGATATGTTGTACGTGGCTAAAGCGCTTAATGTCCATCAAACTACGTACTTTAACGGTGCCAAAACGTGCTACTTTGCCAATATCATTACGATGTAAGTCTACAATCATATTGTGCTCGGCAATTTCTTTGGGATCATTCAATAAAGCACGCGCTAAGGCGGTGTCTTCTTCTGGAGTAGCCCCACGTCTGGTAGTGCCTGCTAAGGGGTAGGTCTCCATTTCACCTTGGCGCAAGCGGAACAATAACTCTGGGCTTGCACCAATAATTTTTTGCTCACCAAATTTAATGTAATACATTTGTGGCGATGGATTAATAATACGCAGCTGTTCGTATAAATTAATACTTTCACCCAACATGTCAAAGCGGTATTTAAAACCTACTTCGCACTGGAATATCTTGCCTTCTACTATGTCACCTTTCACCTTTTTAACGGCGGCAGCATGTTGCTCACGGTTCATATCCTCACCTTGAGGCACTACCTCTAGGCCGCCAATAGTTGGCGTTTTGGCGTTGATAAGTTCTTCAATTAAGTCGATACGATTATCTTCGTAATGAAAGTAAATAAGCTCGCCCGTCATCTTGTCGTAGATAAGGCCGTCTTTGTACAAACCAAATCTGAAAGCATCAAAGGCATCACTAGCCGTAAGGCTCAAGCTTGGCTCAAAGTAGTTCATGGCATCGTAGCCAATGTAACCTGTTAAACCACCGGCATAGCGACGACTAATGATGTTTTGCGGCACGATGTCACGCAAAAGGTAATAGGGGTTGTCGCTCTCGTAAGACTCTGTACAGCCATCACGATGGCTAATATGCAACTGATTGCCATTGGCCCAGAAGATCTGTTCTGGGTCAAAACCGATTAATGAATGGCGAGAAATATGGCTATCTTCTCCCAGAGATTCCAGCATGAAACAGGTATCAAAACGTTGCTCTATTTTTTTAAATAATTCAAAAAAATCACAACTTGAAGTGACTGTAATGTAGCTAGGCTTACGGGCCATTTTAATTTTATTTGGACGTGTCAATTTTATAACTTCCAGCTTGAAGGGCTCTAGAACCTCGGGTTACAGTAGCTATACCCACTCCGAGTTGTTGTGCTACCTGGCGTTGCGACACACCTTGAGATAGCAGCTCAAAAATTTGTAATCGATTGATAAGTTCTTGTTGCTCGTATGGCGTCAGTAACCCCTCAAGTGCCTCCGACATGTGCTCTTCGGTGGTTTGAGTCATAAGGTAGTTGACTACAGGAGTGAGGAGTTTGTTACTGGTCATAGTTAATAGGTAATGTTAATAGACATGCAAATAGTATCAATGTACTAGTACACTAGCACAGAGTTAAGGCATTGCCAAGCTGTCAAACACCCAATCAGGTTTACACTCTGCCACATCAAAGCCATGGTTGTAGCCTCCCCTCACGCCTAAGCATGGCATTCCGCAAGCCTTGGCTGCGTTAATATCGTTGCTGGAGTCTCCTACCATTAAGCATTCGCCAATACTAAAACCCATATCTTTAGCGGCATTTATTAAGGGCATTGGATGGGGCTTTTTCTCAGCAAAACTGTCACCCGAATACACTAAGTCAAAATACTGCGATATGCCGAACTGAATCAACAATGGCTCAGTGAAGTGGCTAGGCTTATTAGTAATCACGCCTTGCTTAATGTCATTTTGGTGCAACTGTCCCAACAAAGCCTCTACACCATCATAGAGCCTACTTTTCTGGTTACCTAGCTGCTGATAGGCATCCATGAAGTGCTGTAGAGCGCTATCAAAACGAGGGTCTGAAGAAGGTGGTTGGAATTGATTGGCTAAAATTCGCTGCACTAACATAGCCGCCCCATTGCCTACCCAATGTTCTACTTGAGATAAGCTGGGCGCAGCAATATTAAACGCACTAGCCATAGACACGCTAGCTAAGTAGAGATCTGGCAAGCTATCTAGAAGCGTGCCATCTAAATCAAACAGCACTAACTTTGGCTCAAAACCTATGATGCTCAACAATGGGATCGATGGGGCACGTGGTGTCATGTTAGTAATTAGATGGACGCTAGTTCTTTACGCATCAAATCGATGGTGGCCTTATAGTCATCTGTATTAAAGATAGCTGAGCCTGCTACAAAGGTGTCTGCACCGGCACGGGCAATTTCAGCAATATTGGCTACGCCAACACCACCGTCTACTTCTAGGCGAATGTCTAATCCAGAAGTATCTATACGCTGACGCACTAAACGCAATTTATCCAAGGTAGATGGAATAAACTTTTGTCCACCAAAGCCAGGGTTTACCGACATTAATAAGATCATATCTAACCGATCCATTACATGGTCTAAATAATGCAACGGTGTTGCTGGGTTGAATACTAAGCCTGCTTTAGCACCACCATCTTTGATAATTTGTAAGGACCGATCTATATGATCACTGGCTTCTGGGTGAAAGGTAATATAGCTAGCGCCTGCTGCTAAAAACTCCTCAATCATCCTGTCTACTGGCTGCACCATTAAGTGCACGTCAATAGGTGCTGTAATACCGTGATCTCGCAATGCTTTACACACCATTGGGCCAATGGTGAGGTTAGGCACATAATGGTTGTCCATTACGTCAAAGTGCACGATATCAGCACCTGACGCCAATACATTTTCAACTTCTTCTCCCAAACGTGCAAAATCTGCCGC
>TARA_B110000503_G_scaffold82737_1_pt1 | contig 15013 bp, 6 predicted proteins | sample TARA_B110000503 | Tara Oceans TARA_B110000503 (sample SAMEA4397472) | marine metagenome | biome: Polar Biome; feature: [SRF] surface water layer (ENVO:00010504); material: water (ENVO:00002006), including particulate matter (ENVO:01000060) such as... | depth 5 m | reverse complement strand
CACAGTGTAGGTGCCACTGCTGGAGTGTGTGCTGGTGCTACCATATTCACTGAATTTTTCCAGAGCACCCGGCACTGCTCGTGCCAATTGGTCTGTGGAGAAGAATGAATACACGTTCTCTGGTCTGTATCCATTGCCTGTTGTGCCTCCATTCTGGAATCCTTCTGTGTAGAATCCAGTATGATTGGTTATAATCTGGTTGGTGCCTGGTGTGCCGTTGCCACCTATACTCATTGACTTGGATGCTATACCGCGATAATTGGTTAGTGTGCTGGTCTCTGATGAAGTGGCATTCACTCTGCCGCTGGATTCAACTCCTGTAAAAAAATTGGTTGTCATATCACCAGTGTGTCCGTCCATTATCTCACCGTATGCTTGTATGGGTCTTACCGACCCCGCATTCACAGTGCCACCTGCTGTGTTGTAGAGATAGACCTGTGAATCTAATCCTGTTGGACCTACGGAGGTGTTGGTGGATTGATTAACGTGGTTGCTTCCATTGATGTCGTAATAGGTGAGTTTGCTTGGTCTTACCCTGTGATTGCTGTTATTGACTTCGCTACCATTTAATTTGATTACGGTTATGTCTGAGTGAGGATAGATCCTGCCTCCACTGGTGGTGATGGGGGCCACTGCCAGGTCGCTGTAAAATCGTTGATTGCCTTTCCATCTACCGTCTGCCCTGTTGCCGTTGGATGAGTAGGTAGTGGGCCAACTGGTGTCATTCTGTATGTGTCCTATTTGTATTTCACCTGTGCCGTCAGTAGTTAGATATAAATCAGCATTAGTCGCTGTGCTGATAGTGGTGCCTGCTATAGCAAGGTCACCTGTACTTCCTCCACCTCCCCCAACAGTAGCAAATGTTAAATTACCCACTCCGTCTGTTTGTAAAACTTGCCCGTCGGTACCATCGCTGACTGGAAAACCATAAGCATTATTAATGTTTAATTTGTTTATAACAATTGATCCTGTGCCCGAGGCAGAAATATTTAAATTTTCATTGCTTCTGGATCCTACAATATCGTTGTCCTCAATAGTAATACCGTCTGTGGTAATTTTTGGAGCATTAAATCCGCTTGCTAGAGTTGCTGTATACACAGTTGCAGTATCTACCACACCTACAATTGATCCTGTACCCGAATCGCTTACTGTAACAGAAGAGTTACCCTCTGTAATGCTGGATGTGGAAATTGAAGAAGTAGCGTTATCTACATATGCTTTAGTCACTGCATCTGCGTCTGCTACCGGGTCTGCTAGATTTATAATTCTGTTGCTGTCAACATCAATATTACCAGTGCCTGAATTTGTTATTGTTAAATTAGCATTGCTGGGTGCTGATATTGTGCTTCCTACAAATGTTAAATCACCTATGCTGGCCGCGGCAGTGGCTACTAGATCCACATATGCTTTTGTGGCCGCATCTTGGGCTGATGTAGGGTCTGCTACACTTGTAATTTTTGTAGAACTAGCACTAACAGTACCACTGCCCGAAGGTTTTAATACAACGTTAGCGTTTCCACTGTGTGCTTCTAATGATAAATGTTGATTAATGGCTGAACTTTTTATTATTGCGGACGAACCAGAACCTACTCTAACAGCACCACCAAGGCCGGGTCTAAGATGAATTTCACCACTCAAATTTGATTGTCTGCCCAAATAAAGCATGCCACCTCTATTTGAAGATTCTCCAGCTGATAATATTAAATCACTGTATGATCTTACTTCTTGAATTTCATTTGCGTTAGTGCTTCCAATGATAATGTCTCCAGTGCTAGCCGGGTCTAAAACAATATTACCGCTTTGAAACGACATGTAAGAAGTTGTGCGTAAACTACTCCACGTTTCGGAAGTAGCATCACTGGTAAATCTGCTATTGCCAACGTTAAGATGAGCATCAATATGCACTTCACCTGTGCCTGCTGGTATAATGTTGATGTGCTCGTTGGATCGTGTGCCTTTAATATCGTTGTCTTCAATGGTCAATCCGTCTGCATTAAGCACAGAAACACTAGCAGTAGCAAATGTTAAATTGCCTGCTCCGTCTGTTTTTAATACCTGTCCATTTGTGCCATCTGCTGTTGGGTAGGTTAAACCATTAATATCCACGTTGGTAGCATCAGCTACAATTTTAGTTTGTCCATCGGCTGTTATAGTAATAGTGCCATTTGCTCCTGTGTCTGTTATATTAACAGAAGTGTTGACCCCACCAATTTCACTCAATGATATACTCGATAATCCACCTGATAATTCACTATCAAACCACTCTTTAGAAATTGCATCTGATCCAGCAACCGGAGTTGTGGCTAATCCTGTAAGTCTTGCTCCTGAAACATTTATCGTGCCTGTACCATTTGGATTTAATATTAAATCTGAATTTGATTGTGTGGTTGAAATGTTATTGTCTGCAATTGTAATATTACCTGTGTCTAAATCACCAGTTACATTGCCTGATACGTTACCAGTCACATTGCCTGATACGTTGCCAGTTAAGCTACCAGTTAATGTACTTGCTGTTAAATTTCCGCTTACATTTACTATACCTGTACCGGCTGGTGTTAAATTAATATCGTCGTTGGACCTTAGTGTGCTGATATTATTATCATTGATTAATAACACGTCACCACCGCTGTTACTTCTTACGGTAAAGTCTGCTGTGCTCACTGCTGTAGCAGTGATAGGGCCTGTAGATAAACTACCCAGTGTTACATTACCTAAAGTGGTAGTACCGTCGTATAAACTTGCTGGTGATGTGTTTGGATCCACATCAGTTTGAATAAATCTCCATTCAGCCAATCCATGATCCCAATACAATGCTGGATTAACATCAGAATTAGAAGCAAGTCGATTACCGTTCCTTACAAATATACCAGCGTCTTGGTTGTTGGTTATACTTGAATTGTTTCTGTTTAATTCTATGAATGCATCTTCAATTGATAGGTTGGTAGAATCGATTGTGGTAGTTGTACCACTAACTGTTAAATCCCCAGTTACTTGTAAATTGTTTAATGTTGAATTACCAGAATTTGAAATTATGTTACCTGCTACATTACCAGTTAAATCACCCAGTACGTCACCTGTTACATTACCAGTTACATTACCGGTTATTGTAGAACCTGCTGTGCCTGTAACAACTCCGTTTATATCACCTGTTACATTACCTATTACGTTACCAGTTACATTTCCTAATACGTTGCCAGTTAAATTACCAGTTACATTTCCTAACACATCTCCCGTTATATCCACTGTTACTGATGTTGGAAGACTTACTGCAATAGTGCCTCCAGTAGTGACCGGAGAACCGGATACTGTTAAATTGCTACTGCTGATGCCTACGCTGGTAACAGTTCCTTCTGCTATGGTAGAGGCAGATATATTGCCTGAACCATCAAATGTAAACATTTTATTTGCTCTGTTTGCGACCGATGGTAGAGTCAGTGTTGCTGATTCCGTGTGTGGTTCGACCACTCTTACTGTTGAATTCTTTTGAATATTTTCTAAATCTTGTAAGCCTTGAGTTAATCTGTCCAATTCAGCATTCACAGTTGCGGCAAAAAAAGCACCACCTTCTGCAAAATCAACAGCTCTTATATTGTCAGTGTCTCTGATTAGATACACCACAGCGGCATCTGCAGGAGCAGTGTTAAACACCACTTTACCTGTGCCCGTTGAGCCAGAATCAAATGTGATTGTATAATCTGACGTCAGCACTTTTAAAGACGTGCCTACGTATACTGCGATTGAATTAGAATCTGCAATTTGAAAATTGAACGTGAATTGAGTTGAAGAACCGTCTCCAACCAGTGCTAGTCTTGGTGTTGTTGATGCTGTTGTCATAATGTAATTTCCTTTATATTTAGCGGATTACGGTAAGTTTTTATATAACCAATTATTAACTTGGCCTTTCCTTGTTTCGTCTGCTTCTTTTTGCATTCTTCGTTGGGATCTATTATAGTCTTTGCTGTTTAACCACTGACTTGCCTGCTCGGTCAAATATTTTCTATATAACATTTTAGTCCAAATAAAATTTTTAAATCCTAAATTGTTTGACAGCAATCCAACTATATCTGAAAATCCGGTGCCTGCATATTCTCCTTCGTCTAATCCTTTTAGAGTTCGGCCAGCCCCAACAAGCAATTTAGCAGTACCCGTCATTGCTTTCATGGTGTCTGCTATCATTGGTCCAAGCAGTCTGTCATACATCTGAGAGGAGGATGCTATTCCTTCTTTTTCATCGCTTAAAAAACTGTCCACAACGTTTCGCAGTCCCATAGCCATTGGTAAATCACTCAGCAATCCCAAATACCCCGCTTGCTCAACCACTTCTGTCCAAAATTTTGGTTGAGTCATATCGTATGGGGATTTTCCAGCAACTACTTGTTTTAATTGTAATTGTACTGCTCCCATAGCCGTTAGGCCAAATATAAGCATTGCAAAATCTTCCATTTTGTGCATGGTTTTATAATCAACACCAGACATTTCTGCCCCTTTTCTAACGAATTGTCTTAAAATAACTTTTCTTGTGTATGAAATTGGTTGTGCTTTAAATTGTGTTACTAATTTCATTACCTGTGCCATTGGTTTTGACTCATCACCGTAAAATGCAGTGGCCAACCTGTCAAATTCATTTGGTTTCATAACCATTGTATTGACCGCATCAGAAACCACCGCTACAAGTCTATCTCTAATGTTAGTTTCTTTTATTATATTATCAACCTCGCTTCGTTCCACACGACCTAATTGATATAGATCTAGTCTTCCACGTGCATCTAACGGCTGTGTCTTTAAAAGAAAATTCCAATCGCTTTCTGTAACACCATATTTTGATAATTGAGCTCGAAATCTTTCGTGAATATTTTGGTATGCAGTCTTGCTAGAAATTAAAGTGCCAAATTGTTTTACATACATTCCCCCCGCACCTGCTTGTAAATTTCTTGTCCAATAATTTAATCCACTTAATTTAAATACCTGATTATTGTACCATGCAGATCCGTTGAGTAGTTTTTGTTGTGTACTGCCACCTTTCAATTGATTTAGAGCAACACTGTCTACAAGTCCTAATCTGTCGGAGGCACTGTCTAGCCAACTTTCAGTAAATTCTAAAACATAACTGGTGTATGCTCGTTGTGCTTTTTTATTGCCTACAAACGGAACCACATTAAAAACTCCTTCTAACAACAATTTCCAGTTGTTTATTCCAAACATTTTTTTACCTGTAAACAAAAACACAGGTACATCCAACGATGCTGTAATCACAGCCGATCCTAATTTTCCTATAGATTGTAATCTTCTTAAAATAGTAAATGCTGGTACAACTCCAGATTTTTCCATAACTGATGGATCAATTTTAGATTCAACCGCATTTAAAACAGCCATTAATTGACTCTTTTGCATAAAACCCAACTGATCTAAACTCTTCCCCCCTGTTTCCTCTTCTATTATTTTTTTTAATTTTTCAAATCCTTCCATAGGACTTGGACCAAGTTTTTTTACTAATGCTACTTGTCTGCTATTATAGTTTATTGCATTTAATACTATTTGACTAATCTCCTTGGTAACACCCAGTTCTTTATTAACCGCATTAAATGACTGGCCGTCTTTGTATTCTATACCGTTTAATCTTGAAAGTTGGCCACCGTTAAGTTTCTCATCTAATTTTGCAATATAGCTGTCAATTTCTCTCCACGATTTAATTGTCCCATCTAATAATCCGTCATGTATACCAGCAAGAACCTCGTCGGTGTCTAAATATTGTTTCTTCCACCTACTATCGTCAATGTGTTTTTTCATAAAGTTTATAAAATCTGTGCGATTTGGAAATTTTTCTTTTAGAGTATACATAGTCATATCAACTTTTATTTTGTTGTTAAAAATTGTATTTGAATTTCTGCCATGGCCTTGTAACTTGAAGGTGTTTATTTCCATAACCTCCTCAACAAATGCTAGTGCCGCTCTGTGTGCATCATTATTCACTGTGCCTTTTTTCACTGTTCCATCTTTATTCACTGTATCTTTTAATTTTCCTAAACGAGCAGTGTTCCATGTGTTAATATTTGTCATATGAAACAGTTCGTTGATAAAGTCATTTTTCCATATTTCATCTCTAAAAGCCACATCAATTTCAAAATCATCACCCAGTTCCCTCATCAATCTATTTTGAAAATCTCCCATGGTAGCTTGTCTGCCTGTGAGATCCATCATTTCTAAACTAAGTTGGTTATAGGTATAATTGGTCTCTACAAATTGGGCCATTATTGCGTTTGCAAAAATAGCCTTGTCATCCATCTTTGGATTAAATTCTTTAAGAAGTTTTAATTGACCGTCAAGATCAAACATAAATTTCCCCACCGCATCGTCGGTTGTTCTGGGTTGGATTTCTTTAATATTTTGAAGTAAAAAACTTTTAGTTTCAGCATTATACAACTCATCACTGTATGTTTTTCCTGTATCGGGATTGACGTCATTTAATGATCTACCCTGCAATTGTAAATCAGCCTCTCTTTTTTGTATCCTTTCTATAGCAACCGCATCCACAGAACTATAATTAGTGGACTCAAAGTCAGGGTCATATTTTTTTCTAATCTTACTAATATTACTAATGTAGTTTTCTAAACATGTAGCCATTTTATTTTTCTCCTAATGTACTGATTTGTCCTGTTGAAGCACTGCACTCGTGTAGTGTTTTTTCCTCGGCTCTTTCTTGTTTTCTCAAAGCCTCCCTGTCCTTTTTTAGTTTTAATTCTACGAGTCTTTTGTCTAAAAAACGTGCAGTTATAGGTGAAATATCTAATGCCGATGCTCTACCTATTACATCACCCTGTTTATACTCTAACCGTCCGTCTTTATCTGATATCACACGTAAATCTTCCAATGTTATTGGTGGTTTGTCTGTTCGAGATGTATTAAACTGATCGAGTATGTTTTGCACTTCTTTTGCCTGCAAAACAGTGAGCAAAGTCTCGGTATCCGTATTTTCATTTATTTCTTTTTCTAATGATGTTTGGGTTTTATCTTTAATATTTTCATTGGTGATAGCATTTACATTTTTCATGTGGCCCTGTTGTGCGTTTGGATCTACAGGATCTTTCTCACTTAGAATTTGTGCATCTGATTTAGTAGGAGTTTCTTTCCCTGGTGTTTCTTTTGCTAATCTTGATTCAAACACTTCTTTATAAATTTTTATTCTTTCTGCTGGATCACTAATTTCAACTTTTTTATTACCTACTCGCTGATACAATGTTCCATTCATTGTGTTAGGATCAAACCCAGTCAGTTTATCTGGATGTATTTCGTAATTGCTGTCTTTTAATTTAAAAACGTAATCGGGATCTGGTCTTCCTATAAATTCGTCACCTTCTCCAAATGCATTTCTTATTGCTGTACCAACTTTTAGATTTTTTAAATTTTTACCTGTTGTGGTTCTGTTTAATAGTGTAATCTCTGCCTCTGTCCAGCCTTTAAATTGTTCTGGTGTTAATGTTATTCCTTCTGCGGGGCCATCTTTTAACAACAATTTAAAATTCTTATTTTCAGCATTGGGATGTATAGACTTGTCTAATAATGTGCTACTTAATTTTACAAGAGTTCTCAAATCACCGGTTATTTGTATATTTTCAGCAAGGTTTTCAACTGAAATAAACGTTCCATCTTTAATTAATTCAGGTTTATTATAAATTCTACCACGAGCATCTACGTATACTGTTCTGCCTGACTCAATAATGTTTGTGTCTTGAATATTGTCTTTGGTAGCTCTTTGTAAAATGATTTCTCTCCTGTGGATTAGGTCTTTTGTTACAGGATCTAATGTTATTTTTGTATCTGTTGCTTCGTTGTATCTTTTAATGATTTGATCAACCAACGTGGGCTGTTCATGATTAAATCCCATTGCACGTGTGCTCGCACGGATAGCCTTTGCACCTCCCTCCATAACTGCAGTAAAACCACCACCGATAACTGCGGCAAATGCCATATTAGTTAAAGCCATTTCGGTTGTGTATTGCATTCCTCGTGCTTTATACGCTGATTCTGCAAACGGAGTTAAAACTAATTCTGCCATTGCGTTTGCGGCACCGGCTTTTGCGGCTCTTGCTAAAAAAGTAGCACCAGTAGCACCCAACGAAATTAAATTAACAGGATCTGGTATAGTTCCTATTAACCCACCCACTATTAATCCTGCCTTCCCTGCTAACTTTGAGTTGTTCCAGGCTGATGTATATGTTGCGTGTGAGTCGTGTGCCGTTCTTATTTGGTCTAATAATTCATAAGTCATGTTAGAATCCCACGGCACACTCTCAACTCTTAATGGATTCCTGTTGTAGTCATCTTCCGAAATTTTATCTCCAATGCCATCATCTGCTCTGCCTCTAACAGCAGAAGCACCGATGTAACTAATACTTGTTTCATTCCACCCAGATGCAAGACCCGTTCCAATTGTAGAAAAAAATCCACGTGGTTGTGGTTTGTCTGCCTCGAGAGGTGATGTTACTTTCTCGGTAAGAGAGGTTCTTTCTGGGCCAAACGGTACAAAATTTTCTGATTTATCCTCTGCCATTTTTAATACTCTCCATCAGCCGAAACTTCAGAACCCATTGTACTAAATTGTTTTATTTTGGCCATATCTTCTACCTCTGCTTGTGTACGCACTCGTTTTGGTAATTCTACTAACATTGCTGTTAGAGAGGCTAACGGAGTTAAACTTGTAGGAACGTCCTGTATAGTTTTTCTCTGCAAAAGGTCCGGATGATTTTTATTCCAACTGTCAATTACCGCTTCTTGTTGTGCTTCACTTTTCATAAATTGAGACATATAAGGACTAACACTGCCCAGATAATTCAGCATAGGTTTATCAATTTTACCATTTTTTAACAGGAGACTTATACCTTGCAAGGTGGTTGTATCTTTTATTTTCTCATCTGTTACTAAATTTCTTACAAAGTTATCCTCGTATAGATATTTGCCTTTGCCCGTTGTTTCGTCAAAATCACCTACAGGTCCCCCGTCTGTAGATATAGGCAGTGTTTCGGCCATATATTTCCGTAGTTCTGCACCGTATTCGTCATTTGTTTTATTACCATAAATTTCCTCAAACTCAGCAGACTCGCTATTAAATTCTGTAGTCCTTAATGCTGTGTTGTCAAATTTAAAACCGTTAGCCCATTTAGGATCGTTTGGATAGTTTTTAGTTGGGTCAACATCTTGCGTTGGTCCATTACTATTTTTTCCAATAGTCCATCTTACGTCACTTACTCGCGTGCCGGTACCTTCTCCTGGTAATTTTTGAAAGACAGAAAGCATCTCCCTGCTTTCCTGCGATTTAACCACAAGCGTCCCTGGATTACTATATCTTACTCTCATACGGCCGTTATCCCTATTGTCTTCAAAGTTCTCATATGTTGTTCCAGGAGCCATTACAATTCCAGCTAACGCTGGATTTGCTAAACCTTTATTGATTTTTTCTGCCGCAGAATCTAAATTGTCAAGTGGGTCATTGGTTTGTGCTATAAACAGAGGAACATTTACAGGTCCTAGCACGGTATTAACTTCTGGATACTGTTCTAGAGTTGAGGCTAAGGCCCGTGTAATAGCCTCGCTGTTGTTTATTTGGGCTTTACCATCATAATCCATATGATTTCTATAGAAATTTACACTATAAAAACCTTTTATGGTCTTGTACTCAATTGAGCCTGGCTCCAGGTTGGGAAATCCTTTTCTAAATTGTGTGTCGGCATCAGCAATATTTTCTCTTGCTTTTTCGTCACCGTATTTGTCTGAGTGAGCAGATTGGTTGGATATTCTGTTTTTAAACGCTTCACTTACCTTCTTAATATTCACGTCTCGTTGTTCCGAAGGCCTTTGTCCCATCATGTCACTCAGGCCAATTACTGCATACTCTTCCGGTTTACTGTCTTTTGATAATCCTTTTGCGAGCATTGCTCCAAAATATTTTGGGTGTTTTCCACCTTCTTGAACCAGTTGATTAACCAGAATTTCTGTTGTGGGTGCTGAAAGTATTCGTTGAACCATTGCAGTAGACTCTGCCTTTGGCACACCGATAATGTTGAATGGTAAATTGGTTATTCCTTGTAGTTTGGTATTTCCCTCATCAATACTTTCATCGCTGTTACCATCGACAGTAATATTCAATGCTTTGCTAAACCAGTCATGCAAATTGTCATCCTTTATGGCTTTATTTCTGGCCGCATACGCTCCCCTTACTTTTTCTATCTGTTTATTTGTTTGTTCCGTGTGGTACGCTTTTGTTCCTGCATCCAGATCTGACCTATTATTAATTTCCGTTATACTTTGCTGTAATACTTTAATATGCCCTGCTTCTCCTGCGAGGATATTCGTGTTAGCCGCAAATATTTGTTTACCTATTTGGTCCTCTTCATTTAATTCCCGTCTATTTTTTTCGTGTTCGGCTTTACTTAAAGTTTTATAATCTGATTCGTTGTATATTGCAGGCTGGTAACTTATCATCCCAGATTTTTCATCCCTCACAAATGCTCTACCAGACGAGGTATTTGCTTTTTGTGCGGCAAAGTTGTCCATTTCAATCTTTTTTTGGCCTGCCATCATTGTTGTAAATTCACGTTGGTAGTGTTTTAATACTGTTACTGCCGCAGATCTTTGTTTTGGTGATAAAACACCCCCAAGTGGTAATAGAGTTGCGTAGGTGTCGCTAACTTCACCTAAATTTCTTTTACCCGATGCCACATCCACTATAAATTGTTCTGCCGCAGTTGGGTCAAACGAATCACTGCCAGGAGTTGATAAATCTTTAAAGTCTTTAAATAAAATTGTATCAATCATGCTTTGTTTAATTTTTTGCTGAGAAGCCTGTATTTGAGCCACAGTAGCTCCTGATTCTATTAGTTTAGGAATTGCCGCGGCCAATGTCGCAATCGGTCCCGGTATTCCCTTTGATTTAGGTCCGTCTGCCGAATATGCTTGTCTAAACTCGTCTAAGGCCAAGTTGTTGAACTCATCCTGCGTCTCAAATTGCTGTGCCCTGTCTAAAGTATATTTGGACGCAGTTCTTCGACTAAATTCGTTGTTTTGTATATCATCAAATTTTATAGAAAGTTCTGGTTGTAAATGAGCAGGTAGTTGGCCCATCCACTCTGCTTTATATTCATTCGCAAGTTTAGCAAACTTTTCAGGATCATACTCGTTATTATTTCCAAATTTTTGTATTTGTTTATGAGCAGTTAAAATCTTATCAGCCGTAAAAGCAATATTAGCACCTTTTTGATATGCTTGACTTGCTGTGGTAAATGTTGTATCTGGACCTATGTATCCTGCTTCTTTTGCCGCTGATTGCTCGTTAAATCCCCGTTTAAAACCTTCTTGTATAATTGCTTCGTCTGCAACTTTATTAACAATTTTTGTTATATTTTGTAGTGTGTTTCCCAGGGCCTCTCCACCCGAATACGGTGTATTAAAATTAGATTGAGGAGTAACACCTCCACCCGCATATACAGGTATGTTAAGTCTTGTTTTGCTTAAAGAACCTGCGGTACCCCCTGTGGGCACTATCGGTTCTGCTTTTGTGTTATCGTCTATTGAGGCCATTAAAATGTTTCTCCTATATTTCTTGGAATGTCGTTAGTACCTAATAGTGAGGTTTTTTTAGTAGGTAAGGTCCCCCTCAAAGCAAAGGTAGTAGCGGCTGACGTTATACCACTTAACATTGACGCTTGTCCTTCCGCTCGTAAAGCCGACGCACTTAATTCTTTAGAATAAATTCCTTGGCTGGTATTAAACAAATCGTAAAATTGATCTTCTGCATAATTGGCTTGTGTTTGTGCTAACACGTCTGTGGGTGATCCTGTAAGATCTGTTCCTGTTAATCCAAATAATGCTTTTTGTTTTTCGTATGCTAATCTTGATTCACGTTGTCTTCTTGCTTTTCTTAAATCGTAAGCCTGTGCATCTTGCCCCGCTTGAAAATTAACAATATTTGCTTTGTTATCAAACATTTGTTTTTGAACTACACCCCCAAATATGGATCCAATTGCTCCTATGTACGGTGCCGCAGTTTTAGCGTATGTTGCTAATGTAGAAAATATTCCAGAAGATGTGGTTGTTGTGCCTACTGTGGCCGCTGTGCTGGCCGCTGTAGTTGCTGTGGTTGCCGCAGTTGGGCCTAAACTCATTCCACCAGTTGCATAAGCTACTCCTGCTATTAATGCTATCTTGGCTAAATCTTTGGTTGGTGCACACATTTAAATTCGGTTCCTCTCAACTAATAAAATTTCTTCCTTTCCCACGTGAAAAGATGAAAAAGGTTTAAATTTTAACATATTTAGCCAGTCAATTGAGTCTTGGTGTTTGTTCCAGACTTGTACGACGTGCCGATCATTGGGATATTTTTTTTCGTTGGTTTCAACCATGTGTTTAAATTCGCGAGTTATATTCTTAAAAAAATCTTTTACTAACGGTGTTCCAAAAAACCAATACCAACAAACATTTGGAAATTTTTGATAGCCTGCACACAATACAGGAATATTCTCGTAGGTGCCTGTTACACCCTGCAACTGATCAAACATATGCAATAATCTTTTTTTTGTATAACCCATCAACATAATTTCTAATTGATCCCAGTGCCTCATATTATTAATCACATATTCGTAATGATCAAAATTAAGTGGGTGTTTTTTAAGTTTATTGTTCTTGAACTTTTCCGAGACCAACTTTAACCTCCGTTGTTATCGATAACAGTGTTACCGGTAATCCCACATCATTGATTAATGTTATTTGTGGAGTCCTGCTAAAGCCAGATATTCTTAATCTTTTCATTCCTGTAAAAGGAACAACTGCTTGATTTAATACAGCGTTACCCATTTCTCTAAAAGGCACTACAAAATTATCAACTTTAAGATATTTAGAAGCATTAAATTGTAATTCACACATAACTTTTCTAACTCTCTCACCTAATGTGGTTAGATTTTGAGATGAAATTTGAATTGGTAATGTTACTGCTGTGGCTGTGTAAGGCAATCCTATTGCTGTTGAACTGCTCGTGCGTGTTAGAGAAAAAGATCCTGTTTGATCCACTGTTACATCTGGATGTATAAGACCGTCTGCTATACAAGCAACTGTTTGGCCTTCGAGACCTATCACACCTGTGAATGTAGATCCATTAACAGTTGTATTGTGATATGAATCTAAGTATATGTCTTCTGTTGCTAATCTTTCTAAAAATAATCCTGTCCTTAATGTGGAGCCGTCACTGCTGTATCTTTGTACGAGTGCGTATAAACTGTCATCCACCACTGTTAAATGTTTAAACAATCCTTGGGTTGTCCATTTGGTCCATCCTACCACAGTATATTCTGTGTTGACACCCAATACTGACATGGTTCCATCAGAATTTAATACAAATACAAAGTTGTTATTGCTTCCATCATAATTTCTTACAAACGCTAATTCTGTTGCTCCTTCTAATATATCGTGATGTACTAGATTGTAATTTTTTGCTGAATAAGCATCTGTGTTAAAGTTATAAACAAATGCTCGCATAACTTTACCACCTTTTTGTATGAATAATACTTCATTATCTACCACTACAGGTTTAGAACTACCACCTCGTGTACCATAACGTGTTTGTTGTCGAATTAAAACGTTTGCAGGAGTTACTGGTTCTCCTGACATGTCAAACTCACCGTCTGATGTAAAAATGAATAATGATTGTTGCGATACAAGATCTCTAATTAAGTTAAGTTGATCCGATGCTATGGTAAATTGAATTCCTGATGTGTCTGATATTTCTCCTGTAACTTCACCTGTAGATGCAACCACACGTGTGTAATTGTCAAAGTTAAAAAAGTCACCTGATTGTGATCCAAATATGGTTTGAGGTTTATCTCTGCTACCACCAAAGATCAATCTGTTTTGATGGAATGAAACTGTACGAGGCCATCCTCCTCCCAGTGCCGCTGACAGATTTGAAAATGCATCTATATTCCATTCGTGTCCTGCCGCTGTTTCTGTATCTACTAAATCGTATTCAATTGACACCACTGCCACAGTGGCTGATGATACACTTGTAATAATTCCTTTGCCTCCATTGACATCCACACGCATATTAACGTGTCCCGCAGGCCAAGCCGCATTCACCCAACGATAGGTGCCTCCTGCTAGAGTAAAATTGACACTCGATCCTGTCACTGCCGCTGGGGTTAATGTAGCATCAAAATTATAATTGGTCTGTGGTAAATGATCAAAATCAATATAGGTCATTGTCCAGTCTGTGTTGGTAGCACCTCTTACCAGTTCCATTGGTTGTACATCTGGATGAACAAAAATCATGTAATCAAACGATTGTGTAAATCTAACATCATCAATTTGTGCTTCTGTTATTGGAAACGTGTTGCTATCCACCCCGTTGGTGAGTGTTTTTATTCGTACGTTCTGATAGAATATGTGCATTTTAGTTGCTACTGCATCGTGTGATGGTTCAATTAAAATAATATATTCTTGTCCTGTGGAAAAAGCAAACGGAAACATTCTTGAGTTTATATAAAATCCGTTGGTGTCTAGTGTGGTGGATCCATCTGCAACAACAGTGTTGTCTGGATCGGCCGATATAAATTCAAAACCTTTTCTTTTGGTAATACCACCTTGTGGTAAGCATAGGAAATTTTCACAGGTTTCTAAACCCGCTTTATAGATGGGAGTTTCACCTCTACCTGCTAGGAACGGTCCAACTTGTCCCTGTGTAAAGTTGTTTTGAGTAAATTTTCTGGTGGCCATTAATTGCTGTGACGCAAGTTACCAGCAACGGAAGAATTTGCACCTAAATGTGCTTCAATAAGTCTGCCCGCAGGCATCACATTAACTGGTGGGTTTTCTTGTCCATCTGCTATTCTTGCGGCCCTTAGTTTGATGTTAAAATCATTTAATAATCTGTCTTGTAATGACCCAATACCTGTAATAGCCTCATTGATTTCATAAGCTAATTTTGCAACCAGCGTCTCTATAAAAAACACAGGAAAATATTGTTCATCCATAT
>TARA_B110000503_G_scaffold142982_1_pt1 | contig 15024 bp, 10 predicted proteins | sample TARA_B110000503 | Tara Oceans TARA_B110000503 (sample SAMEA4397472) | marine metagenome | biome: Polar Biome; feature: [SRF] surface water layer (ENVO:00010504); material: water (ENVO:00002006), including particulate matter (ENVO:01000060) such as... | depth 5 m | reverse complement strand
AGTTGTACCTCAGGACACGGTAGTTAAATATACGTTCAAACAACCTGGCACATTCACGGTAGTACTAAGACCGGAGTATGATCTTAAACCTCGTTGTTGGGCAACAGATTCTATAGATGTATTTGTACAATCTGTAACTGCAGCATTCGTTATTGTTCCTGATGGAGCACCTAATTTCTGCTTTACCAATACTTCTACAACTAGTCCTTCTGGTAATATCTTAACGTATGAATGGACGTTTGAAGATGAGACTCCTCCAGGACCAGGAAGTAGCACGGATACAGATCCTTGTTATAATTGGAATGAGCATGTAGGTATTTATGAGGTATGCCTTATCGCTACTGATGCTTTAGGATGTAAAGATACCGTATGCCAAGACATCGAAAATGTATTCCAAACGAAACTTGTTCCTTACAACGTGTTTACACCTAACTCAGACGCTCAAGGTCTAAACGAAGAATTTGTAATTGAAGGTGAAAGCTTACAAGAATATCAAATTAAAATCTTCAATCGTTGGGGCGAACTAGTATTTGAATCTACCGATGTGAAGTATTCTTGGAACGGAAAAGTTAAAAATAACGGTATCGATTGCCCAGAGGGGACCTACTTCTATGTAATTAAATACATGTTTGAATTTGATGATAAATCAGAAACAATAGAAGGAACCGTAGACATTATCAGATAAGATAAGTCAGGATATTAATTAACATAAAAAAACCGCCTTGATAATTAATCATTAAGGCGGTTTTTTTACGTTTTAAAAAATAACTTTGCACTGCTTATAAAGAAAGACTGAGGGATTAGGCCCAGAGAAGTCTTAGCAACCTGAAAGCCAATATATACATGCTGTTCAAGGTGCTGCATCCTATCAAGACTTACAAATCTTGAGCAGATAAGCTTCTCTACTCTCCTAATTTATCAGCATATAATAAATGGGAAAATCAATACATAATTATTTGCGCTTAAGCGGCTTAGAGCCGATGGTTCAAACTCCAAATATTAATTTCATTAATATCGGAGAACGAACAAATGTTACCGGTTCTAAGGCATTTGCAAATCTTATCCTTAACAATAAATATGATGAGGCTCTCTCTGTGGCTAGATCTCAGGTAGAAAATGGTGCACAGGTAATAGACGTGAATATGGATGAAGGAATGCTAGATGGCAAAGCCGCTATGGTAACGTTTCTAAACCTAATCGCCGCTGAACCAGACATTAGTCGAGTGCCTGTTATGATTGACTCTAGCAAGTGGGATATTATTGAGGCCGGACTTAAAGTAATTCAAGGCAAAGGCATTGTGAATTCTATCAGCCTAAAAGATGGAGAAGAAGCCTTTATTGCCAGAGCAGAAAAAATCAAACGTTATGGAGCTGCCACAGTTGTGATGGCATTTGACGAAAATGGTCAAGCAGATTCATACGAAAAAAGAATTGCTATTTGTGAACGATGTTACCATATACTCACTCAGAAAGTAAACTTCCCTCCTTCCGACATCATTTTTGACCCTAATATTCTCACGGTAGCGACAGGTATTGAAGAGCATAATAATTATGCGGTTGACTTTATAAAAGCAACCAAATGGATTAAAGAAAATTTGCCATATGCTAAAGTAAGTGGCGGTGTAAGTAATATATCTTTCAGTTTTAGGGGGAATAACATAGTACGCGAAGCAATGCACTCTGCCTTCTTATATCACGCTATTCAAGCGGGGCTAGACATGGGTATTGTAAACGCCGGAATGATTGAAGTTTATGAAGAGATCCCAAAAGAACTATTAATCCGGGTAGAAGATGTTTTGCTCAATAGAAGAGATGATGCCACTGAACGATTAGTAGATTTTGCAGAAACCGTAAAAGGGGATGGCAAAAAGATAGTACACGACTTAAGCTGGAGAGATCAAAGTGTTGAAGAACGACTAAAACACTCCCTTATAAAAGGTATAACAGATTACATAGATGAAGACACGGAAGAAGCGCGCCAAAACTATGCTAAACCCTTACACGTCATTGAAGGACCTCTTATGGCAGGCATGAACGTAGTAGGCGACTTATTTGGAGCGGGTAAAATGTTCTTACCACAAGTGGTAAAAAGTGCCCGTGTGATGAAAAAATCAGTAGCTTACCTAAATCCATACTTAGAAGAAGATAAAAGTGAAGGCGACACACAAGGTAAAATACTAATGGCCACCGTTAAGGGAGACGTTCATGACATTGGTAAAAACATTGTAGGAGTAGTTCTGGCCTGTAACAATTATGAAATAATTGACCTAGGTGTTATGGTCTCCGCAACTAAGATTTTAGACGAAGCTATAAAACATAATGTAGACGTAATTGGACTCAGCGGACTCATCACTCCTAGCTTAGACGAAATGGTTGATGTAGCATGCGAAATGGAACGTAGGGGCATGAAATTGCCTTTACTTATTGGCGGAGCTACTACGAGCAGAGTACATACTGCTGTTAAAGTAGCACCTCATTATAGCGGACCTGTCGTACACGTGCTTGATGCTTCTCGTTCTGTTCCCGTAGCAGGAAAACTTATTGGTTACAGCACCAGAGAACTATTTGAAGCTGAAATAAAGGCAGAATATACCGAACTAGCTATACAGCATGCTGCTCGTCAAGCCGATAAAGTGATTTTACCTTGGGGTGAAGCCATTGCTAATAAGTTAAAATTAGATTGGGCAACATATACTCCTGTAACCCCAATGCAACTTGGTGTAACTGTTTTTGATGACGTTGATTTAAATGAAATTAGTACTTTTATAGATTGGACACCTTTCTTTTCTACTTGGGAATTGCGCGGAAAATATCCAAACATATTTGAAGATAAATATGTGGGTGAAGAGGCAAAAAAACTTTTTGCTGACGCTAAAGCCATGTTAGAAGACATCATAACACATAAAAAACTTGCAGCAAAAGCAGTGTTAGGTGTATTCGAAGCAAATGAAGAAAATGGAGATGTACATCTTGCAAATGGGAGTAAATTTAATTTCCTAAGACAGCAACGCAAAATGGGAAACAACATTCCCAACCTTTCGCTTGCTGATTACATAGCGCCCAAAACCAGTGGCAAAAAAGATTACCTAGGAGCCTTTGCGGTAACTGCTGGTATTGGGATAGAGTCACTCATTGACGCATTTGAGGCAGATCATGATGATTATAACTCCATAATGGTTAAGGCAATTGCCGATAGACTTGCAGAAGCAATGGCAGAATTTATGCATCAAAAAATGCGAAAAGAAATTTGGGGGTATGCTGCAGAAGAAACGCTAACCAACGAGGAACTTATACATGAAAAATATCAAGGTATTCGTCCGGCTGCGGGTTATCCAGCGAGCCCAGATCATACTGAAAAAGAAATGTTATGGAAACTTTTAGACGTTGAAAAGAATACTGGCATTAGCCTAACCGAAAGCTACGCCATGTACCCGACCGCTTCTGTTTCTGGATTATATTTCACTCATCCAGAAGCAAAATATTTTGCAGTAGGCAAGATAGATACAACTCAAGTAGCTGATTATGCCGAACGAAAAGGTGCTGATTTCAACGCTACTAAGAAATGGCTCGGACCTAATTTATTTTAGACCAGCCATTAGCTAAAAATGGATCTTCCTAATTAAAATAATCGCTATTTATATTCCTAAAAAGAGACTAGTCTGTTTAACACAATTTTTTATCATATTATTTTAGTTTTCAAACACTTATACCCTCATCTTTGTATACTTAATTAGATGAATATAGGAATTGTATGTTATCCCACGTATGGGGGCAGTGGTGTAGTTGCCACTGAACTAGGAAAGGCATTAGCGATCAAAGGGAATAACGTACATTTTATATCGTATGATCAACCTGTCAGATTGGATGCCTTTGCTCAAAATATATACTACCATGAGGTAAGTCTTAATAACTACCCTTTGTTTAAATACGCCCCATACGAGATTGCTCTGACGAGTAAAATTGTAGATATCGTAAAAGCACATAAAATAGAAGTATTACATGTTCATTACGCTATACCTCATGCGGCGGCAGCCGTTACAGCTAAACACATATTAGCCCGTGAAGGAATTTATCTTAAGATAATTACAACGCTACATGGGACAGATATTACGTTAGTCGGAAAAGATAAATCTTACGAGCCGGTGGTTACCTATTCACTTCAAGAAAGTGATGTGGTTACTGCAGTCTCAGAGAGTTTAAAAAAAGACACCTATTCGTTTTTTAACTATAGCGGAGAGATTCACGTAGTACCCAACTTTATCGACTTTGAGCGATTCAATAAGCAACCGAAAGATCACTTTAAAAAAGGGATTGCACCGAATGGGGAAAAAATTTTGGTGCATACCTCAAATTTTAGAAAAGTAAAAAGAGTACCGGATGTACTCGACATTTATCGAAAAGTAGCCTCCAAAATACCTGCTAAGCTCCTCCTTATTGGAGATGGACCCGAAAGGGCCAGCATAGAGGAAGAATGTCGTAATTGTGATATATGTTCTGACGTTATTTTCCTTGGGAAACAAGAAGCGGTAGAAGAAATATTAAGTGTGGCTGACCTTTTCCTTATCCCATCCGAAACCGAAAGTTTTGGTCTGGCAGCACTGGAAGCAATGGCTTGTGAAGTCCCTGTAATAAGTACGAATACAGGAGGTTTGCCAGAAGTTAATATTGACGGAGTAACCGGTTTTACAAGCGACATCGGTGACACTGTGAAAATGGCTGCTGATGCGCTAACCATTCTTCATGATGACAACCTCGCTCTGTTTAAAGCTAGGGCAAAAGAGCATTCATTAAAATACAAATTAAAAAATATACTCCCTTTATACGAGGCACTATACTAAATATACGGCACGCTATGTTAATCAACTAGCCTTTCACCATGAGATTTACGCTACTTATATTATTCTGGTCCATCGTAGGAAGTGCTATTGGGCAAACAGATTCTTTAGCCAATATAAAATCAACGCATTTAGACAGCACTGGAATAAAAAAGATTTGTACTAAGCTCCAGATACCCAATAATCTTGAGGCAAACAATGATCTATTACATTTTATCGTGGATTGGATTGGGACGCCATATTGCTACGGCGGGGAGACAAAAAAATGCACGGATTGCTCTGGTTTTACAACCAATTTATATTTGACTATTTATAAAAAATATATACCCAGAAGCTCTAGAGAAATATTTAATAATTGCTTACCTATTTCAAAACACGCCTTATATGAAGGAGATTTAGTCTTTTTTGCAACATCAGGAGGAAGTACAATATCGCATGTCGGAGTCTATCTTTGGGATGATTTTTTTGTACATTCAAGTACTAGTCAAGGCGTAATTATAAGCAACTTAAAACAAGGCTATTACCGTAAAACGTACGTTAGTGGGGGTGCTTGGCTTGATTAAAAAAAACTAGTTTACTGATCCAATTTTATCTAAACTAAAGGTTTAGACTTGCGCTACAAAACATTGGTAGTCACTTTACTAATATTCTAATTTAATTATCGTCTACTTGGTAATCGTAAATTCTACGTCAGAAGTAGCATCAATAGTGAAGAATTGCACGGGGATTTGTGTCGTAAAACTACCTGAAAATATTATTCTACTACTCGTACTGCTGAGTACGGCAATAGATTTACCAGTATCATCCGTTAACGTTATTTTGCCATTCGTTTCCACCCATGTGCCTGCAGAAGTTTGTTTATTAACTGGCGCTGTTTGTGCTTGACTTTGTCCGCCAAAAACAGCATCAATATTGGCTGTAAATGCAACCTCTGTAGTGTATCTATTTGGTTTTTCGGTAATCACCACCTTACCTACTATATCTGTTCCTTTACCGGTAAAGGTTCCTACATCACTACCCGAAACATTTAAAATTCCATTTTTTAAATCTATGTTCGTATAGTTCCATGTACCTATATAAGGACTAGCTATAACCTCGCCAGTGCCGTTGGTGTCCGTTACGGTATTATCTATAATTGGCAATGGCGGTTTTTTGCAGCTTTGCGATCCAAAAACAAAGAAAGATAGAGAGATGATTAGAAGTGTATTTTTCATTATAGTAGAGCCAAGATAATACATTTTTACGTATTCCAAATCTCCCAAGATTTATCCGCTTGTATTTCAAGCATTTCCAATCCGTTTTCAATCTTAGCTCCTTGCTCTTTTGCCCTTTGGAGAAATACAGTTTCTGCTGGCGTATATATCAAATCAAAACAAACATGTTTTTTAGAAATGGCGGTGTAAGGTATATTAACGCACTCATCAATACTAGCAAGACTACCTAGTGGTGTGGTATTAATAAGGAGGTTATGTTGTTTGATATCTTCTTTCGTTAAGGAAAGGTAAGAGAAGTCTCCAAGATTACCTCGTGACACCGTAGCATGAGGTATTCCTAGTTGCTTTAGCGCGTATCTTACCGCGTTTGAGCTGCCACCTGTGCCAAAAATAAGTGCATAGTTAAAATAGGGATGTAAGTGCTTTTTGATGCTATTTCTGAAGCCCATAAAATCCGTATTATCACCAATCCATCCATTAGCGGTTACCGTAACGGTATTAACAGCATTCATGGCTTTAGCTGCTTCGCTCATTCCAGAAAGGAAGGGTATTATCTCTTGCTTAAAGGGTATAGTAACATTAAAACCCAGTAAATTTTCGTCCTTAACTAAGTCTTTAATACCCGATAAATTATCTATTTCATAAGCCTTGTATCGACAGTCTAAAAGTCCGAATACTTCAAATTTTTGTTCAAAGTAACGGGGAGAAAAGGAATGCTTTACGGGGAATCCTATTATACCATATTTTCTCATGATGCTGTTACACTATATTTATTCATAAGGTAAATAATTCCAATAGCAATAAGCATAAGGATACTAGCACCCCATAAATGAGGATTATTTCCATACAAAAAGTTTTCTGATAGCTTAGCAAAAGTAGAAGGAAGCACACTTTCTGAAAACAGCACTTTTTCTATTCCTTTGCTATTCATTCTGGTTTCCAACACTTGTTGCCAAGGCCACACTTTGTTAAGCGAACCTATTAAAAATCCCGTGAGCAAAGCCATCGTAGGATTTGGATATTTTTTAAACGTAAAGGTAAGCACGCGTGCAAAGCTCAGAAGTCCGACAATCATTCCCACCCCAAATACGATTACCACTATAGTGCTTGGCCCAAAAGGGTGATGGGTACTTTCCTCTACCGCAGGCATTATGATGGTATACATTCCCATGAGCAAAAGCACAAAACTACCTGACAAACCAGGTAACATAAGCGCAGAAACACCTATTACACCTGCTACAAAAACCATGAGTAAATGCTCACTTCCTTGTGAAGGTGCCGCAACGGTAACCCAATAAACAAGCACTGTGCCCACTATAACAAGCACTATTTCTAAAAATCCCCATTTTTTCACTTCTTTACCTATCATTGGGATGCTGGCCAAAATTAAACCAAAGAAAAAGCTCCAAATATGTACTGGATGTGTTTCCAGCAGACCTACTATTATTTTAAGTCCCAGTATAAAACCTATGCCCATACCCGAGAGTAACTTGAGTAAAAAAGCACCATCCATTTTTTGCCACACTGCTTTGACACCTCCATCCTTAAAAACATGAATCAAATCTAAATTGATAGCACTGATAGCTTTCAGCAATCGCTCGTAAATTCCTGTGATAAATGCTAATGTTCCTCCAGATACGCCAGGAATAACCTCTGCTACACCCATAGCTGCACCCTTTAGCATTGTTTGAATGGTTTCTTTCATAAAATTTGGACAAATGTACTAACTCATTGTTAGTTCCGTTTTACTTTCGCGTTACCAAATGAAAAAAACCTTTGCTATTGTTTTATTAGGCTTAAGCCTTATCTTGATTTTTGACAGCTGTAAAGCTAAAAAGCACTACAGATACAAAGGCCCGAGCAGAGGTTGTGACTGCCCTACTGGCCGCTAATACTAGCCTAGATTCAACTTACGCTTTCCAGAGGTAAAATGCCATCTTAGGTAGTTTTCCATGGTAACATCCAACTTGTTGGGGTGTACATTGTAGTTAAATCCTAGTCGGTTTAAAAATACCAAGTGTTTCCCAATAGTTACTTCATAGCCCACTCTCGCTCCTATCATCTTTCGGTAATTATGAATTACAGGATAACTTTTATTACCAACCGAATGATATAGCTGCTCTCCCCATGGCGCTTGAAACTGGTAACTATCCCAATAGTTAAGGACAAACTGATATTCTTTATGGGTTAATCTAAGTACTCCTAACTGACCTACTCCGTCTATAATACCGTTCACTTTATCATTGCTTCTGTCTTCATAAAAAGCAGCATGACCAGCTACAAATAAGTTCGTATGTTCATTGAAAAAGTGCGTGTATTCCAGCCCGTATGCAAAATTATATTCAACAGAATTAGGGGTACTATTTACATCTATTTCACCTGCGCTGTGCACTGTCATTCCTTGTGCGTTAAAGCTTAATTTATTTTTTGCATTATGTATAGGATTAAGATATACGTTATACCCAGCAACAAAACGCTCATTTTTTGAGTCTTTGTCGTAAATCATATCGTGCCAATCTATCCAAGCGTCATATGTCAGTACTTTCCCTGGTTTGGTGATTTGTAATCCTTGTTCAAAACGGTCTGTTATCACTTTCTCATAATCATACAGCGGCTCTATCATTTTGTGCTGCAAGGTTCCATTCAAACTACCGAAAACAATATTGTGTTTTAGCACCCCTTCATACGTGAATTTAAAATAAGGCTCAATACTTTTAATCTCTGGATTACCAAAATCATATCGCATGTTAAAACCTCCGTAAATTTGAGCTTTTTCATTAAATGAATATTGAACATACGGCAATATCTGAAAACCAATGTAAGTAGACCCCTTATCTATTCGCGAAAGATACTCCGCATTGCGGAAGTAACTCATTTGGTCTACATGCACTAACATGTGTGAAGAATCAATGCTATGTTCGTACTTATCATTATCAAAAAATGAATTTTCATATTGACCAAAGACATTGGTGCACACTATCAGACTGACCAGGACACTAGAGTATTTATTAAATAACATTAAAATGTAACAGAATTAGATGCAAATAAGCAACTTTGTAGCGTTATATCATAGCAATACGTCTAATGGCATATTAATTGTAACCCTAGCTACACACAGAGTAATATGACCCAACTGAAATTTTTATCTCTTATCTCTCTCCTCGTATTAAGCAGCTCTTATACTTCAGAGAGTGATCAATATACTCAACTTCGTGTTACTAAAAACATTGCCTTTACCTATGGTGAAGAACTAAAGTATAGGGTACACTACGGCTGGATAAACGCCGCGGATATAAGCGTCACAGTGGATGCCAAACCAACTATGATCAAAGGAAGACCGACGTTTAAAGTATCTGCCTTTGGCAAAACCTATAAATCATTTGACTGGGCGTTTAAAGTAAGAGATAACTTTGTAAGCTACATTGACAGTCAGAGTGTTGCGCCGCTCAAATACTGGAAAAAGGTGCAAGAAGACAACTATAAAGACGAAGACTTGGTGTATTATGACCACGAAAAAAAATGGTTAACCGGCAAAAAAAAGAATATGGAGATGCCGGCCTACTTGCAAGATATTGTAAGTGGTATTTTCTATGCTCGTACCATTGATTTTAGCAAGGCTACCTTAGGACAATCATTCCCATTGGACATTTATCTGGATCAACAGATATACAATCTACAGTTTAAATATATGGGGACCGAAGTAATTAAATCTGACTTAGGCAAAATAAACTGTTACAAGCTAAGACCACAGCTAGTCGTAGATCGTGTTTTCAAAGACGAGGACGATATGACCATTTGGGTAAGCGCTGATGCCAATAAAATACCCATACGGGTAGAAGCAGCCATCTATGTGGGCAGCATAAAAGTAGATATTACAAGTGCTAACGGTTTAAAGAATGATTTTACGAGTAAGCGATAATTTAAATGTAACCGTATAAAAGAATACGAAAAGTCTGCAATCATAAAATTGTGGACTTTTCTTATTTACATACCTTTACCGCCTTAAATAATGAACTACTTAAACGGCGAAAACCTGAGCAAAGATCTTGGCGAGCGCATACTCTTCAAAGACCTAGATATAAGTATTAATAAAGGTGATAAAATAGCGCTAGTTGCCAATAACGGCACAGGTAAAAGTTCGTTACTGAAAATATTGGCTCATGCTGAGCAACCCGATAATGGAATAGTACGGTTGCGAAAAGGACTACGATCTGCCTACTTACCTCAAGAACCTGTTTTTGACGAAGGAACAATTCAAAACCTCATAGACCATAGCAGTTCGCATATAATGGCAACCATACGGGCTTATGAGGCTTCTCTAGAAGCACAAACAGAAGATTACAATACAGAAACCCAAAGAGCCTTTGAGCACGCTTCTGCGGCTATGGATGAGGCCGATGCGTGGGATTTTGAGCGGAAACTAAAAGAACTGCTTACCCGATTTACTATTACCAACTATGACCAGCAGATAAGTTCGCTAAGTGGAGGACAAAAAAAACGACTCGCTATCAGTTTGGCCATACTCCAAAATCCAGATTTACTGCTACTTGATGAGCCTACCAATCACCTAGACTTGGACATGATAGAATGGCTAGAGAAATACTTGAGTAATTCTAACATGAGTATCTTAATGGTAAGTCACGACCGTTATTTTCTAGACTCCGTATGCAACCAAATCGTAGAAATGGTAGACGGCAGATTGCAATATTATACAGGCAACTACGCTTATTATTTAGAGAAAAAAGCCGAAATGGAAGCTGCAAATGCTTCTGAAATAGGAAAGGCTCAACAGCTCATGAACAAAGAGTTGGAATGGATGCGCAGAAGCCCAAAGGCGCGAACTACTAAATCTAAATCGCGAATTTCTGCTTATTACGAAACCGAAGCAAAAGCCAAAAGCGGCAAAAAGACACAAGACCTAGAACTGGCCGTAAAAATGACGCGTATTGGCGGCAAAATACTCGAACTCAAAAAAGTATATAAAAGCTATGGCGACAATGTCATTTTAAAAGGACTAGACTACACCTTTAAAAAAGGAGAACGCATAGGCATAGTAGGCAAAAATGGCTGTGGTAAGTCCACTTTCCTTAATATGATAATGGACTTAGAACAACCAGATAGTGGGAAGATAAACAGAGGCGATACCATTGTGTTTGGCTACTACAGCCAAGATGGGATGAAGCACCTTAAACCTGAAAAAAGGGTGATAGATGTGCTCAAAGATGTAGCCGAGGTAATCACACTGGCAGACGGAGCTACCGTTACCGCAAGCCAAATGTTAAACCTATTCCTATTTCCACCACAAATGCAACATCAGTTTGTAGAGAAACTGAGTGGTGGAGAGAAGAGACGTTTGTATTTACTCACCGTGCTTATGCTAAATCCAAATTTTCTTATTTTGGATGAGCCTACCAATGATTTAGACATTTTAACACTCAATAAGTTAGAGGATTTTCTAGCTGATTTTGGTGGTTGTATTTTACTGGTAAGTCACGACAGGTATTTCTTAGATCGTATTGTGGAGCACATCTTTGTTTTTGAGGGTCACGGAGAAATAAAAGACTATAACGGTAGCTATACCGAGTACAGATTAGAACAAGAAGAACAAGCAAAGCAAGATAAGAAAGACGCTAAAGCGGCACCCTTAGTGTTAGAAAAAGCCAAGACTGAAGCGCCTAAGCTTAAACTTAGTTTTAAAGAAAAATACGAATTGGAAACCTTGGAAAAAGAATTGGAAGATTTAGAAACCGAGAAAGAGCAATTAGAATCTCGACTAGCGAATAATCCTTCAGATTTTGACATCATTGCTAAAGCAAGCGAACGATTGGGAACAATACTCCAAGAAATCACTACAAAGAGTGACCGATGGCTAGTGCTGAGTGAGTACGAGGGGTAGACCAAAAATGTAAGAATAAGCTAAAGTTTAAAGTAGACTTAAAAACTATAGGTAACTTTGTATAATGATTAATCTAAGAAAACTTATAAGCATAGTCATTCTACTATCTACAACTTTTGTTTTTGCCCAGCAAAACAAGAAAGTGTTTGATAGTCACAATACTCGAGATACCATATACTTAAATAAAACAGGTATAGTAGAACACTATTCTAATTGCAGAAGTATAGATGATGACACTTTAGAGCAAAACAAAATCTTACAAGCATTGCAACCAATTAATATTCAACTCGCTGGATTTATAGGACGGGAAAAATTTGATTTCAAAACTAAGGATAGTGTAGTTACTCTAATTCACAAGTACTATGTTAATTCAAAAGGAGAGATTGAATATTGTACTTTTTTTGCCCATTCCAAATTGAGCAATAGGACTACTCGAAGGTATGCAATGCTTCTCGAAGAATTTATAGAAGGTAGGAAGGTTAATTATGAAAGTAAAACACCATTCTTCATTTGTGGAAGCTCCAGCTTACGATTAAAGCAAAAATAGTATCAATTCCTCTCAGCAAAACCCTAATCAGCCCTGCGTTTTCTTCTTTTTCTGATATACTTGATAACAAGTAATACGATAAGTGGCATTTTATAATTTAAAGCTAACGCCGAATAGTATTTGTCTAGGAGCGGTATAACGAGCAGGATTGTTAGGAGGTGTCCCGCTTTCCTCTGGTCCAAGGTAGCGATCATCTCGCTGGTTATTGGGCAAATCATCTCCGGGCTCCCAGGCTCTGCCTGTTACGGAATTAATAACCTGCGCATTTTTATAGTTGAATAAATTTCTTGCTTCCACACTTAGTGTAACCCCTTTACCCTTTCCTTGTGCAAATGTTTTTGTGAGTTTAATATCACTGTTGATCCATGGCGTAGCTCGTTCAGCTAAATAATTATTCAGATCTGAAACATACAGCGGTCTACCTAAATCATTGTAGCCTTCTAAGAGCATAGGCGTATATCTAAATCCACTCTGGTACGATGAGCTAAAGTAAATTTGCGTTCCTTTCATCCATTTTCGATAGATGCTTAAATTAGTATCTGGTGCAAAGACCACCCCAAGATTAATATTCCAAGGTCTATCCCAAGCCAAGTACTGCTCTGTGCTGAGCGGCACTTCCCCATTTTGCTCTATTTGCAAACTACTTTCTCTCGCACTGTTACTTTTACCTTTGGCGAGCTGGTAGGCTACGTTGGTAAATGTTCGCAAGTAGGACGTCATTCGCCATATAACATTAGCCTCTGCGCCTTGCACTTTCGCATAATCCTGGTTAATGTACATGGTCTTACTTACAGGTCTTCCCGTTTGATCCGTTACAATAACCTTGCGGCTTACGATGTAGTCAAAACGATTGTTATTATAGGCCGCTAATGTTAGGCCTAAATTTTTCTTAATCTGCGATTTAAACCCTATTTCGTAAGCTACATTTACCTCTGGATTTAAGTCTGGATTACCCAAAAACGAAAGAAAACTTCTATCCTGATACTCTGGATCTAAGCCTGCATATACAAAACGAGGATGCGGTAAACGCATACTGTGGCTATAGTTAAAGTAAAGTACGTTATTATTGGTTACCGGGAACGACACATTGATTTTAGGCAATACTCTAGCTTTATAACGAAGCCCAAATACCTTTACCGTGTGGCTTTTGTAATCTTCTCTTACTTGATCGATTACAGGTGCTGTTGGATTATTAACTGCATCATCCACAAACTTACCTGGCGCCCAATAATTGAAACGCGCTCCTAAATTGGCGATAATGCCTTTATACTGTATCTTATCACTGAAAAATAGTCCCCCATTATTTGGTTTTACACGCCAAATGTCATTACTAGACCCAATGCTAATACTCGGAGTACTTATACTGTCATTGATTTGTATAGGTGCGCCAACCCATGGTCTTGTCACATCTACCCACTGATATTCATTGAGCTTATGCTCCCACCCGAAGTTCATCTGATGGGTTTTATCCTTAGGATAATATTTAAAATTCGTTTTGATGGTATGCTCACTAGCAAAGTGATCGTGCCAGGTAGAACTAATACCTCCGTTATTTATTAAACCAGGACCTGGCAGTACATATTGAATAAAACCATTGGGGTTAAAAACTTGCACTGGATTCGTTACTATGCTTTGCTCGTCGTACACTTGGTCTACTGAATTTGTTCTAAAAGGTCTTCCGTTGGCGTCTGCTCTCAGATTGGTAAAAAGTCGTCCCAACGTAAGTGTCCCCACTAATTTTTCGGTGATAGTACGTCTTATATTTATAGCTGTAAGATTAGAGGAATGTGTGTAGGTAGTCGCATTATCTAAATTTAAACTTCTATCAAACTGATAACCTGGGGCTAAAATCGCATCAAATCCCACAATTTGCAATGACCGTGTACTTTGATTTACGGTTAAGCTGTGTTGGTTGGTTATCGTAATTTTCGTTTTTTGATTAAGCTCGTGCGAAAGTTTTAAGGTATGCGTAAATTGATTGGATTGTCTTGGTGCCCAAAAACTATCGTTTGCAGTTAGTAATGAACTATGCAATTGCTTTGCAGTAGGACCAAAATAATCGTCGGTAAGGTTTAGCGTAACATTATTGAAGAAATAAAATTTTCTGTTCTTCACTTTAAGTTTTCCTCCGAATGAGAATTCGCCTATGTCTGTATTCCAACCCGAATTAGTATTCCCTCCGAGATTATCTCTTTGCCAGCTTCCCGCAACTTGAAATTCATCTGAACCTTCCTTTATAGATGTGCTAATAACACCGGCGGTACCCCCGTCATGCTCTGCTCCTGCGCCACCTGTTATCAACTCTAGTTCACCAATTGAACCACTCGATACTTGTACCCCGAAGCCTGTACCTGCCAGCGGATCTTGTGCGCTTATGTTATCTATATTAAATGACGTTTCATAGACACGAGCTCCTCTAATTTGGATACCATCTGGAGACTTAGATACACCTGCTTGAATTGCAACCACCTCTTGAACGTCTCGCACATTCATCTCCTCGATGTCTTTTTTATTTAACGTTATTGTGCTTTT
>TARA_B110000503_G_C7172977_1_pt1 | contig 15047 bp, 11 predicted proteins | sample TARA_B110000503 | Tara Oceans TARA_B110000503 (sample SAMEA4397472) | marine metagenome | biome: Polar Biome; feature: [SRF] surface water layer (ENVO:00010504); material: water (ENVO:00002006), including particulate matter (ENVO:01000060) such as... | depth 5 m | reverse complement strand
AAAATATCGACTGAAAACAGAGTCTTTTAAACCAAAAGACTTAAAAATCTTTTATGACGCCTTGGCAGAACTGACGTCGTCAAAAAACCTAATAGATAAAACGCCAACAACTTCAGAAAGTGAACGATTAATAAGCAAAGGCATTCATATAGGCTCTCAAATCCCTCTCATCTCCAACGGCCAATGATAAACAACATTATCACATGACTATTTATCAATAGCGGATCTAGAATAGCGATCTCTATCCGCACCATTTACTTTATGATCAGTCACTATTTATTGTAATTTTCTAGTTAAATTCTCTTTTAAAATGGTCAGAAAGCAACTTGGCACGCCCGACAAGTGCAAAATACTGGTCATTGACCTAGCTAATTATATAAAATAATTCACTCCACTTATGAAGCATTTTTCATTTTTACGGTTTTTTTCACTGATCACTTTCGGTGTGACATGTTTTGGCCTAGATGCGCAACCTATTGACCCTTCCTCATACCAGCACATGGATTATCGGATGATTGGACCTTTTCGAGCCAGTCGAACAGTTGGGGGAATGGGGGTTCCCTCTCAACCCAACGTGTTTTATGTAGGCGTGAACAATGGTGGTGTTTGGAAAACCGATGATTACGGACGGACTTGGGATCCTATTTTTGATGATGCCCCAACCGGTTCTATAGGCGACATCGCAGTTTCACAAAGTAACCCAGAGATTCTATATGTAGGTAGTGGAGAAGGCCTGCATCGTCCCGATCTAAGTGTGGGGGATGGGATTTTTAAAAGTATCGATGGCGGAAAAACCTGGAAGCATATCGGTCTACCTGATGTACAGCAAGTAGGTCGATTGGTTATTCACCCTACCAATCCAGATATCGTGTGGGTGGCTGGATTGGGTCATCCCTATGGCGCCAATGAAGAAAGGGGCATATTCAAAACTACAGATGGCGGCAACTCCTGGCGCAAAATCTTGTACATTGACAAATATACGGGTGCCATTCAGGTTGAGTTGGACCCAAATAATCCCAATATTGTTTTTGCCGATATGTGGCACCATCAAGAAGGGCCTTGGGAAAATGCCAGTTGGTCAGGTCCAAATAGTGGATTATATAAATCGATAGATGGCGGAGAGACCTGGCGAAAAATCACAAGCGGACTTCCCGGAGCAGCACAGGGATTGGGAAGGATTGGGTTTACCATTGCTCCAAGCGATTCAAAGCTGATGTTTGCATTGGTAGATGCACGTCAAGACGGGGGGCTCTACAAGAGTACTGATGGCGGCGAAAGTTGGGGTTTCCTACATGGAAACACAAGACTTTGGGGCCGAGGAGGGGATTTTGCCGAAATAAAAGTACATCCAACGAACCCTAATCGACTATATATTGCCAATGTCGCCTCGTACACATCCGCAGACGGAGGCATCAGTTGGAGCTCCCTTAAAGGAGCTCCCGGTGGAGATGATTATCATCGTATTTGGATCAATCCAATCCATCCAGAAATCATGCTATTTGTAGCTGATCAAGGAGCTATTGTATCAGTAAATGCGGGAAGAACTTGGAGCTCTTGGTATAACCAACCGACTGCTCAACTCTACCATGTGAGTACTGACAATGACTTTCCCTATATGGTGTATGGTGGTCAGCAAGAAAGCGGTGCTATTGGTGTGGCCAGCCGAGGTGATGGGGGACAAATTAGTTTCCGAGAATTTATAGGCGTAGGTGCAGATGAATATGCATATGTGGCGCCTGATCCAAAAGACCCCAATATTATTTATGGAGGGCGTGTGAGCAGATTTAATAAGCAGACGGGACAGTCGCAAATCATTACCCCTGAGGCCGTTCGTTCAGGAGATTATCGCTTTCTAAGGACCTTGCCCTTGTTGTTTCATCCAGCTGACGACCAAATGCTTTTGTTTGCAACCAATGTTTTGTGGAAAACGATGAATGAAGGACAAAGTTGGGAAGTCATCAGTCCTGATTTGACTTATGAGCATCCCGAAGTGCCTACTAGCGTGGGCATATACAAAACCAAGGAAATGGAAAAAATGGCCCAACGGGCAGTGATTTACGCAGTAGCCCCTAGCCCATTAAATGTTCAAACCATATGGGCCGGTACTGATGATGGCCGCGTGCACATCACCACGGACAGTGGGGATAATTGGAAAGATATCACCCCTAATACGCTCTCCTCATGGGATAAAGTGGCCCAGATTGATGCCAGCCACTACGACGTACACACTGCTTATATTGCCATTAATGCAATGAAAAAAGACGATATGACTCCCTATCTCTACAAAACCACTAATGGTGGCAATACTTGGCATTTGATCACCAACGGAATGAACCCCAATGGCCCGGTCAATGTCATTCGTGAAGATCCCAAACAACCAGGCCTCCTCTATGCTGGTACGGAAAGAAATGTGTATTTTTCTGTAGACGATGGTGCCAATTGGCAATCGCTTCGCAACAACATGCCGGCTACGTCCATCAGAGATTTGGTCATCCATGAAGACGACCTAGTCGTAGGCACGCATGGACGCTCTATTTGGATTTTGGACAATATTGCCCCTTTGCGTGAAATGGCCAAAGCGATACAGATGAGGACTTACTTGTTTGCACCAACAATGACCACTAGGGTAAGAAACAACATGTTTCATGACACACCGCTTCCTCCAGAAGAACCTACAGGACAAAATCCACCCGATGGCGCTATTTTGGATTACCACCTCACTGCCCCAGCCCAATCAGTAACCCTAGAAATACTCAATGCTGATAGATCAATCATAAGAACCTACACAAACGCTGATGTCTCCGAAAAAGTAGACACCACTACCCAACGTCATCCAACTTACTGGATGCGACCTGAACAAACCTTGGGTACTACCCAAGGTCATCATCGATTTATATGGGATTTGAAATACGCACCTCCGAAGGGCGCTAGTAGGGAGTTTTCAATTGCTGCCGTCTATAAAAACACTCCAAGTGGTCCCTTCGGACCGTTGGTAAATCCAGGTACCTATCGCGTGCGATTGACCGTAGATGGCACAATTAGTGAGCAACCATTGACCATAAGAATGGATCCGAGAGTTTCTATCACCGAAAACGCATTGAACACTCAATTTAAATTAAGTATGGACGGCTATCTGACGTATCATAATCTCCAGGGGATCATCGAGGCTATCGATGAACAAAAAAATCCTTCTCCTTTAGCTCTGGCATTACGCGGCAAGGGATCATCGAGCGATCAAGACGTATTGTATGGCAGTATTCGCGCCACAGCGATAGCCAATGAAACCTTGGTCAACCTACAAGACAAATTTATTTACATGATCAATGTCCTACAATCGGCAGATGCCATGCCAACCTCGCAAGTCCAAAAAGGAATGAAGGATTTGCTTGAGACTGCTGAGGCTTTAGAGGCTAGATGGAAAAAAATTAAGTAATGACTGCTTAGATACCTTATTAAGCTATATCAAAAACCGCCTACAATCACTGAATATAGAGAGATCTTGAAGTTGATACTTGCTTAATTCATGCGCAATGGACTGTTTATGGAGACCATTTGTTGATATTCTTTACCCTCTTATGTAGCTGTATGAACTACAGATGTGCCACGGGTCAGAATCGTTTTCTTCCAAATCATTTTTTATAACAAAGAAGCTTACCATCAGCCAAAGAAATAACGAAAGTTACTGGTTTTACAACCCATTTATCAATTTACTGAAGTGTTTTCATAGAGCATTACATCAGGACTATCATACCCGAAAATCTCCAAAAGATTGACCGGTGACCTGCCAGCTGAAAACAGAAAAGACCCAACCGCAAAATCATCATCACCATCTCGGTCATAATCACCCTTAGACAAGACCAACCATTTACCCTTATCACTTAACGGGAGTTTATAAATATTTAAATGATCATAATTTCCTTGTTCGGCAGTTAAGTAAACCAAAGAATGGCCAGGCGCCATTTCCTGATCATCAAAAAAAGATGAAACAACAAAATCAGTAGTTCCATCTTGATCAAAATCACTAGAAACCACGTTGGTTGCACCGGGAATGGCCGTAAAACTTATTTCTTTAAATTGATTTTTGCCCATATTTTGAAACAAGGTTAAACCATGGTACGGCTTGGTCACCATTGACAAATCTGCATTGTCGCCATTGACAATTGCCACGTCCTGCAACCCATCTTGATTAAGATCTATCATATCAAACCCACTTGATCCAAAAGCAGCTGGTAAGGTGATCACCTGCTCTGAACTGAAATTGAGTGGGGATGTTTGTGTTAAGATCCACAAGCCCTCTCTGGCTTGTGCCGTCAATACTACCAAGTCTTTTTGACCATCAAAATTCATATCCTGTACCATCACTTTTAGAGTACCGGGTAGGTTCAATAAAACCTCTTTAACCCATTTTTGGTCAGTATATTTAAAAATTGAAAGCTGACCGGTATAATTTCCATACTCGCATACAACAATTTCTTGTTGACCATCATTATCAAGGTCTTCATACAGCATAAAAACAGGACGTTGCAAACCTCTCAAAATAGGAATAAATACGCCAGACTCATCTGCTTTTGATAAACTTCCAATGGCCTGATCATTTGGATGAATGTTACCCATATCTAAAATGAATGTTTCACCAACTATTTGAAATACTTGCGAAATGGCATTGTTCGAGCCCTTGTGTTTAGCAGCACTATTTGAACGAATAACGTATTCGTAGTACGCGCCATTTATTGTTCCGATATTTAGTTGATCGTCTTTTATAAAAACACTAGTAGTAAAAGCGGCATTTGTCGTATCCAAAATAATCGGTATTGGGTTGAAAAATTCGATTGTTTCAAGATCACCATAGACGGGATATAATAACTCTTTTGGGGCATTTTCAGATACATAAGCCAAAATCTTCTCCCAATGCCCCATTGGGATCAATTGCTCCTCTGGATAAAAACGAGACTCCACAGCGTATTGAAGGTCACTCCTCCTATTGCTAATCCGATCATCACCTTCGATCTTGACCCCCATCCGAGCCCCCATATTGGGTAATACACTATTCATCCATACATCTCTTGGTAACGAGTTGACCGCAGGGATTAAGTGGCATGATCCACAATAATGATTATAGGTGGCTTCCTCAGTTTGACCACAACCAGATAACAGGAAGATCCCACTTTTCAAAAGAAAAAAGATATAAACCAAAAAAGATTTAAACCGAAGTGATCGGATAGTTAATTTCGACATGAATAAAAAAAATATAGCTACTCTATTTAACTTAGGTCACGATACCGTTTTATATCATGATCGCAATTATAGACTAATTTGAATACAAGAGCGTCTTAAACCACGCTTCTCTTTCATCCAAGTCCCTGTGAGATCACACGACCAGTATTTGGATTTACTCGCAACTCATTCACGAAGTAATTCGCTCATTGAGACCAAATCCAGTTATTATTTTAAGATCCTACGTTTACGAAATGATCCACTTCAATAGTCTCCTATTGCTTAGTAGAGATACAGACAACTCAATTTACAGAGGAGACTATTTGATGAATTGTCGCTTACAAGATCAACTTTGAATTGAGGGTAGCTTGTATTTACTAGCAATAGGCCTTCCCGTGGGAGGGGTCCTGCTTTTGGATCATGGAAAGAAGGCATTATGTGCAGCTCAAAAATCACATACAAAAATTATTTTATTCTTGTATCAATTAATTTTTAGCACCGTGCTATTGGCTAGTAAATAAATCCATTAAATCAAATGGCAACTCATCATAACTTAATGGACTTAAGTTGCTGGTAATTGCCAAAACGGTCTCAGACGCTTGGTGAATTAAAAGGTAAGTAGTACCCCCAACAGAACCCCCACTATGTCCATAATAAAGTCGCCCATTGACTCTTTTATACGTACGCCAGCCAATACCATAATCGGTTTCTTTTCCATCACTGGTTTTTTGAGACTGCATCCACTCATCCAAAGTACTTTGCTTCAAAAAACCTGCTTTCAAATGGGCTTGACCAAACCTACACAAATCTTCAGTAGTACTCAAAAATCCGCCACCGGCCCATTTGTAGCTATTATCCACATAGGCAGCGGGAACTACTGTCTTCCCTTCTTTTTCATAAAATTTTGCTTTATGCGAGATCTCCGAAGTCATGCGCTCGGCAACGGTATGTTCCATATTAAGCCTATCAAAAACTTCTTGCTCCATAAACTCAAGAAAAGATACGTCTACCTCATATTCCATAGCTGTCGCAATTAAATTCCAACCGTAGCTAGAATACACATAGGCAGTTCCAGGTATGTTGATTAGCGGATCATTTATGAATATATCCAGACCCGCTGTTACCGAGGGGTAATTTTCTGAACTATAAAATTCACTCGCCTGATAGTGACGAATTCCGGCAATATGTCCCCCAAGTTGACGGAGGGTGATAGTAGCTGCTTTCTTTGGCCAGCTAGGAACGTATTTCTCGATAGGAATGTCTAAATCTACTTTCCCTTGTTGGTATAACAATGCCAAGCCAGCAGCGGTCAACGTTTTGGAGACACTGCCAATACGAAATTTTGTTTTACTTGGATCAACTGGCAGCTGATTTTCTAAATCTTCAAATCCAAAACCCCTCGAATAAATCAATTCGCCTTTCTGAGAAATAGAAATACTCAAGCCAGGGATTTCATTTGTGGCGACGAATACTTGTAATCTATCATTGGCTTGTGATTCTAGGCGCTGCCCCTGGATTGATAACCCTATAACTCCAAGAAAAAAAATCAACAGAATCTTTTTCATATTTTAATGTTATTTGCCCTTTCTTAATACAATTCCCGCTCTTTCTTGAGTCAATGACCCCTTTTCAATTGTAACTTTTCCATTGACGATCACATAATCAATTCCAGTTGGATAATGGTGCGGATCTACAAAGGTGCTTTCGTCAATTATGGTTTCGGGATTAAAAATGGTAATATCTGCTTTCATTCCCTCTTTTAGATAGCCACGATCCTTAAGACCTAATCTATCAGCTGGCATAGAGGTCATTTTAAGCAATGCAGTTTGGAGGTCTATGACGCCAAGTTCTCTGACATAATGACCCAGTACTCTTGGGAATGTCCCATAAGCCCGTGGGTGCGGATGTCCTTCCCCTATGTGTGCCAAACGTCCGTCAGAAGCAATCATCGTCATGGGATGTTGCATGATTCTTTTGACGTCATCTTCATTAATTGCGTGGAAAATACAGGATGCTCCCCCATTAAGTTCGGCTTCAATTACTAACGCGGCTCCATTCCGGAAAGTCGGCTCCATGCCCCGCTCAACGGCCCAATCCTTTAATGTGCTACCATTTAGATCTGGTTTCCAAGCTACAAACGCAAATTGAACCACCGCTAGTTCGGCACCACCTCGGTCAAATTCTATGTTGAACATGATTTCATTAATAATTTGCTCATGAATAGCAGGATCCTCCAACCGACTTTTAAATGCCTCTCGGCCTCCTGCAAGTGCCCACGTCGGAATGAGTACAGAAATACTAGTAGAACTTGCCGTATAGGGATATTGGTCCATCATGACATCTAGGCCTATCGATCTAGCCGAATCAACCATTGATAAGGTTTGAGTACTAGCGCCCCACATAGGTCTCCCAATCGCCTTGTGATGGGTAAGTACAATAGGAATATCGGCTTCTCTTCCGATCAAGATGGCTTCTTGAACAGCATTCAATAATCCTAGCCCTTCCTCTCTTAAATGCGAAGTATAGATCCCGTCTGAAGCAGCGGCTACCTTTGATAATTCAATCACCTCCTCCATATTAGAAAAAGAACCTGGAACATACTTTAGCCCTGTTGAAATACCAAATGCTCCCGCGTCCATGGCTTCTCTTACCATTGCTTTCATTTCTTCAAGTTCTTTAAAAGTAGGGGGTCGATTGTCCGTTTGCATGATGCTTTTCCTAATAGCATTATGTCCTACCAGATAGGCCATATTCAAGCCAAGAGCGTAGGTACTTAAAGAATCTAAATATGGGCGCATCGGCGAAGGGCCACCTCCGTCTGGCCCTCCCAACACCAACGTCACACCTTGTCTAAGTGCACTCTCAGCCTCGGGTGAAGCCATAATCGCTTCAACATGGGCATGCAAATCAATAAATCCTGGAGAAACAACCTCATTTGCAGCGTCGATTGTTTGCCTAGCCTTTGCATTCTTCAAAGAGCCTATTTTGATAATCTTATCAGCTATGATACCAATATCTGTAAATTGAGGTTGGTCGGTAGTGCCGTCATAGATCAATCCATTGATAATGATGAGGTCGTAAGATTCCTCTGACCGACAAGCAGCCATCAAGATGACAGCTAAAATGCAATGAGTAATTTTTTTATTCATAAACTGAGTATTGACAACCATCTAAGATACACAATTTATAAAAGAATCAATCCGAAATAGGACAAGTGGTGTTTCCGTAACCTTATGATGTCCAACAGTTGAAAAAACTTCAATAAGTCCCCGGTCACACGATGAAATATTTTTCATGTCATAAGCCAAAATCAAACTATTCAACCTATTGGTTTTATTTGGAATTATTTGATAATAATTTTTTAACCTTTAACTTTGTGATGGACAATAAAGCTAATAAGCTTAATAAATAGAAAAACTTTTCAGATAGTTAATGTATCAAAAATCGTTATTTCTTAATCTTCGTCTCAATCTTAAACTTGGATAAATATGCCTAAATGTGTGTGTATGGGTGCGAAATTAAAATGTTCCTTTGGTTCCGGCCCTAAAGACATGATGGTACTACCCATAGGCAAAACACTAACGGCGTTTGTGAAGCCCATTGCCACCGAGATGGATTTCGTTCCATTTCTAAATGTTCCTGCCTTTGGGAATTGTACCTCTATCATTAATCCAATGAATTGGAAAATGGCGGGTCCAGTTCCTGTATTTGTTCCTTCATCATGTATGCCCGTTCCCATTATGCCATGGAGTCCCGTAGCAAAAAAAACAAAAATAGGTGGAAATCCAGCGATGCTAGAAACGAGCAAAACGACCTGTGTTTGGCTTGGATCTATTGAAGTCGATAATCCTGGGCAAACAACCATTCAGTGTACATAAGATAAATTCCTAATTCAAGGTAAGCGATGATTCGCGTACTCAATTCTGGTTATTTACATCCGACCCAAATCACGTTGCTTCGCTGAGTATTTCTTTATTTTTCGATTGTTTAGGTTTCCCTTCGATTGATTGACATTAGCCCCTGCTATCTTCATGTGGAATAAGAATAATTGAATATTCAAGAATAAATAGTTATTTTAGAATTATAAATTCTAACCTTTAAATAAGCAAGATGAAAAACCTAATCACTTTATTATCCCTTACCTTACTTGTGGCCTTCAGCTGTGAAAATAAACCAGACGCCAAATATCTTGAATTAGCGGACGCAGAAAAACAATTAGATACAAATCTCACCCTATACAAAACCGTCTGGGATAAGATAATTAATGATCGACAAATTGATCTAATCAATGAGACTAATTTTGATTCAAACATTACCGCCATATCACTTCCAGAAAACATCGTAGGAATAGACGCGTTTAAGGAGTATTACAATAATTATTTAACTGGATTTCCAGATGCCGAATTTACAATTATTGACGCTTTTGGTCAGGGGGATAAAATCGTAAAGCATTGGCATTTTAAAGGTACGCACAATGGTGATTTTTTTGGTATCCCAGCTTCCGGAAGAAGCTTAGATATTGCTGGCACTACCCTAGTGAAAATGAAAGATGGAAAAATCGCCCAAGAACAAGATTTCATGGACAAGTTGGATTTTTATCAGCAACTTGGACTTCTACCTACCGAATGACATTAAATAAGTAGTTAATTGATAATCCTATATAAAGACCTCACTAAATGAGGTTTTTTTCATATAAGACACACCCTCTCTTATGGGAATGTGACATTTATTTGTGGTTGTTTAATAATCAAACCTGAAGGGTAGCTACTAACTTAAATCATCGATAGCGCAGAGATTTGGATAAAAAGAAGTTATTTTCACTAAAAAAACTGTTTTTTGTCAATTATAAATAAGTATCTAAATGCGTGATTTAAAATATTTATTGGCCTACAGTATCCCTTTAAGTGCCTTTTTTGCCATTTATTTTCAAGGAATATTTTCTTTTAGTTCACTTATATATGCCTTTTTTATCATTCCTTTATTGGAATTAATCCTTCCAGAATCTAACCGATTGTATCCCGAAGACGACAAAGAAAGTAGACTTAAAAATGTGTTTTTTGACCTTTTACTTTACCTGAATGTTCCCATCGTATTTGGCTTACTTGCTTATGGATTGCTTACTATCTATCAAGACGAATTACTTACCTATGAATTGATAGGGATTATTTCTTCGCTAGGTGTTTTATTGGCCACCAATGCAATTAATGTCGCTCATGAACTCGGGCACCGCTCTTCATTGTTTGAACGTACCCTATCAAAAATTCTTTATTTACCCTGTTTGTACATGCATTTTTATCTCGAACATAATTTTGGACATCATAAAAATGTGGCGACCGAAAAGGATCCTGCATCAGCTAAACATAATCAATCGCTTTATTCCTTTTGGGTGACTTCAGTACTTAATCAATACGAAAATGCATGGAACTTACAAATGAAATTTTTGGCAAAAGAGGGGCGTACTTTCTTTTCCTTTAAAAACGATATGTTATTTTATCTAATCTTTCAGGCCGCATATCTCACACTCGTATATCTTTTATTTGGGTCTTTTGTGTTCTTAGTAGCGATCATGGTTGGAATTAATTCCTTTTTGTATCTGGAAACGATCAATTACATTGAACATTATGGATTGAAGCGCACCAAACTAGCGTCCGGCAGCTATGAGAGGGTAAGTGCCATTCATTCCTGGAATTCCAATCACACCATGGGTCGTATGGTCCTATATGAACTGACCCGACATAGTGATCATCACCACAAGGCATCAAAAAAATATCAAGTATTGGAACATAAAGAAGAAAGTCCACAGCTCCCTTTTGGTTATCCTACCTCTATGATTATTGCCTTAATACCGCCGCTATGGTTTCGACTAATGAACCCAAGAATTCCTACACAAATGTTGGCTGATACTTAACATAAACATAGCCTTCCGAACCCATCAGTAGCCTGCAAATAGAATTCTATTTAATTACTTACAATATCACCTAGTATTTATTAAAAAATAATGAAAAAATACATCATCAGAAGAAATGTACCTAATATTGGAAAAAGTCCATTAGAAGCACGGCCTCACATGGCCGAGCAATCTTGTATTGCACTAGATAAACTAGGGACAAAAATTAAATGGATTGAAAGCTATGTTGTGGAAAACGGCAGCTATTGCGTTTACCTGGCAGAAAGTATAGATATCATCAATAAGCACGCCGAGTTAAGTGGCTTTCCCGCCGATGAAATCATTGAAGTTAAATTTGTTCTGGAACCTAGCATGCGTTCCTAGTTACTTGATATTGAGCCGACATTTCTTTTCCCAAATAAAGTCGATCACTCTCATTAAAAACATATAGGTTAAGGGCAGCTATAAACAAAGAGCGACACTAATCGTGCCGCTCTAAACCAATTTATGAAGAATTATTAACGTTCATATGTAATACGATCAGATAAAATAAATGTTGTCTAGCCATCAATAGTTTAACCTCTTTTAACATTTTCCAAACGTATTTAGACGAATCATCGGTCTTGCAAATTATATTTTACAGCTGCTTCCTACGAGGACATATAGTTTTATAGACCTAAAAATCGCGATTCTCAACAGTTTTTAGTACCTTGATATAAGAATTTACAAAACGTAGAATTATGCAAAAAATATGGTACGCATTATTTGTACCGCTCTTATTGTTTAGTTGCGCCACGAAAAAGGAATCGCCAGTCGATAAACTTAGCTCAAATACGCCAACCTTAACCTTAACACAAGCCAATTTACTCGCACAACTCCCACTAACTTGTCTGGAAATTGAATATCCCAACAAACCCAATGAAACCCTGTCAAATAAAGGTGACTTGGATGAGCCACACGTGCTTCATCCTGCCTTTTACGGATGCTTTGATTGGCATTCATCGGTTCATGGGCATTGGTCTTTGGTCTTTTTAATCAAAAAATTTCCGACATTGGAACAGACTGATCAAATTCAAGAACTCTTGGCGCGGAATTTATCGCAAGAAAATATTGCCATAGAATTGGCTTATTTCGAGAAGGCAGGAAATGCTTCATTTGAGCGTACTTATGGCTGGGCCTGGGTACTTAAATTAGCCCAAGAGTTACATACTTGGGATACGCCTCTTGCCAGGCGGTTAGAACAAAATTTACAACCCCTTACCGACTACATGGTCAATGCTTACATCAACTTCTTTCCTAAATTGCAATATCCCATAAGGGTTGGGGAGCATACCAATACCGCTTATGGGCTGTCATTTGCTTTTGATTATGCCAATACTGTCGGGAATGAATCATTAATACTGCTAATAAAGGAATCTGTACAGCGCTTTTATGCATCCGATAAAGGTTGTCCGATTTCCTGGGAGCCCAATGGATTTGATTTTTTATCACCTTGCCTAGAAGAGGCTAATTTGGTCAGAAAAGTATACCCTCCAGATGACTTCAATCGTTGGTTAAAAGATTTTTTACCGCAATTAACAGAAGTCAATTTTACATGGTCCCCTGGGATTGTAAAGGATCGTACCGATGGAAAATTAGTGCACCTGGATGGCCTTAACTTTAGTCGTGCTTCATGTCTCTATGGAATCGCGCAAACAGTTTCCGCATACGGTCATTTGACTAAAATCGCAGATCAGCACGTCGCTTATTCATTACCCAATCTACTCGACGATAATTATGAGGGAACGCATTGGCTAGGCACGTTTGCACTGCACGCACTCAATGAATCAAGAAAAACGGAAGCTGCTGAAGAAAAATAGAGCGAGTAATTTAAACATAGCTATGCTATCGGTTGTCGTCAATGTGGTAATTTATTCCTCAATGCACCATAAAGCATCGCTCCTAGAAAGGCAGCTATAATCACGACCAACATACTAAATACGCCCGTTCCTAGCAATATGTACATCGGGCCTGGACAAACCCCAACCAATGCCCATCCTAAACCAAAAAGCGTACCCCCAAGTAGGTATTTTTTATAACCTTTTTCTTTCAATGGTACTGAAATATCAGCTCCCATGAGACTCTTAAATTGCACTTTCTTTGAGATTTGTAAAAAAATAATTCCTGTCATGACGGCTGTGCCAATAATACCATACATATGAAAAGACTGGAATCGGAACATTTCATATATTCTGTACCAAGATACGGCTTCCGATTTCACGAGTACTATTCCAAAAAAGATTCCTATTAATAAAAATTTTAAATATCTCATCTATGAAAGAATATAAGGTAAAATAAAATGGGTCATAATTAATCCCCCAATAAAAAAACCGCAGACAGCGATGAGGGAGGGCAATTGCATGCTACTTAATCCTGTAATAGCATGTCCAGAGGTACATCCTCCTGCGTAACGTGTGCCAAAGCCAATCAATAGCCCCCCTACTACCAAAATAAAAAATCCGCGCACCGTTAAAATAGCTTCTAAACCAAATAACTCCTCCGGAACTAAGGAAGCGCCTATATTTTGAAATCCAAATGCCTGCAACTCATCTATCGTAGTCGCATTAAGATGAATAAATGAACCATTTGATAAGAAATTATGGGCAATACCACCCCCAATTAATGCCCCCAAGACTACTAGTAGGTTCCAAATTCTTTCCTTCCAATTGAAATTAAAGAAATTAATATACTTACCCACCCCCGTCATAGAACACAGGGTATCCAAATTGGAAGACATACCAAAACTCTTTCCTAAATAAAGTAAAAGTGCCATCACAAGTGAAATTAATGGTCCAGAAACATACCAAGGCCAAGGATTTAAAAAGTATTGCATAATCAATTTATTAATATAGAAAAGTAAACTCCATTCAAATGACAGCACATATTAAAATCAAACTCAAAATATCTTTAACATAATAAGTCTACCCTATATGGTTGCACGCCACTTGCCGTTTGTTTCATTAGCTAAAAAACAAGAAATGTGTATACATTAATACCAAAGACTTTCTTTTCAACCGCCACAAAAATTCTCTCAATTAACCAAATAACCAAATAAAATTTGTGTTTTGAGAAACTTATGCCCACTTTAGTTTTATTTTAAATCGTACTTATTCCCAATTTCATGTCTACCCGAAGAGAATTTATTCAAAACACCGCCGCATTAACGCTGGGCGGAATTTTAATCAACAAAAATGCATTCGGATCAACTATTCTCAATAAAAACAAACTACCTGAACCTGGAATACAGCTTTTTACAGTCTTTAATGAAATGAAAACTGATCCCACAGGGACCTTGAAAAAAATTGTGGCGGCGGGCTATAAAAACATAGAGTCTGCTTTTGATTTTTATGGTCAGACACCAAAAGAATTCTTTAACCTATGTCGGGATTTGGGATTGCAATGGCGCGCGCACCACGTCAGTGGCGCCCCTTTTAAAATGCCTCCTGAATCTCAACGATCAGCAAATTTCAAAATCCCCTTAGGACCCGATGGTAAGCCTATGACGTTTCCGAAAATGAAGAATTTAAAAGAAAATGGCACTGAAATAGTCGATTTAGTCGCTGAAGGGGGTATCAAATATTTGGTCTGCGCAAACATGCCAATATCCAGTGTCGATGAGTTAAAGGAGGCTGTTGATATTTTACATATCACCGCAGAAAAGACCCAAAAAGCAGGGATACAACTTATGTACCATAATCATACTTCAGAATTTAAGAAAATTGACGACCTCATGCCTTATGATTACCTATTGACAGAATTAAGTGCTGATGAATTAAAAATGGAGTTGGATTTGGGCTGGGCATTAACTGCGGGAAAAGATCCTGTAGAGATTTTCAAAAATAATCCCAATCGCTTTCCTTTATGGCATATAAAAGACATGGATGCGGCGGGTAATATTCTTCCCTTT
>TARA_B110000503_G_scaffold16382_1_pt1 | contig 15073 bp, 17 predicted proteins | sample TARA_B110000503 | Tara Oceans TARA_B110000503 (sample SAMEA4397472) | marine metagenome | biome: Polar Biome; feature: [SRF] surface water layer (ENVO:00010504); material: water (ENVO:00002006), including particulate matter (ENVO:01000060) such as... | depth 5 m | reverse complement strand
CAATGGCAACTACAAACACGCCACACAGACGGTTACTCACCAAGTATAAAATTTAGAGAAGAAGGCAACGAAACTTGGACTGGCAACCCCGGTAACGATGTTGGTAAGGTAGAATATCACGCAAACCGTATGTACATTGTTTCTGGTGCTAACTCTGCCCTAGTTTGCCAGTTCCGTAAAGATGGAACAGATGTAGCCCATGTTGACAACAGTGGTGTTTACAACGGTACAGCTACGTCAGCAAGATGGGCTGACCTTGCAGAGAGATATAAAGCAGACGCAATATATCCAGCGGGTACGGTTCTTGCAGTCGCACTTGATGGTGATGCTGAGGTAACTCTTTATCAAGCGGGGATGCCACTCGCTGGTGCTATCTCTACTGATCCTGCTGTTATGATGAACGATATGGGTATTGCTCCAAGCGATAGAGGCAGAGCGCACAAAATGAACCCATATGTTGCTCTTAAAGGACGTATCCCAGTTCTTATTAACGGTACTGCCAAAAAAGGTCAGTGGGTTGTTGCTGATAAAGACGGTAGAGGTCGTGCTGTGGACTATGGCACGGTTGGTATAAATACACTTGAAGTCATCGGCATTGCTATTGGCGATTGTGATGGAAACGGCGAAGTTGAGGTAAAAGTATAATATGGCAACGTATGCAGACTTGAATACAAATATGCAATCACAAGCTGGTGTGCAGCTAAGAACTTTTGACAAAACAATATCAATTGGTGTCAATTCTTGGGTGCGGGTCTATGGCTTTGATAGCGCATACGGCGAATGGATGTTCGTTAACGGTTACGGCTATTATGGCTGGGCCTATGTGAACCAACGTTATGAGTATGTGAATGCAAACAACACACTATTCAATAACTATTTGGATGCAGGAATTTACACAGGTAACATCATTCGTTCGCAAGATGTTATCGACTCTATCTCTAGTGTCATTACAAGAACAGTAAACTTGATAGAAGGTAGGATGACAAATAGAAGCTGGACGGTTTCACCTTGCCACCAAAGCTGCCACAGCAGTTGTCATACGTCGAGAGGTAGAAGATAATGGTTGCTGATAGAGGCGACGTAAACTCATGGGTGCAGACTTATTCTGGTAGTGCGCTAAGAGGGTTTGATAAAACTGTAACATATAGCATCACGGCATGGGTGCGTATCTATCTTGCGGATTCGACTTACGGCGCGACTGACAAACGTTTGGACGGTAGACAATACACAGCGGTTTCCAATCAAACCCAAAGGTTTGAGTTCGTCAACGCGCCTGACGCTGAATATAACGGCTTTGTTGATGCTGGTATTACTGCTGGTAGCCTTATGTATGCACAAGATATCGTTGATACAGTTGAAGACTGTGTAAAAAGAACTGTGGATTTGATTGAGGGTAGAATTGGTAATCAAAACTTTACAGTAAATCTATGCCACGCTAGTTGCCATAGTAGCTGCCATACATCAAGAGGAAGACGATAACATGACTATGCAAAAATCATACTGCAAGCAAATGAGACTTTCTGGGCCAGAATATCTCGCTCCTAATGATGCAAAGAAGTTTGATGTTCTTATTCAAATGGAAGTACTGGCTGGTTGTGACCATGGGTGTCTAGGGTGCTTTGTAGATAAAAATATCGATCCCGCAATGAACCAAATGATTATTGACAGAGCAAAAGAACTCACTGATGGGGTCAAAAGAACTGGCCTTAACCTAAGAGAGTTTGTCATTGGCCCAACTGATTTCTTCTCAGCAACTAACACAGAATCTGTCTTGAATAACCCAGTTGTCCAAGACATCATGAGAGAGCACACAGGCGCACGTATTGCAGCACCTGCTAAATTTGACATCGCCACTATGGAAAGAGTAGAAGAAATTTTCGCCATCCTAGACGATGAAGACAAATTCCGCCGTGAAATGATTATCGAATTTATCATGCCAATCGGCAAAGTATCGCAGATGTTGGATGACGAAGATTACTTTAATTCTGTGATGGAAAAGGTGCAGTTCTTTAAGGACAGCACACCCAAGCAGATGGATTGGTCTTGGACCCTTCAGGCTTCTAATGTTGTCGGCAAGAAAATTGATAAAGAAACATATAATAGAATTATCCAAAAATCAGTCAATGAATATGAAACCATTGTTGAAATGAACCCTGCTTTTTCAAGGGCGCATAATCAAATCATCCAAAGAAAAAATCTATTTGGTTGGAATGATTTTCTTGGTAAAGTCATTGATGAAGACAATGCACAAGAAACTGTAATGTCAATGGCTAACTTGTATTGTAACTCAATTAACTTTGTGGGTATCACCATCGTCCCCGGTGCTGACGGCCCAACAACACACCTCAACGTAATGCTTCACGAACAAGCATTCTTCTTGAAGAACAAGAATTTAGATGTCACAGGCCTCACATTTGAAGAAATCTTGGACCGCAAAAACGAACTTGTAACTAAAGGCATAAATAAGTCTAGTCAAGTAGAAGATTGCAATGGGTGTCAATTCGCCGTGGCGTGTGCCAGCAGACTGATATTCGAAGCCCAAGAATCCCTGAACGTCAACGGTTGTGTTCTGAACAAAGATGTGCTAGACCAATACAACCCGAATGACTGGACTTGGAACGATGACGCGATGAAACAACTAGGAGCAATATCATGATAGGACAACATTTATATTTCTTAAATAATAAAAAATACATCACAAATATCACTAATTTGGAGACTGTTATTTTTGAGATCAACAGCTTTTATCACACAAAAAATCCTAGAACTATTGTTTGTGTACATCCTTCAAGAGAAGATAATATTCTTCTGCCGGGAGATATTCAGGTAAGGGCAGATGCACTTCGCTCTGGCATTGGCGAACAAATCGTGTTCAAGCAATGGGAAGAGATCACTGAGGATTATATTCAGAACAGCGAAAAATGTATTTTGGTATTCTGGGAAGAAGAAGATCAGATTGCAATTCATGCAAGATATGTCTCTGGCCTATTGACCGCCGCTGGGTTTTACTCAGACACTGATTATGACGTAAACGATATTGCTGCCCAGTTCTTGGAAAAGGTAATTTCTTGCGACAGTATGTTCACGTATATGTCTGCATCGCCTGTCGTAGCAGATATTTCAGATTATGCTAATGGTATTCTTACTAATGAAGCAACACCACCTTACAATGTTGTTTATCAAAACGGAAAAAACTTCAGCTATGATCTACTGTTCTACCTAAATGATTACTACCCATGTGCGGCAGTTCAATCTCTTCTAATTGAGAAATTTACTATCCACAGTGCAGATATGGCTCAAGATGTTATGGAGCACTTCACATCCCGCCGCCACTACTTGGCCTATATCCTCTCAGTAATTGATTGGATGAACGCTAATGATCTACCTGTAGACAAACAGGCATTCATTAACGACACATATTTGAAAGCTGCTAACAATGGCAATTATCAAGTAGCGTTTTATAAGCTTGAGGAATTGTGGAATAGAGTAAAAGGTAATGCAGCATTCATTCAGGTACACGCCGACAAGAGAGATGCAAGCCCAGATGGTTGGGAATTCTGGGATTTGTATACAGAAATTAATAACGTTTTTCCAATCGTGAAGAAAGTTCTAGAAAGAACATTCGACATGGATAACTTGACAGAAGACTTGCGACTAATTAATACTGATGTACAGTTTTTCTCCAAGAGACAGAATAGAATTCCATATTTGATCCACAAATATACATTAACTGATTAGGATATAGATTATGATTGATAAACGTGAATTGTTGAATGAAACTATAAGTGACAAAGAACTTGCAGAACGCGGCAAAACAATTAAGTGCTATAAGTTACCTTTAGCACCACAAGACCTTGTTGCCATCTACAAAGAAAAAGAAGAAAAGAAAGACTATATTCTTTACGTTGATTATATGGCGTCAAAAGAAAAGCTTTCGGCTAAGCACATTATGATATACCTAGCTAATACCAATTTCAAAACAGGTTTTAGTTGTGTTGACGAAGACCTCATCAGGGAATACATTACTACTGACTTTATGGTCGACTCACCAATACTTTGTAGGTTCATTACTATTATTATCAGACTTAGGTTGCACTATGATGTGAATGATGCTGACAAGATGTTCTATAAAATATGGCCAGAAGACCAAATTCATAAGTTTATCGAAAACAATTTTGATTTGGTCAACGAACTCATTGAGACAATCAGAGACACAATACCATTTGCCATGCACAAATTGTATGAGACTATGCCTGAAGAGGATAGAGTTAAAGAAGTAGAACTTAAGAGTTTTGTTGACGATATTGTAGTTGTTGACAAACCTTCTAATTGTGGTCCAAATATTGCAAGATTTGTAACAGAGGGTCTTGATGGGTTTCTATGTATTACTCACATGATGGGGTTGAGCACGACATACAACAAATCAGTATTCAACGATTCACCAAAGTATTTTGGCAGAGATTTGTATTATGTATTAAACCATACCAAGATGATTAATCAAATAATGTCATTCTTTCCGCCTTGGTTCTGGGTCAACTTTGAAATAGCAGATTTAGCAAGTTTAGAAATAGATGATACTACACCTGAATAAAACCTATGCTGGTTACTATTCTTATGATGAAGAAAAGAGTCCTACAAACGTAGATTTTTTAAGGACCGAAATCAATCTAGACATTCTGCACGGTTGTTCGCAGATGTGTCCGGGTTGTTTCATCCCAAGAAAGAATTTAACTAAGGCAGACAATTTAGAAACCCTTTATAACTTGCTTATAAACGGGCAGTACCACCCTGATGAGATAACCATCGGGCCTACAGACATATTCGATGCTGAAAACTTCGCAGAGATCATGCACCACCCATATATGAAAAAGCTTTATGGTATATCAGCCATAGGGTTCTCATCTGCAATTACTCAGCCATATATTGAAATAAGAGACAAGCTAGATGTCATTTGGGGCCTCTACAGTAATATAAACAGAATACCCGATATTGACTTTAAAATAGTATTGGATATCAACAAGTACCTAGATGGTGATCTTGATGATTGGTACAGAAAACTCGAAATGTTTAAGCATGGCTCTGTTCAGTTTCGTGTCAATTACCATAAAGATGTTTTCAAAAGAATTGGCTACAATGACCTGTGCCAAAAAGTGTTTGACGATTTCAATGCACCTGTTATAATAACACCTTCGTTTCTAACTGATAGGAATGTTCGTGGTAAGGTAAGCCAACACCTTGCCAGCTTTAGGCATGATATGCTTGAACAAAAGATAGAACAGAAATGGCTGAACCTCTATACATTCTTTGACGCAAAATTCAATGGATTTGGATGTCAGAATTATAGTTTCTATAACAATAAACTTTATCTCAACCCCTTCTTGTACGATGTAATCATTCAACGAACACCTCAATTTGAAACAGATATGGACAAAAATACACTATATGACAATATTGAGTATGCCCAGCAAGTTGATGATTGCAATGGATGTGAGTTTATGATGTCTTGTGCAGAACGCAACGTACACTTATATATGGAGTCGAGAGGACTGGATAGCTGTGTTGCTTTGAAGGAATACATGTATGCCTCTAATTAAGAACAATCTGTATTATGAGATGACCACAGAGACACAAACCAAGCCTGTCAGTGCTGTTAAGCTACAGCTTGACGTTTTGGATGGCTGTCATCACAAATGCCCCGGATGCTTCGTCCACAGGCGCGGTAACAGCAGTGACGTAAGCCAGTTAGAAGATGCCAAGAAGTTCATCAGAAGCATCACTGACCAAGGTATCCTTGTTGATGAAATGTTAATAGGCCCAACAGACTTTCTTGCCTCTGATAACTTCTATGAAGTGATGCCACATCTACTCGACATTATTAATGAAAACAGCCCTATTCTTGCGTTCGTGTCAACCCTTATTGATGGCAACCTTGAAAGATTTTGTAAATTTATTAGAGACAACGTGAACCTAGACACTGAGATTGAAATTGGCATTGCAACCAACCCATCCAAGTTTTTTACCAAAGAATATTCAGAACACATTCGTGAAGCACTAATGTATATCGATGCAGGCCTTGAGCATGAAGTGACCTACACATTTGTTGTGAACATTAAAGACTATGGGGTAGATTACGAAGCATTGCATGCACATGCAGTAAAAGAATTTGATACCATATTAGATTTTATCCCATCAGTCTCTCGTTCACATAAAGCAAACGTTATATTAAAGACACTTGATGAGTTTAACGAATATTTCAGTACGTGTCATCGCGAATCAAAGCTCAATAACATCATGGTGGATCACAGCCACGCAGGGATGAACTACACTGTGCTGAACTATAAAAGAGGCGAATGGTATATTAGCCCGTTTATGTATGAGAACATGGCTATCTATGATGACATGTTTCGTGTAGATAACTTTAAAGACGTTAATGTTATGGTGGAGAAACAAATAGAAAGAGCGAAGGGTACTGAGTGTGAGGACTGCCCACTGTTCTTCAGTTGTTATAACAGAAAAATAATAATGCTCAGGGATTACCTTGGGGTAGATCGTTGCATTGCCCCAAAAGAAAATATGATGAACAACATACATAACTATAATGGCCCAGCACAAACTATGTATAATTGGGATGGGTATTCGGTTGAAGAAGACAAAAAGGGATATAGAAAAAAGTTCCTTGTGACCGAAGAAGGCGATAAAGAACTTGACAGATTGAGAGATATATCCTATGTTAAATGACAGTTGGAAGAAAATTGTAGCAGATGGAGGAGTGGGCGAAGAGTTTACTTCTGTCAGCACTATGGGTCAATATAAAATTCAAGTAGCGTTAGAATTACTTGAGGGCTGTAGTTATATGTGTCCGGGGTGCTTTGTGAAACGTCGTGGCAACTACAGTAAAAAATCAATCACACTATTTCACAAACTGGCCTACGAATTAAAAGACAGGACTGATGTTGTTTTGGACGATATCGTAATAGGTCCAACTGATTTCTTTGGCGCTGAGAACCTTTTGAATATCATCAACGATGTAAAATTGGCAGACGCAATTTCAATGATGCATAAAGATAATCGAAACATCCAACACAACTGTTCTATCCTTGGATCATTGTCCGAAAAAGACATTCAAGGAAAGATTAAAGATATCGAACAAAGTTCATTGGGCGCAGTCGTAGAATCTTGGGACGTGCAGATAGCATTGGACTTACATAAACTACTATTTGATGACGAATACAGACTTGCACTTGATGAAAGAGTTGAGACGTTTAAGAACAGCACATTAGATTTTGAAATATCTATTGCAACTAATGTTGTTGGTGATGTTGAAGACATCCTTTATGCTGCAATTGATTACGTCAGAGAACGATACCACACAGTAATAGAAGTGCTACCATCAGTCGTGAGGTCTTTTGATCGTGGGGCTAAGCATGGGGGCAAGTTATTCGAGTGGAATGATATGCTAGACCGCCTAGCTGTCGATCCACATCGGTTTAAAAACAAGTTTCATTTCTTGCAGGGAGATGTATCCCATAAAGCATTCAATTATTCTGTGATTAATATCCACCAAGGTAAGGTGTATATGTCACCTTTTATTTACGAGAACGCTCAAATCTACTCAAAGGAATTTGAGATAGAACTTACTGCTGGTGACATGCATGAGGATATATTAGCTTACAAAAAATACATTGTCAATAGCCAAATTGAGAATTCAAAAGAAAAAGAATGTGGTGACTGCAAGTATCTCAACATATGCGCAAATAGATTAGTACCAAAAGTTATGGACGCTGTGTTTGACGGCAGAAAAGAATGCATTCTAAATAAGGATGTGATTGGTCTTTTTGACAATGAGGTTTACCATGGGAATAGTTATTAACAACAAACGTGCTGCACAAGCAGATGCTGACTTTGATCTATCCTTCAACCAAGGACATGAGGTAAAGGTCCAGTTCAATTGTGAGGTTTTGTCTGGGTGTGAGTTTAAGTGCAAGGGTTGTTTTGTAAACAAACTTGGCTCTAACATGGGGTCTTACGAAAGATTGAACAATGCTATTGACTTGTTCAACAATAATGGGTATAGGGTTTCCACAATAAACATCGGACCTACTGATATATTTGGTAATAACAATGTTATTGAGTTATTGAAAGACGAAACATTTCGCGAGTGCTTGAGCAAGGTTTCTACTATACAAATGGTGACGACTCTAACCAACATCTCAACGGATGTTATTGAATTACTTAATAGTATCCCTAAAATAGACGGCTTTATGTATGACGTTAATATTGCGTTGCAGCCACCTGTAGATTGGGATCACCTTGAAGAAAGATTGGAACTTCTAAACGGGTTTACTGATGACTTGAATTATTACATGGTTTACAACATGGGTAATGACGATGAGTACAACTCTAAAGTTCTTGAGATGTCTAAACTTGTGGAAGATAGGTTCGACTCCATCCTCACATTGAACCCCTCATTTTTCAGAGCACCAAAGTCTAAAGTTCAAGCGCACCTGATTGAAAAGTGGAAGGGTTACGATTTCTCTGATGATCTTATGCCCAAGACATTTATCGATCAAGCCCAAGGCGGTTCGCTAGAGCTAAACTACACATACTGCAACGAAAGGTTCTTTTGGACGCCATTTGTATATGACATCGCCCTAATCGGAACAAAAGAATTTGAAGTCAAAGATGAGAACGACATTGAGTCTTGGACAGAAACCAAATCGTTTCATTTTATGGAACAATTAACGTACTCAAATGAAACGACTAATTGTGGTTCCTGTCCTAACTTAATGACTTGTATTGATAAGGGCGTTCTATCTTATATGGAACACCACTCACTTAGCGGTTGTGTGTTTCCTCGCGTAATAGCGACCTAAGAAGGTTGACGGGAAAACATTGTTCAATTCATTCCATTCGTGCTTAGGAACGTAATGATTTTTAAACTCAATTGGTTTATCAGTCATAGGGAATAAGGCCATCAAAGGTGTGTTGTACTTTAGCTCTACTTCATATGTTTCGTCTTTGAGAGGAAACAATAAGAATACATTAGTGGCGTGTTGGTCGTGAAAATTAAGAACCCCCGGTGCTACTAAGATTCCCTCTTTCCTCAATTCTTCTGAATAATGATATTCGCTGTTCATGAAACTGCTGTTATCAGAAGCTTTGAAATACCATGGAGATTCTAGTTTACAAACAGTATATCCGGGGTATAGGTCTTCGCCGTGTTGTGATCTTTCGTGAATACCACATTGCACTGCTTCTCCACTATGCAATGGTGTCACGCAAGAAACTTTCCCATTTGACTGTACTCTAAAAATAGTGTCAGCCCATAGGCGCATGATAATAGCTTTTTGCATGTATTGCGTAATACCGGGGCAGGCTTTCACAGTAGGCGTTGGGACCATAATACCAGATTTGCTGTGGTATATCTTATACATAGTAGCCAAGTTCTTCCACCAAGAAGGCTTGAACTGTTTATTAGTCATTGGTTGGTGTTCGTACACTTGTTTGTTGTGCGTATACGCCTCAATTGTTAGCTTTTTCATAATCAAATCCTGTTATTAAGTTTTGTCCAGTTTTGTCCATGTAATTAAACCACATTCTCATAATGCAATCTGGCAAATCACGTTCTCTATTCTTCCAATCCCATTGGGTGTAACATCTAAACCCACATTTATTGTACCACTGACAAGACAAACATCCGTTCTCATCCATATAGGCTTGCATCATGCCAGCGTTATCTTTGGGTTCGTACTTGGTGTTGAAGTCTCTTTGATCGTACCTATCCCATCTACAATTCGAAGTAGAGTTATCGGGGAAGATCGTAACCTTATTTAGCGCCAAGCAATGCATGTGATTGCTCTCGTTATAAATCAAATCCTTGATCGGGTTGATGTCTGGGTAGTTATGATAAACGAACTTCAAAAATTCAAGGTATTTACTATCTGACGGGATCATATAGTCATAACCACGATCAGGAATATAATCGTCAAAGTAGAAGTTGTCAAACTTTTCGTACAGGTAATGAAAGTATTCATCATCATCAGCCATGAACTTTTCGATGCTCAGGGTTGTGGCAACCATATTGATCGACGTGATGTAATCAGCGAAGAACTCAATGTTCTTTGCATAAGGTCCTTTCGTAGGTCTACCATCAAAGTCATAGGAACAAATAATAAAGGATGGGATATCAGCAGCGTTTAGATCATCAATAAGTTTCTGTACTCTTTCGCGCTTGGTGAATTGAAACGATGTGACCCAAACAACTTTAATATTTTGCTTGTGTTCGTCATAAATCTTTTTGATCTCAATCAAGAAGTCGTAGTAAACATCGTAAGCCCATTCCGATATTCTATCCTGAAACAATTCACCGCCAAGCATATTAATTTGTATGAAGTCGGCTCTGTTCTTCATTTTGATAACATGTTCTTCAACCAATGGTATCTTAGAGAATATCTCTTCTCTTGACAAACCAACAGTAGATTTCTTATCGTGGTGACAGAAGGAACAGTTCAGATGGCAGTTTTCAAACAGCGTCATCTCAATCTCAGCTACATCTGGACGTTTGCTTTCGAGCAATTGTTTTGTAATTTCAAAGTCCATATAACATTTCTTCTTTGTAATACTCGTGGATGTCAGGGACCATTCCCATATCTTCTTTAAAGTCAAGCTCAGCTAGTATAGCATCGTACTCACTCTTACTCTCGTAGTAAGGCTTGAAGTATGGGTCGTTACCAAAAAGCAAGTCTTCATCGTCCAATGCAGCATAAAAATCTTCGCCATAATCACGCTCAAGCCACTTAGCATAACATATAGCTACAGCATATGACTTTGCTGGGTAAATCCATTCATTGACATGTTCTTTGAAATGACGTAATGCGTTTTTTACAATATCGCTAGATATGACAGTTTCAAATTTGTTTAGATCATCGGTGTGCTCTATATTCATCATAGATGTATATGCGTGATATGCAGCTTGTCTAGCTTTCCAATCCTTCATAATATTCTAACAATCCTCTATATCCATTACAACTATTAGTCAAATCTTTAACATAACGATAGTGTTCTGTTAAACAATTGCCATAATATGTACACGTTTTGCAAATATCCGACAAATTATTCTCAGGCTCTAACCTAGCCCATGTTTTATATTCATGGTAAGTTTGGTACTCTTTAAAGTATTCCTTGTCATATTTATCAAACTCTAGCACACCAAATTTCCCACTTGGGGTAATGTAAACGTGGTCATTACTAAACGCATCATACTCTTTGTCTAAGCTTCTATAGATGTTATCTATGTTTTGAAAATTAAATTTCTTTTCTGTTTTAGCCTCATCGAACTTAATAACAAAATCTTCAAAGTCCTTGTGGGTTACTGGGTGTGCGTTTGCTTGATTAGTAGAGTACGGCTTAATCTCAACCGACTTGACATTGGCCACCATGTTAAGAGTGAAGATCATAAACTCCACGTCCATCTCCAACACCTTGGGCGAAGCCAGAATGAGAACCGATAAATCTTTATTGGCAGTCATCATATTATTGAGTACGAACTGTTCTTTTTCCCTCGCATGAAAGTCGTAGGACACAGACAACGTAACATCGTCATCACGAAAGAAATCAGGGAACGCTGACAGATTGGTATTAATATTAATAGGACCGTCGTAAAACTTGCGTATGACTTTCTTGAGGGAATAGTAATACTCTGGTGTTAACAAAGCAATCTCTCCACCATACAAGTCAACATGACCAATAGGGTCTGTAATTTGGCCCATACTATGATTAAGCCATAGGTCTGTGATCTTGTGTCTATCGTTTAACTGGGCAGTAGTAAGATAACAGAAATCACATGCAAAGTTGCAATAATAGGTTGGATTAATCGATAGATTCATCAACATAAGGCGTCACCATATCTGGACCCATTCCATTTGTAGCAAGTATTCTTGGAGCGAGTGTTTTCATTCTACGACAATGTTCTTCAACAGTGCCTTCTCTTTTCATATCACGAACAGTCTTCTTGCATCCATTGCAAATCTCAAACATAGGGCAAGTGTAACAAGACATCTTCATTGTTTGGATTGTAGGATCGTTTTGCAAAGGCGTTTGCATTTCGCCGTTCATTTCTTCTTCGAAGTTGATAGGGTAATCCATATCATCAGCAAAGGAACCACACGAATAGTAATCACCTCCGGGGTTAAACGCACGAATGCCAGTGTCACATAATCTATTCTGTGGGCAGGAAGTAGCAGAGCCACCAAGACGCTTAATCATCTGCTTAGTGTTATATTCGTATTCGGCCAAACCAAGATCATAAATCTCAAGGTAAGTCTCATAGATTTTACTTAACTGAAATGTCGAACCTTGTACGCCAGATGCCATAGCATAGTTCAACTTGCACTCAACACCCATCTCTTTAGCAAGACGAACGTTATCAATAGCAAGGTGGGCATTCTCATCAACGATAACAGAGATGAAGTCTGGGCGCTCTCCTGTGTGCTTCAACATAGCATTAGACACCATCCAAAAGTCTTTCTCAGTGAACTCAGAATAATCACCTTTCAATCGACCACCACCATATTGGAACGAAGTGGCACAGCCAAACCGTTCGTTCTGGAATATAGGCAACCACTTCTCTGGGCGCATTAGGAATGGCCAAAGATTAGAGGTAAAGCTAATACTTGCTGGATAGTCGTGTTCGTCAAGGTGATTAATCAAGTCCCAATAGTACTGAGGCTTGACCATAAGAGGATCGCCACCGTTAACAATGATTGTGTTTGTGTCAGGATACCGTTTAAGAAACCTGAAAATAAACTCCAAGTCCAACAACCCAACTTCATTTGGGTCGATATCAGTTGAAGAACAGAACGTACATTTAAAGTTACAAGCCTCCGTTGGCTTAATGATTAAATCCATCCTTTGTCCTTCGCAAGTTTCATCATCAATGTTTTAGGCGCTGGGCATACATCCCCCATCCATTGTAACTGATGACAATCAGAATGGCAATAGATAAACACAGGACAATCATAGCAGCGTGGGTCACGCTCATGAGTTTCACATGCAATAACTTCCATACGCTTGGGAGACTGCCGTACAGTCTTTGCTGGCATACTGATATCACCATACCACTGCGTCGGTGCTGTGTTGGGACAACCAGCAACAGTACCATCTGCGTTGATTGTGTGAATTTTCTGTTCGCAATCACGACAGAACGTGCCATTAAAGAATTGACCTTTACTAAACTTATCATACACTGTATTCATATAACTGTCATATACAGGATGGTCTTTTGTGGTTTCGTGAACTCTCATCCAAAATTCGTCAAGCTCAGTGTTGTGTGGGAAAATGTCTAGGTTAAGCTCAGCATTACCATCGTGTGTCAGACGCTCATAGTTAATGGCTCCAATGCCAAGTGAGTGCATGTAATCTGAAATCTCAAGTGGGTCCATCTTCACAACGTCTTTGGACGCTGAAATAAAGCACTTAACAAAGCACCCTTCAGCCACTAATTGCTTTACATTGTTTTCCCAAAGAGTACGCTGTTTTTCGTTAGTAAAACGAATGTTTGGGTCCCATGATGTGCCAATAGAACCAGAATCCAACATCTTAAGAAACTCAAGTCTTTCGTCGGTTAGTTTATACACCAAGTTGGTAGTAATACCATGTGTACATCTATCTCCCCAATACTCCTTGGTGGTGTTGTAGAACTCCATCAAGTCTTTCATAGGTGCAAGAATAGGCTCCCCACCATGATACTCAAAATGAATTTGGTTATCATCTGTCTGAAGTTCGTTGCACCAGTCAGCCGTTTTCTTTGCATCAAAGTAAATTTTACGACCTTTTGATCCAGATGTAAAACAGTGACTGCAATCTAAGTTGCAAGTCTCAGTCGTTTTTACGTATACTACTAGATGTTTCTGTGTCGTAAATGCCATATGATACTACCAATGCCTTTTCTTTATTTAACGCTCTATGTGGGGTATTTGCGGGTACATACGCAATCTCGTGTGGTCCAAGAAACATCTCATAGCCTTCAACTTCCAAGTGTTTGACGCCAGCCAAACACTGTATAAACACATCAACTGGATCAGTGTGGATGCCGAATGTGCCACTATTTGCTTGATTATAGAAAGCATGTGCCGTGAAATCATCACCAACTTCCTTTACAACAAGTTGTAAGACTTGGTTGTTCTCATTGTTCATGAAGTCTTCGAATTGCTCTATCTTTATAGTAGTATTGCCTGTCGCAATCGCCGCAGTTATTTGGGCGAGATATATCATGTATTCTTTATTGTCTAAGTAATGCTGAAGACCATCGTTGTCAATAATAGAGACATCATTATTCTTAAAACAATCTTCAGTAAGAACAAATTTTTCTATTAAACTGTACCATGTAGAATCTTCCATGCTTCACCCCTTTCATATTGTGATTGTTATTTATAGTAACACTGGTAATATAGATTGTAAAGGTTTTATTTTTTTGCCTAAATAGGATTATATATTATGAGGAGATTGAAATGGATATTCTTAATCTATGGCCCACTCAAGTAGGCAGAGGGCAGTTTGACACAAGCGGCCTAGTAGAACATATCTTTGCCACCTATGATTTAGAAAAAACTGGTGAAATATCTGGGTTTAATTTGTTGGATGATAATTCTGACGTTATGCTTCGGTTCAGAGATTTGATCTTGCACCTATTTGATAAATATCTACAAGAGACTATCGGCAAAACTATAGATGATTACAAAAGTCATGAAATGAAGGCGTGGATAACAGGCCACGGCAAAGACTACAACATGCAAATCCACAACCACTCTGGCGCACACCTTTCTGGTGTATTCTATTTGTTAAGCGAAGAGCAAGGTGCTGGTGGAGATTTGGTCCTACATGATCCAAGAACAAATGCCAACAGAGGTTACGATGACAGCTTCGATCCAATGTTCGAAAGAGAGAGATTACAACCAAAGACTGGTGACTTTATGATCTTCCCTAGTTTCACGTACCACCACGTTAACCCCTATTATTCTAGTCTCAGAATATGTGTTCCTGTTGATCTTTATTTGTATAAAGGATAGATTATGTC
>TARA_B110000503_G_scaffold57658_2_pt1 | contig 15103 bp, 12 predicted proteins | sample TARA_B110000503 | Tara Oceans TARA_B110000503 (sample SAMEA4397472) | marine metagenome | biome: Polar Biome; feature: [SRF] surface water layer (ENVO:00010504); material: water (ENVO:00002006), including particulate matter (ENVO:01000060) such as... | depth 5 m | reverse complement strand
AGCTGTTGCATTGATTACTGACCAAGGATGCAGCGTACAGAAAGCGGTTGATTCTCTCGGAATTCGCAGCAATATTCTTTATCGCTGGCAGCATGAGATAGAAGATCAGAAGTCGGGTAAATCGCTCTCAGAAGATGAGGGGACAGAGCTGAAGGAGCTTCGCAGGGAAGTTAGAGAGTTGCGCATGGAGAAAACCGTTTTAAAAAAAACCAGCGCGCTCTTTGCGAAGGAAATGAAAAGTGTACAATCAAATCATTACTCACTTGCGATTATGCGATAACAATGCAGCCCAATTTGCAGCTTGAGCTATATGTTTCTCGCCGCATGTACTAAAATGATCAGCATCTAGCCAAATCAAGCAATCGTCAAAAATAACTTGCTCTGTAATCTTGTAAAGATCGTTGAAGCTGACGTACTTGTATGAACCCCCGCTTCCAATGGTTTCTATCACGCTTTCATCGATTTGATCAAAAACTCTAAAACTATGGCGAGGAAACTCTTTTAATTGTGTTGGATATAGTTTGGGGCTGATACCATACTCGGTGAATGCACCCAACCAAATCACGTTAAGACCAAAGTCTGCTAAATCATTAAGATAAGAATCAACTTTTATTACATTATTCTTATCAAAGAAAACCTCTTTGTCAGTCGGAGGCTGATAATTGCCATTCTTGTCAGTAAAAAAATAGGAGCCAGCCTGATGATAAACAATCGTTGGTTCAAGTGGCGCTATATCTCTAAGAAAATCGGCGGAGCTATTATAATGACAGCCTACTTTTGGCGTGTGTGGCCGACAGTTTCCCTGTGATAATCCAACTACAAACTCATAGGCTTCAGACCGAGCAAAAATGTTGTATACAGTCATTGCATGACTATCTCCTAAAACCACAAGCGGACTACCAAAACGATCTGAACATTGATCGAATTCGGCAATAGGGAGGTCACTTACATCTTTTGCCCACAATTTACAGTTAGATGAATACATTCGATCATACATATCATAATCGGTATTTAATTTAATGATTTCGTAGATTCGACGCTCTTCTATTGAATATGAAAGCAGCCATAATCGTTCTAAGCCATTCGTAAAGTGAAGAGTCAGTCCAATTGTTGAAAACATAAGGATGCCGACAGCCGACAGCCTAAATATTGATGCCCTATCAAACCTCTTTCGGTTACGAAAAGGGGTCTCAATAAATCGCCAACTAAACCAAGCTGCCACAAGCGACATTAAACAAAGACACAGCATTAATAGTTCAGGCACTTCTTCCGAAAATACGTGTTTCGCAAATGCCAATAAGGGTTGGTGCCAAAGGTAAGCACTGTATGAAATAAGCCCAATACCAACAATAAATTTTAGGCTTAGCAACTTATGAATAACCGTTTTTGGAACGGCGCATAAAATTAATAACCCGGTTCCAATTGTAGGTATCAAAGTATATAAACTTGGAAACGGGGTTTTTTTATCAAAAGCGATAATTGAAAAAACGATCATACCAAAACCAAGTAGGCTTAATGCTTGATTTATAGAATGCGATTTTAAGTAAGTGTTGTACTTGAGGTAAAACGCAGCAAATACACCAACAAGCAACTCCCAACCTCTTGTTGGAAGTAAGTAGAAAGCAGCATCGGGAGCATTATAAGCACTCCATTGAGCGGCTCCTAAACTAACCAGAAAGACTATCGATAATAAGATTAAGACCCACTTAAGACCTAACCTCCAAGTGAGTATTATAAAAATTGGAAAAAGTATGTAGTACTGCTCTTCAACTGCCAAACTCCAAGTGTGAAGCAACGGCTTTAATTCGGCAGCAGTATCGAAATAGCCGCTTTCACGCCAAAAGAGAATGTTGGAAGAAAATGTTGATACAGCAACGAGGCTTTGTCCAAAATCTTCTAGGTCACTTGGTGTCAACCATAACCAAGCAAACGGTAAGCAAGCCGCCATTACAAAAAACAATGCGGGTAAAATCCTGCGAGCACGACGCTCATAAAAGTTAATAATAGAAAATTTACCCTCAGCCATCTCAGAGATGATGATGGTGGTAATTAGGTATCCACTAATCACAAAGAAAATATCTACTCCAACAAAACCGCCACTAAACCATTCAAAACCAGCGTGGAATAAAATAACCGGCAACACTGCCAATGCTCTTAAACCATCAATTTCTGCTCTATATTTCATATAGTAATGTTAACCTTAAATTTAATATTGCCGTTAGTTAAAAGTTTACAACTACCGGTGGGATTCAAGCTAAGTGTCGCCTCTCAGTGTAATTTTATGCTGCCTGTTTAAGCTCTGTTCTGGTTCAATGGCCCCGGACACTTCTATAAGAGGCTATGAAAACGTTATTTGTTGAGGTGTTTATGACAGAGAAGCGTAGTCGCTGTTTGTCAGCGTAGTTATCGGCAATATCCGCGAGAGTTTAAGGAAGAAGCAGTTGCATTGATTACTGACCAAGGGTGCAGCGTACAGAAAGCGGCTGATTCTCTCGGAACTCGCAGCAATATTCTTTATCGCTGGCAGCCTGAGATAGAAGATCAGAAGTCGGGTATATCGCTCTCAGAAGATGAGGGGACAGAGCTGAAGGAGGTTCGCAGGGAAGTGAGAGAGTTGCGCATGGGGAAAACCGTTTTAAAAAAGGCCAGCGCGCTCTTTGCGAAGAAAATGAAGTGACGCATCGCTTTATTTTACGACAATCAAACGAATGTCCAGTTACTGCTTCATGCCGGGTCATGGCCGTTAGTAGTTCGGCCTGCTGTGGTCGGCGCAACCGTCCTGCCACAATTATTACAGCAGGCGAACAACAGCTCTATTGTCGTGCTAAGGCCGTATTTAAGGCAAGCCGGGATAGCTTGGGAAGTAAAACATTGTCGAAGACGTTACGTGAAGAGGGCTTCCAAGTTGGCCGATATCGCACTCGGCCTATCATGCCAACATTGGAGCTGAAAGTGCAGCAGCGCGTGGCCTACAAGGTGACGCCGAAACGTACGCTCAGCGACCGAGTGGCTGATAACTTACTGAGTCAGAACTTTAATCCGGTGGCCGCAGATGAAGTGTGGGCTGGCATATCGACAAACGCATGACGAGCGATCTAATTGGTTGCGCATCAATGATGGTGATTATCATACGCCAGCCCAAGGCAGAAATGGTATTTCACGGTGATAGAGGGTTTCAATATACTCGCAGGCTTTACCTGGGCCTCCTGGCATCATTTGGTATTCGACCGTCGATGGGCGATGTTGGGGCGTGCTGGGACAATGCCGTCGTCGAGCGGTTCTTTGGAAGCCTGAAGCATGATTGGATACTGAAAGTAGCGCAGCTTACACGGGAGCACATGAAGCTGGACGTGGCGAAATATATTCGTTATTACAACAACGGCCGGTTACACACTGCCAATGGCGATATGTCTCCGGTCAAATACGAACTGTCGCAATTGAAGGTGTCCGGCACTGCTTGACCAGAACAGTCATGTAGGCCCGAGTTCAGGATGTATGGGTATGCCGTCTTTAACCCACGAATTGGCACGATCGTACAAGTGTCCGCTGCGTGACTTGGCTTGCAGCCACCCTCTCTTCAGCTTAGCATATGTGTTAGAAACTGATGATGAGGAAATAGAGTTACGTGAAATTTTCTATGGAATTTTTTCAATGCGTCCGTCGTGGAGCCGAAACTACTCAGCGGCCTGTCATTGTTGCGTTGTTCCTGGCCATTTTTGGCGTCGGGTATGCGTTAACGGCTAATGAGGTACGTGCTCGTGAGTCGAATCCTATTCTTAAAGCTGATTTCATGTTTACTGATGATTTTGAGCGCGATAATGCCGGCGACCTTGGTGGTGAGTGGTTGGATTGTGCTAATGTCGTGCCAGACAGTTTTGATCCATTGGGAGTCTACGATGGAGGGGCCGTCATTTCTGACCCATACACTAGGCCAGGCAAATATGCTCAACCTCCGCTGATTCACCCGGCAAAAGACGGAGAGATTTATCCTGGTATTGGGTGCGCCTATATTGACACAGGTGCAACGACTGTTTCCGTCAAAATGGTATGGAGCGGAAATTATGGAGCAGAGAAGGGCCCACTGCTTTTTCATGTTGAGTCCACTCCACTATTGTACGTGACACCCTCCAATCCGCGGTTTGGTTTTGGTGCGTGGATATCGCAGCTTTTTGGTGTCCCGGTGGTGTTCGTGGGTTACATCGCCTCCCCGCCAGAGAACTTTGAGGTGATTGCGACAGCGAGACTGCCTGAACACAAGACTGGTACGCCGCGAGAGATAGAACTCAGGGCTGAAAAGCCAGGCACGGTCACTGTGTGGGTGGATGGGCAGCAGCTGCTGTTCAACGCCGGCGAGCTTGCTCGGGTGGACGTCGACCCGACCATGATTCACAGTACGCTCCATGGAATTGCAGTTGATGCGCATTTCGTAGCGCCTCAATCAAACATACCAACAATCAAGGGTATTGAAACAGTCACGATAAGAAGCTTAGATTAGCTGAACATTGTCTCTGCCGCATAATAGCAGGGCCTGCACTGGTTTGCCAGCTCTGAGGCACTCGACCAACGGCTGAATCCATCATTGCAACTATGTCAGATTACATCGTTCATTGAGTCGAATTCGTATAGTTGACTTACCACCTTTCAGCACCCTTCGAATAAATAGCAATACCCGTGCAGTTCGAGCCACTCCTCTTTGGATCCATGAGCATGGGGTAGTCCGTTGCAGCAATCTGGCAGGATAGAGGGAAAGGATTCTGTGCTAATAGTTTATAGTCTTGGCCATTGGATTTGTATATATAATTAGTACTGCCGTCCACACTGTCTCTCTGGTCTCGAGGAAGTTCGGAAATGTAGCTTGGCGTTAGTCCTTGTATCCATTGTGATTTGCTTTCTCCCAAGTTTGAATAAAGACCATCCCAGCCAGTACGTGCCTGAGTTGCAGAGCCTTTCTTGCTCGAAGCAGGGTAATAGCCATTCTCCGAGTAATAATGGTCTAAAGCATTTTTGATTGAGAAAAAATCTGATGTAACCTGAGTGAGATACTCATGAGAATGATGCTGGACTGGCTGACAGCCGGGATCGTCGTTAGATGGCGCGCATTTGCAAAGGAACGTTGTTGACTCGCCCGCGAAAGTCGACGCAGTTGTAATGCTCTTGATTCTAAGCTCAGGCACTTTATTTGCCCTTGCAAGCCAACGGATGTTGTTGGGCACCCTAGTACTGATGCATAGTTCATCACGATCTCGAGACGCGCTCTGCCAAGCTCTCAGATCGATGTCAGTCCATACACTTGTGGTAGGTGAGATGATGTTAGTTGCGGACCTGAGACCTGTGAGGAAGAAATCACCTTCATCGGAGTCGACTGTGTTATACGGCAGGTGGCCGAAGGGGGAAGAGAGCGCGTAAAAACCCGTGGGGACTACCTCCCTGTCGCCCAGCGCCAAACGAATTTCTGCCTGACGCGCGATACCTTTCGCATAGTGTTTGACCGCCCAATCTTGTTCGTTCTTGAGCGAAGAATACCGACCGATTACAAATCGATAGGCCTCGTTACGAGAGCTATCATTCGGCGTAATACCGAAAGGAGAGAGACTCGGGACCCCATGGCTTTTCGGCTGACCTTGCAACCATGCAGTAAGGTTATGAGTGTCGGGGAGGGTTAAAAGCGGTATTAGGTATCTTTTCACTTGGTGATGAGAACCATAGAGGACGGCAACAGTTAACAGCGCAGCAATGAAAGTGGTCATAGTTGTAAAAGTGGATCTTTCTCCAGCCCAACGGAGATAGAAAATTATATATGCTGCAAACATGGGTACCATCATGAAGGCAGAACTTTGAATGTGCGAGCTATCAGAGCGCAAGTAGCTTATTAGATTAAGGCCGGTTGCGGAGGCGATAATCGCAGCGAAGATGGCGATGTCTCGCATGTAAAATTGATTCGCCTGAGCTGTAGAAATTAAATGTATGGCGGCAGCAAGTATGGGTACGCCCAGGAATATGATCCCAACGAAGATTAGTCCCGAAGTATTATTTGCGAGTTTTTGTGTGTCGGTAAAGAATAATGAGCTTGCACCTGCGAACACGCGTCCTGAATATTCAGTATATAAGCTGAAAAAATCTAAAACTCTGTCAAAGCCAAAAAAACAGCCGATTAGAACAAAGAATGTAGTAGCAAACGTCGCTATAAAAAGCAGGTACGACTTGATATAACTTTTTAAAGTGCATGTACGGAACCGGAGTAACAAGATAAAAACTAAGCTGTAAGAGATGATGCCGCCGCCAAACATTTCTTGGCTTACTATTGCAAAAAGAGACCAAGCCATCCCTAGTATAACGAGCTTCAAGTGCTTTCGAGAAGGTTTTGAATCCGTCGTTAAAATTCGAGCGAGAATAACGCTAAATATTGGTATCAACATCCACCGATGCAGAAGCCCCCATCCCGGCCAAGCGAAATTGTATAGTATGCTGAAGGCGGAGAAAGCTGAGAGAAAAATGATGGACCCGAACAAAGGACCTGTGAGGATGACGATAAACCCGCAAAAGGCAACTAGTGTGATTAAGTTCAACAATAGTTGGATTCGATATGCATCGGCCAAAGTGAGCGAGAAAATATCGGTTAGTTTCCCTATTAGATAAAGCATCCCTGGGCCATACTGAGTTGGCGTTTCGAGATAGAGTATTTTGCCATGCTCCAAGTATTGAGAGAGTGGGGCGAGCAGGGCTGTCAAGTGAGAATCAAGGCTCCCGATTATTATGGTAGAGCCAAATCCGGAGTTGAAGTATGGGAGGAATACGCTTGTGAAAGAGATGTAGGAAAAAGCACAAAATAGTAGTAATTTGATAGGCCAATGCGCGTTGACGTATAATTTGGAGCCAGTAGGTATTATGTGTGCTGGTGATATTTCTGGCCCTATTAGATTGATCAGCGCCAAGCGTGTTGTAACAAAGAAAACGATATAGATGTATAGGAAAATGAGGGGTCGTGTGTTGCTTGACTCCCAAAGCAATACCCCTTCGTTTGTCAACCACTGTGGTTGATAAAAATTATTGTAGTAGATGAACGTAAGCACGAAAAAAATGAACGCCGCTAGATCGAACACTAGCAGTACTTTCCGACGACTATCGGCATCTCCCGAATGTGGGCTGCAAGGGAAAGAGGAAAGTAATTGCATTTCTAATGGGCCTGCAAATATTGTTGTGTAACTGGCTAAGCTAATCAAGCTTGATCAATTGAGCTTAAAAATCGATCATATACTGATTGCCTGCCCTTTTGAAATTGTAAATTTCTTTTTTACTGGCTTTTCGTAGACTGGACGTGCCGGTCATTCCTCCCCGCTGATACTGGACTTCCCAGGGTTTATTAGACGCCTTCTAGCCTCGCAAAATAGGCTTCTTCAAACTTAGCCGGTGAAACACCACCGGTATGTGCGGTGGATCGATAAAGGTCATCGCCTGTATTGAGGACCAGGACGTTATCGACAGGATTCTGGCTCATCTTCGCGAAAAGGAACAAGGTCGCCCTACTCTATCGCACTGGGTGCCACCCGCCCGAGCAGCCCCTAGGCCATTACCTCTTTTTGCAGAACGCGAATCCACAGCCTCAAATCAGCAAGGACGCTACTGAAAAACGTGTGGTACGGACGGTTGCATGCTATCGTTCAGGAACAGACGGATAGGAATTGTGCGATAACCGCCGCAAACAACTGCTTAGGCCAGTACGCGGGTATTTCGAGAATTTCTCCAGCTCAGTTAGCAGGGTCAGTGAGAAAATCTCCTGGACAGCCTGTTTATTTCTCCTATATTGAAAAGATAAGTTTGCACTGACCATTGGCATTATGGCTTATTTAGGGAGTTTTCTGATCGTCGCTGAGGGGTGAGCTATGGCCCTCTTGGTTATACGTTTTTTAGGGTAAATATGATCAAGTCTTTTTTTTTTAACGTCCTGCTAATACTCGGTTCTCTGGCCATATTTACACTCATGTTAGAGGGGGGTGTTCGCTTGGCGCAGGCTTTTGACCTGGTTCCAGTTCTTGATAGGAAGTCCTTGTCGGTGCTCGGTTCAACCTCAGAGGAGCATAGTGCCAAACTTGTCGTAAGTAAAAATGCCGTGTTGGCTCTTGAGTATGATGTAAATGACCCCCAGATTAATCGCTTTGGCATGAGAGATCGACCCTATGAGTTGTCAGCTTCGCAGGGGGTTAGTCGTATAGTGGCGATGGGCGACTCCGTCACCTTCGGGCTGGGTGTCGCACTTGAAAATACCTACAGTAAAAAACTGGAGCTGGCTCTTAATCAAGTGGCTCCAGCAGGCCAAAGCTTTCAAGTGATGAACTTTGGGGTAAGTGGTTATAGTACAGACTCTGAGCTCGAGCTCTTCCAACTCAAGGCTAGATTGTTCAAACCTGATGTGGTGGTGGTTGGCTATGCCATGAATGATCCCATTCATACGTCATCGCTGGCGTTGGCCGCTGCAGCGACCATGAAAAAGGATAACGACTTCGAAAATTTGGCAAAGAAATCTCAGTTGTTGGCTTGGGCAAAAATGAATTGGATAAAAGCCAGGGCCGGGTTGAATGCAATGAGCGTTTATGAACAGTTCTATGCCACTGAAAGTGAGCGTTGGACTAGTGTCGTTGAATCAATGAAGTCTTTTAAGCTACTTGCTCAGGACGATGGCTTTCATTTAGTGGTAGTGGTGTTCCCCGTGCTTTACGATTTTGAGGATTATCCGTTTGAGGGCTATCGCCAACAGGTTCTGCAGCTTTTAAATGAGCTGGACATTGATTATATCGATTTATTGGATCCGTATAGCGAATTTCGTGCTGACGAGTTTCGGGTCATGCAGAATGATTCGTGGCATCCTAACGAGCTTGGGCATAAAATCGCCGCTGACAAGCTGCAGTCGTATTTGGAGGATGCAGGATTATTGGTGGACAAAAACGAAACTGCAAAGTGACTAAAACGTAGGTTACCAAGCGTGAAGATATCTAAATTTTTCCTAGTAAGTCTGCGCTAACCATTTCCTGACGATTGGCTAACCTATCCGATTAAACGTAGATTGCGTTTAGCGTGACTCATTTAGCGTAACCTGCTTACTTTTCTATCGGTTAGCGCTATAATAAAACGTGCATGCTATATCGTCACAAAAACGACTACCATAACAACAATCTCGGCAACAACGAGTATGAGCAAAAGCCAGTCAATTCTGGGAATTTCCGCCTACTACCACGACAGTGCTGCGGCCGTCGTTTGTGACGGCAAGATTATTGCAGCTGCGCAGGAAGAGCGATTTAGTCGAAAAAAACATGATGCGAGCTTCCCGGCCGAGGCAATTAACTACTGCCTTGAAGCTGCAGGGATGCAGCTACAAGATATCGATGAAGTTGTTTTTTACGACAAACCGCTGGTCAAGTTTGAACGACTTTTAGAGACATATTTGTCATATGCCCCGAGGGGGCTACGCTCTTTTATAGCGGCAATGCCAGTCTGGCTGAAAGAGAAACTTTATTTAAAAAGCACGTTAAAACGAGAGCTTTCAGAGCTTGCGGGTTTAGATGCTGCAGATTTGCCAGAGCTGCTGTTCACAGAGCACCATCAGTCCCATGCCGCCTCTGCCTTCTACCCCAGTCCGTTCGAGCGCGCTGCAGTACTCTGCTTAGATGGTGTTGGAGAGTGGGCTACAACCACCGCATGGCTTGGAGAGGGTAGCTCACTAAAAGCGCTCTGGGAAATTGATTTCCCCCATTCACTGGGCTTGCTCTATTCCGCGTTTACTTATTACACCGGTTTTAAAGTCAATTCTGGTGAGTACAAATTAATGGGGCTCGCGCCCTACGGCGATCCAAAGTATGCCGATGCCATAAAGGAGCATCTCCTTGATTTAAAAGAGGACGGAAGTTTTCGCTTGGACATGAGCTATTTCAGTTACTGTACTGGCCTAACCATGACCAACGCCAAATTTGACGACCTGTTTGGCGGACCGCCGCGGGAAGCTGAAAGCGAGGTGTCCCAGAAGGAAATGGATCTTGCCGCTTCAATACAGAAAGTGACTGAAGAAGTTGTACTGTTGCTGGGGAAATCTATTCGTGCGGAAACTGGCTGCGAGTATCTCTGCCTTGCGGGAGGTGTGGCTTTGAACTGTGTGGCCAATGGCGAGTTGCTGCGTTCAGGTATCTTCAAAGATATTTGGGTACAGCCCGCCGCCGGGGACGCTGGTGGGGCCTTGGGGGCCGCATTGGCGGTATGGTACGATCGTCACGACGGGGTTCGGAAGGTTGAGCCTGGAGACAGTATGAGCGGCGCTTACCTTGGCCCTCAATTTAACAAGGAAGAGATACGCCAATATTTAGACTCTGCTGGCGCAGTCTATGAAGAGCTTGACGATGATGTGCTTATGCCTAGAATTGCCGATATTCTTTCCCAAGAGAATGTCGTTGGCTGGTTTCAGGGACGTATGGAGTTTGGGCCCAGAGCTTTGGGAGCCCGATCAATTATAGGTGATCCGCGCTCAAAGAAGATGCAGTCAGTGATGAACCTGAAAATAAAATATCGAGAATCTTTTCGGCCCTTCGCGCCATCCGTGCTCATAGAAGAGGTTCAAAACTACTTTGACCACGACCGTGGCAGTCCATATATGTTGATGGTTGCTCCCGTATCCGATCAGATTCGCACGCCTATGACACTTGATGAGGACAAGCTTTTTGGTATCGATAAACTCAATGTGTCTCGGTCAGAGCTCCCGTCTATAACGCATGTCGATTATTCCGCTCGAATCCAAACAGTGCACCGCCGCACCAACCCTCGTTATCATGCTCTGATTTCCGCCTTTCAGGCCAAAACAGGGTGCGGTGTTGTAGTAAATACCTCTTTTAATGTTCGCGGTGAGCCTATCGTGTGTACGCCCGAAGACTCATATAGGTGCTTTATGCGCACGGAGATGGACTACCTCGTTATCGAAAATTTTCTGTTACACAAGCCAGATCAAGCGAAGGTCGCCAGCGACGAAGGTTGGATGAATGAATTTGAGTTGGACTAGGACAGGATGATTCGGAAGGCTGCGGGCGACTATGACTAAGAAAAATCCAAATCTAACCCCCACGGAACTGCGTAAATTTGGGGTGATCACGGCGTTTTTACTGATCGTCTTTTTTGATGGCCTCATACCCTGGATATGGGGTATCGCACCGCCGGTCTGGCCCCTCGTGGCCGCTGCTGTATTGTCGACTTTTGCACTTATACGGCCAGTGTGGCTTAATCCGTTTTATAAGGTTTGGATGAAGTTCGCCAACGTGTTGGGCTGGATCAACACCCGTATTATTCTCAGTCTTATGTTCTTCGTCGTTATCTTGCCGACAGGGCTTATCATGCGACTACGTCGAGACCCAATGCGGCGAAAATGGGATAAGACTGAAGTTAGCTATCGTAAAAAATCCAAACCGCCAAAGACCGAGAATCTTAAGAGACCCTATTAATGTTTGATTTACTAAAAGACTTGTGGGGATTCATGCGTGAACGGAAGAAGTTCTGGCTTGCCCCTATAATGATCCTGCTAGTTCTACTCGGCGGTCTGCTAGTACTGGCCCAAGGCTCTGCCGTTGCGCCGTTTATTTATACATTATTTTAGCGAGCGTGGGAAAACGCTAGCGCCTTGTGTAACCCGTGGCGCTTCTTCAGTAATTCGATATCGCACTCTATAGATTCGAGACGGCGATCGACACTATTGCTGTAAACCTCCTGTTGTAGATTCGGGGAGTCGCCGACATTGACTTAAGCCGCCCTAGCAAGCCAAGGGATTACTACTATCCACAGATTCTACCGTACGGATCTCCCGCGGCAACGTTCGGTAGATCGACAAGTCGTGATGGTCTATGCACAGCGCTTCAAATATACGTTTAATATCAAGCTTGAAGTGTGGACCTTGTCCTGAGTGCTATACACACCCGCAAGTTGAGTTATGCATCAGAAACCTATCGATAGAATAATGTCGTTATTAGAGGAGAGAAGAAACGCCGTGCCGTATCTGAGACTTGGCTCAGTTCTACCGGATGCAATGCGGAACCAGAACATGTTTTATCGCAAGCCACGACCGCATGCTGTTGATCGACCGTCTGCCGAAGCTGCTTTTGCTCTCCGCATTTCAACAATCAAACACATTAGACCGCCGACTGAGTATAAGCACCCTGTCATCTTGCTCGGGCCCCGCCCCCGCCCTCTGAACCACTACTGTAGAACATTGCCACGATTAAAAGACAATTGTGTCTATGCCCCTTTATTTTTCTTATCCTTTAGTTGATGATTGGCAGCCTGGCGATGGAGCCAACACGAAATATTTTCATTGTATATTATTTGAAGGTTAATTAGATATTAGGTGGAGTATATCCTGCTAATTATTTGTGAGTTTTTGTAATGTTTCAAAAAAATGTGAGCGTAAAAAAGCTGGAGTTTGAAAACATCATTCAGGCAGGTAAAAAGCGTGAGACTGCTGAGTTAGTTGAAAATTTTTATACGGCAAATCCATTCCCAAATTATGATGACATGGAAACGATTCAAGACCTACAAAAGAAAATTGAAGGGAATGTATTTACTTCAAATTTCAAAAAGTTTTGTGGTTTTGGAAAAAATATAATTGAAGTTGGAAGTGGAACCTCACAATTAAGCATTGCCCTTGCAAATGAAACCAATAATAAAATAGTCGCGTTTGACCCCACTTTAGAGTCTCTTCGACTTGGATTAGATTTTGCAGAGAAAAATAAAATTAATAATGTAACTTTTGTAAATGGCGATTTATTTAGTGATCCGTTTATTCCAGGATATTTTGATATCGTCTGGTGCTCGGGCGTTCTCCACCACACTGAAAGTGCGAAAGAAGGGTTTAAGCTGATTTCAAATTGGGCAAGGCCTGATGGCTATATCATTATTGGCCTCTATAATTTGTACGGAAGACTCCGAACGGTATTTCGACAATGTTTGTTTAGGCTATTAGGAAAAGGGAAATTAGCTAGGGCAATAGTGTCATTTCTAGATCCAATCCTCAGAAAAAAAATATCGACGCAGAAAAAACTTGCGTGGTTTCAAGATCAGTACGAACACCCTGTAGAGTCTTTACATACCTTGGATGAGGTGCTTGAGTGGTTTGACGAAAATAATGTTGAATTTATTCGTTCTATACCCAGCGGTGATATAAATGCCGTTGATTATGAAGATATGTTTAATGGGGGAAATAGAGGCGATTTGGCAACGAGAATTTTTTCCCAAATTGCCATGCTATTTTCATCTCTGGGTTCTGAAGGCGGTCTGTTCCTAGTCCTCGGAAGGAAAAAATAATGGTCACTATTAAATTTTTTTGAACCTTTTTTCTACCTCGAGTAAAAATCGGATCGACAGTAGAATTATTGCGCCATGTTTGCAGCGCATATAGTGCAACAAGCGAGATAAAGAGCAGGTTGGCGATAGTTAGCAAAAGTTACCAACCTCCTCTGCCAAGAGGGCTGACTATCAGACAGCTAAATGAGTGCATTAGCCCACCGTGATAGTATGAACTACTGTTCCAGCTATGGAGGACAGCCTTAGGGTCGTGTCGAGGCTCAATCAGTAAATACCTGCCGCGTCAGCCCTGGAGGCTTCGTCACAAACACAACTCGCGAGGCGTTATGGGGCTTCTCAAATCCAGCACTTCACCCGTTATGATGTTTTGCGATCAAGACGATGTCTGGAGTGTCAAGAAGGTTGAAATTTCTATGGGCGCCCATCTTCAGGCCATGGGCAAGGTTCTGCGTATCGTTTATCGGACGCTCGTGACCCATTCAATCCATAAGGCTGGATAAGCGTGCCTTGGGCTGAGTCTGGCACTGGTTTTACGGCTATATTCGAGGCTCTGATGATCGACGGGCTGAAAGGGGCATCAATCAGCACAGTGGCCGATCACATGAGGCTCATTTGGAATGCTGTGGCCGGAACTATTCAACGGGCCGTAAGGCGAGGGCTGTCGCGGCGAGAAGCGCTGTCGCCAACCTGTATCAGTGTTGACGAAACGTTTTGTCGCAAGGGCCATGGCTACATTACGGTGGCGACTGACCAAGTGCGGGGCACGGTGTTGCATGTGGCTGATGATCGGAAGACTGGCAGCCTGGCGGAATTTTATGCCTTGCTGAGCGAAGAACAGAAGCAGGGTATTGAGAGCGTTTGCATGGACAACAGCCCCTCGTATCAGCATAGCTGCGGCTTCAGTTTTTTACCAAGCAATGTGATAGGGGCAAGTGAAAGAAAACTTCATGTTCGCTGGAAGTCACTCCCTACCTTTTGTTAGCAAGGTCTAGGAATACCCCAATCGGGAATTCAGGTGAGCAGATCTAGCCGCAGCAAACGCTGTTAGTGACCAAACAAAATGGGCACAAAGTACTCGCAGAACACCCTCTCTGCGGATATACTGGATTTATTTGCTATAGTGGCATTAGTATGGCACCTCTGCCGATCCGGTGTGTAAGCCTCATGACAGGGGTGCAATCGCAGACCTATCTGCCAGGTCTCGGACGTCTATTCATTTATTCTTTGCGAGCACCATATTGAGTCAAAGAGGGAGAGAAAACCTTTGTCAGCACAGATAAAAATGCTACTTCAACCCGGCGCCACTCCAAGTCCTCGCGTTGTGGTTGGCCTTCTTGCCGATGGGCCTCATTTTGTGGGCTTTAATGCCAAGAGCCATCGACTCGCAAAGCCAATTCAACAGGTTGGCCGAAAGTTAGACTTAGTTCACCTGGAATTATTAAGTGCACTGGCCAGTGCCGGCCCTGAATCCGATGGGCGTTTGTTGGATCGTATCTGCAATGAATTCAATACGGAACAAAGTGACCTTGAAAAGATCGTTAGGCGATACCGTAAACTATCACCGATGGAGAGTGCCAGTTCTGATATTTGGCAGCCTTCAGCGGTCGCCATAAAAGACACGCAAGACGACATTAACGCATCCAATGTCAACCTTCTGGAGCCGAATCGATTATTGGTCGTGCGTATTCCTCTTCTTCTTCGCTTGGGTAGGCTGGGCTTTGAGCAAATCAACCACAGAGGTCAGGTCGCTTTAAGTCTCAGTGCGGTAGAGCTCTCAGCA
>TARA_B110000503_G_scaffold91851_1_pt1 | contig 15109 bp, 10 predicted proteins | sample TARA_B110000503 | Tara Oceans TARA_B110000503 (sample SAMEA4397472) | marine metagenome | biome: Polar Biome; feature: [SRF] surface water layer (ENVO:00010504); material: water (ENVO:00002006), including particulate matter (ENVO:01000060) such as... | depth 5 m | reverse complement strand
AGCACATTACTTTTCTTTAAAGCTTCTTCACCAGAAAAAATCATTTTCCCTAAAAATCCGCGGATAAAAACTTCTTCACGCTCTTCTTCAGTTTGTGCATATTGTCTTAACCAATCCACTAAATTTAACTGTCCATCCTGAAAAAAAGTGGAATTATCTAAAGGTAAATAAGATTGCGTAGTGGTAACTCCCCAAGAGAATGTACCTGTATCTGCTTTCTCATTTTCTGTGATAACATCATAAAAAGCACTAATCGCTCTAGAATTTTTAGAAATAATAGCAATTTTATCTCCTTTATTTAGATTGACATGTACATTGTCAAATAATATTTCTTTTTCAAACTCCTTAGACAAGCCTTCCACATTTAAAATTTGATCTCCAGCTTGTCGATCTCTATCAAAAATAATAGCAGGGTACCTTCTACTCGATGGTTTGATATCTTCAACATTTAACTTCTCGATCATTTTTTTACGTGAAGTTGCTTGTTTAGATTTTGCAACATTTGCAGAAAAACGTCTAATAAAGTCCTCTAATTCTTTCTTTTTATCTTCAGATTTCTTATTTTGTTGTGCTCTTTGTTTTGCTGCTAGCTGACTAGACTCGTACCAAAAAGTATAATTACCAGAGTAATGATTTATTTTATTGAAATCAATGTCTGAAATATGTGTACAAACAGAATCCAAAAAATGTCTATCGTGCGAGACAACAATTACTGTATTTTCAAAATTTGCAAGAAAATTCTCCAACCAGGTAATCGTTTCAAAATCTAAATCATTGGTTGGCTCATCCATTATTAAAACATCTGGATTTCCGAATAGTGCTTGTGCAATTAATACACGTACCTTTTGTTTCCCATCCAAATCTTTCATTAAAGTATAGTGAATGTCTTCCGTGATCCCCAGGTTAGACAGCATAGCAGCCGCGTTAGAATCTGCATTCCAACCATCCATTTCTTCAAAAGTAATTTGAAGCTCTCCAATCTTCTCTGCATTTTCATCCGTATAATCAGCGTATAAGGCATCAATTTGCTTTTTAATTTTAAACAAATCTTTATTTCCCATTACTACAGTCTCTAAAACTTGGAATTCGTCAAACGCATAATGATCTTGGGTTAACACGGACATTCGCTTTCCTTTTTCAAGGTGCACCTGACCAGAAGTAGGATCTTGTACTCCTGAAATAATTTTTAAGAAAGTAGATTTCCCTGCCCCATTCGCGCCGATAATACCATAGCAATTTCCTTGAAGAAATTTTGTATTGACTTCATCGAACAGAATTCGTTTACCAAATTGAACGGATAAGTTAGAAACTGATAACATAGATAAACTTTTTTAAATTCTTGCAAAAGTACACATTCCATTTTTCTTTTCAAGGGATAAATTCAATACTTTTTCAAGGGTTTTATAAGGGAAAAGACTGCTTACTTAATTCCTTTTTTAACAGTGAATTAACAAGTTTACCTATTTGTATGTTTTACATTTGTTTGCATATATTAGTACCTGAGCTTTTTTATTTATGACAAAAAATTTATTTAAAAGTATTACCCTTCTCTACCTTCTAATCAGCTTAGTAAGTTGTTCTGGTATTGAAAAAAGTAATACAGTCTTTTTTGGAGGTAAAATCATAAATCCAAAAACTAAATTTGTCGTGCTATATTCAAATAATCTAGTAATTGATACGATTTTATTAAATGAGCAAAATAAATTTTTAGGAATCTATAAAAACCTAAATGAGGGTTTGTACCATTTTATGCACGGCAATGAAAATCAATATATTTATTTAGAACCAAAAGATAGTTTAATGTTGCGTTTGAATACGTGGAACTTCGACGAGTCTCTTGTATTTGCAGGAAAAGGTGCTGAAAGAAATAATATTTTAGTCGATATATTTTTAGAGGATGAGAGCGAAAAAAAACTATTCTATGGGTTTAACAATTTAAAACCAAAAGCGTATCAAAGAAAAATGAATTCACATATTCAGTCTCGCCTAAAAACTTTTGAGGATTACAAAAAAAACCATCCAAATGAGACTGCTGCTTATTTTAATGTTTTAAAAACAGCACTCACCTATCCTATATATGCACGAATAGAGAGGTATCCAATAAGTCATGTTTACCTATCTGAAAAAACAGATTTCCCAAAAATTGATTCTTCTTTTTATGCCTATAGAAAAAATTTAAATTTTAATAATAATAACGTACTCATGTACTATACTCCGTATGCGAGATATATTACAAATTATTTGTACAATGTAACCTACGCCCTGGGACACAAACCAATGATGTCTAAATTTTCTTCGGACTTTACGGTTGATTTATTACAAACCATTGATGCTAAAATAAATTTAAAAGACTCAAAAAATGCGTTTTTAAAAAGAACAGTTTTAGATCATTTTCAAAGGAAGTCTAATTGTACTATAGATCAAAGGTCATTTGATCTTTTTTTAAAATTATCCTCTAATAAAGAAGATAAAGAATTAGTGCGAAATCTATTAGAAGATAATAAAATGCTTCATAAAGGTCACAAAATAGAAGGTTTTACAATTTCAGACTTTACAAACCAATCTCTTAATATTAAGGATTTTATACATGGTAAAAACACCGTTTTACTTTTTTGGAGCAGAAAATATATTTCAAAATCTTTTATTAATTCAAGGGTTCCTTTTTTACAAAAAAAATATCCTTCTTTAAATTTTGCTATAATAGAAATTGACGGCAGTAGTAATAATGATAGTAGAATACCGAATATTGATATAAAGAATCAATATTATATAAACTCTAAAACACTTAAAAATAACTTTCTAACTAGCGCCATGCATCGCACAATTCTTGTGAATAAAAAAGGCATCGTTGAGAATGGTTATGCCGCTATTTCTTCCCGAAACATCTACAAACAACTCAAAGAATTGAGTGAAATAAATTAACACAGACAAAGATTGTATTGTTGTTAATTTCCTGTACCTTTGCACGATTTTAATTTTGGGGGTACTCAATAGAAAATCAAGTCGAAATTTATAATTTGATTTGCAGGTGGGCGTTCTGTGAATCTACAAAAACACAGTAATGTCAACATTTTTAGAATTAGGTTTAAAAGAACCTATCAACAAAGCATTAACAGATTTAGGGTATGAACAGCCAACTGTTATTCAAGAAAAAGCAATTCCACAAATTATTTCATCAAAAAGCGATTTAAAAGCATTTGCACAAACGGGTACCGGTAAAACTGCTGCCTTTAGTCTACCAATATTAGAACTTTTAGATTCTAACAGTGGGAATGTTCAAGCAATTATATTATCACCCACTAGAGAACTTGCCGTTCAAATTGGAAACAATATAAAAGACTTTTGCAAGTACTTGCCAGCTATTAAAGTGACTACAGTATACGGTGGATCTAGTATGGAAGATCAAATAAGATCTTTAAAAAGAGGTTCTCAAATTGTTGTTGGAACTCCAGGAAGAACTGTAGATTTAATAAAAAGAAGAGCTTTAAAATTAGGAAACGTTCAATGGTTGGTCTTAGATGAAGCTGATGAAATGTTAAACATGGGCTTCAAAGACGAATTAGATAAAGTTCTTGAAGCAACTCCAGACACCAAACAAACCTTACTGTTCTCAGCAACTTTCCCAAAAGAAGTAGAGTCCATTGCTAAGAACTACATGACCAAGCCCGTAGAAATTACTTCTGGTCAAAAAAACCAAGGTGCAGATAGTGTTAGCCATGAGTATTACTCAGTAACCGAGAGAACACGTTACCCGGCATTAAAAAGAATAGCAGATTTAAATCCTGATATTTATGCAATTATCTTTTGTCGAACTCGAAGAGAGACACAGGAAGTTGCAGACAACTTAATCAAGGATGGTTATAGTGCGGATGCTTTGCATGGAGATTTATCTCAAGGTCAAAGAGACTCTGTGATGGGTAAATTTAGAAAAAAAACAATTCAAATCTTAGTTGCTACTGATGTTGCAGCCCGTGGATTGGATGTTACCGAATTAACACATGTTATCAATCATAAATTACCAGATCAAATAGAAAACTATACGCACAGAAGTGGTAGAACTGGTAGAGCTGGAAATACTGGAATTTCTATAGTATTAGTGAATGGAAAAGAGAAAGGTAAATTACGCCCTATCGAAAAAATCATTCAAAAGAAATTTACAGAAGCAAAAGTACCTTCTGGAAAAGATATCTGTCAGAATCAATTGATGAGTTTAATTGACAAGGTTGTAAATATTGAGGTAAATGAGACTCAAATAAATGAGTTTTTACCAAGTATTTATGAAAAATTAGAAGGTTTAGACAGAGAGCAATTAATTCAAAAATTTGTTTCTTTAGAGTTTAATACCATGCTAGCATACTATGAAAATGCAAAGGATTTAAACGATTTGTCTTCGAGAGATAATTCTAGAGCAAGAACAGAAAACGAAAATATGACGCGTTTTTTCATCAACATTGGTAGAAAAGACAACTTAAATCCTGGAAAGTTAATTGGCTTAATTAACGAACAAAACATTGGGGATAAAGTAGAAATTGGGTCTATAGATATTTTAGATACTTTTTCTTTCTTTGAAATAGATAAAAACTTCGAAGATAAAACCTTAGAAGCGTTCTCTTCAAATCAACCCGATTTTGACGGTCGTTCTGTAAATATAGAGATTACAAAGAAAGAACGTTCTTCCGGAGGCGGAAGAAGAGGCGGTGGTGGTAGAAAACCATTTGGCGGCAAGAAAGAAGGTGGTTTTGGAAGACGTAAAGATTCTGACGGTTCTTCATCGTCTAGAAGAAGTAGTGATTCTGGAAGCAGAGGGTCTGACAGACGTTCTTCAGAAAGACCCGATAGAAATTCTGGCGGAGGGGATAGAAAATCTTCTGGCGGATTCGGAAGAAAACGTAGAGAAAGCTAAAAATAGCAAGCATAAAAATTTAAAAACTCACAAGCAGATCGCTTGTGAGTTTTTTTTTTATAAAAAACAGATGCCTTTTTAACTACCATTAGCATAAGATAAATACAGCGATACATAGAAAAACCACAATTTGAATCCATTTTAAATAATACCCAATATTTTTATTCCTTTTTATGCGTTCAGAAATAGCACCTGCAAGTATGGCTATTGCTGAAAATATGACCAATGAAACTAGCATAAAAATACCCCCTAAAACATAAAACTGAATTACGGTACTTACGCTTGTAGTAAATAAAAATCCAGGAAAAAAAGCCAAGAAAAAAATAGAAACTTTAGGGTTTAATACATTCATTATAAACCCTTCTTTAAATAATTCTCTAGTTGTTTTCCTTAGCACATTTTCTTCAGAAAAAGCAATTGTAGCATCTGATGAATATCTTTTGTAAGCCAAGGATACAAGATAAATAGCTCCAAAAAATTTAACCCCCAAAAACACGTTTTCCGATTCCTTTATAATTGCAGATACCCCGAAAGCTAATAGTGTAGTATGCACCAAACAGCCTGAAATTAGACCAAAAACAGTTGCCATCCCATATTTTTTCCCAAACGCAATACTTTGTGTTAAAACAAAAATATTGTCGGGTCCCGGCGATAGTGCCAAAATTGAAGTTGCAAATGCAAAAGATAAAAGAGTTTCAAGCATTTGCTAAAAATAAGATTTGTTGAAAAAAATATACGTTTATTAATGTTTTATTATTCTGAAAATTTTAATTTTTAATGACCTTTTCTTAATTGTATAACTCCTTTATTAATCAATATTTCACTCTTTTGAATACACAAAAATACAAAACAATATTTTGTTTGATAAAAACGAAGAAAACTAAAACAAAGTAATAAAAAATCTCTTCAAATATCCTTATATTTGTATTCATCAGTATAGAAGATAATAAAGCGTAATTTTAGGGAGCATTCCAATCCACTTATACCTAGAAATCTGCCTCTAATTTGAAGTGTTGTTTAAGGCAAGTCATTTCATTAATAGTGATGGGCTTTAAAAGTGTTGTAATTTATAATCGTTTATCTATGGTTCGAATTTAAATAAAAATAAATGGCTTTTTTAATCATTTTTATTACTTTTTGGGGAATGGAGTTCATGGCATGGTTCACGCACAAGTTTGTGATGCATGGTTTTTTATGGACCATACATGAAGACCACCACACACATAATAAAGACTCTTTTTTTGAGAAAAATGATGCATTCTTTCTCATTTATGCACTTCCTTCATGGCTGTGTATTATGTTAGGCTCTATGTTTTCTGTTTGGAACGTAATGTACATCGGTTTTGGAATCCTAGCGTACGGAATCGCTTACTTTTTAGTACATGAAGTATTTATACATCAAAGACTAAAGTGGTTTAAAAACAGTAACAACGCCTATTTAAGAGCAATTCGAAGAGCACACAAAATACACCACAAACACTTAGGAAAAGAAAAAGGAGCTTGTTTTGGAATGTTAGTTGTTCCTCTGAAGTACCTAAAACAGGAATTCAAACAAATGAAAGCCTAATTTTTAATTCTGCATACATTTTACAAGTTAATTGCTTTTATTCTTTACAATATCAATTCAAAACACCCTGTTCAAATGATACCGAAAATTTTGAAAGAAACTTGTATTCTAAATTATAAGATAAGAGTCTCTAAAAGTATAATACAGTTTCCTTTATGAAAAAGGCAATAGTCATAGGTGCGGGAATTGCTGGAATTGCAGCGGCAATCCGATTAAGAAACAAAGGATTTCAAGTCCAAGTATTAGAGAAAAATGCCTACCCTGGTGGAAAACTTACACAAATTCATGGAAGTGGATTTCGATTTGATGCAGGACCCTCTCTTTTTACAATGCCTAATTTAGTCACTGAACTTTTTAATATTTCTGGAAAAAAAGCAAGTGATTATTTTAATTTTGAGCAACTAGACGTGTTGTGTAATTACTTTTATGAAGACGGAACACGTATCTCTGCACATTCAGATATCAATCTCTTTGCGGATGAAATTGAACAAAAAACAATCGATTCCGCAAAAAAAGTAAAACAACATCTTGCAAAAAGTAAATTCATATACGACGCTACAGAGGAACAGTTTTTAAATAAATCTCTGCACAAAATAAGTTCTTTTTTTTCACTGTCTACCCTTCATTCTCTATTAAAACTTCCCTTTTTAAATATTTTTAATTCGATGAATGCAGTAAACGAACGTGCCTTTAAAGATTCTAAAACGATCCGACTATTTAATAGATATGCCACCTACAACGGATCGAACCCATATAAAGCTCCCGGAATATTAAATATAATTCCTCACCTTGAATTTGGCTTGGGTGCATATCTACCCAAGGGAGGAATGCATGAAATCACAAATAGTCTGGTACGCTTGGCAAAAGAAATTGGAGTTGAATTTTACTTTAATCAAGAGGTAAACTCCATTACAACCGGTGAAAAACTTGCGGATGGTGTTATTACAACGTCTAAAAAGTACCCTGCTGACGTTATTATTTGCAATGCGGATATTCATACAGTTTACGAAAAGCTTATCCCCTCCGCAAAAAAACTAAAAGAAGTAGACCAACAAGAGCGTTCAAGCTCTGCCTTAATTTTCTACTGGGGTATCGATAAAGAATTCCCAGAACTAGATGTGCATAATATCTTATTTACAGAAGACTATCAAAAAGAATTTGAACATATTTTTGATTCAAAAACAATCTACGAAGACCCTACAGTATACATAAATATTACGAGTAAGCGAATTGAAAAGGATGCGCCAAAAGGAAAAGAAAACTGGTTTGTAATGATAAATGTTCCCTCTGTGTATGGGCAAGATTGGGATGAAATGATTGCGCAAGCCAGGAAAAACATCTTGTCTAAAATTTCAAAAAATTTAGGAATCGCTATTGAAAATCTCATCGTATTTGAAGAACAACTAACACCACAACTCATTCAAGATAAAACATATTCTTTCAAAGGTTCTTTATATGGGACTTCAAGTAATAATAGATTTGCTGCTTTTTTCCGTCACAAAAATTTTTCTTCTCAATATAAAAATCTTTATTTTTGTGGAGGAAGTGTGCATCCAGGTGGAGGAATCCCTTTGGCACTTTCCTCCGCAAAAATTATTGATAAATTAATTAAATGATAAAAAAAACCTCCATAGAAAATCGATGGATAGGGCTTTTGCTTTTATTCTATTTTTTTGGATTGCTAGGAATGTCCTTCGATGCATATAAAAATCTATTTATACCACTTACACCACTAAACTTAATCCTTACATTAGTTGTCTTTTATAAAGTAAACAAAGATTTCAGTGCAAAGTTTATTATGCTTTCGCTTCTAATTTTTTTAATTGGATTTTCAATAGAAGCCGTTGGAGTTGCCACAGGAGTTTTATTTGGAAACTATACCTATGGTAGTGTATTTGGTTATAAGCTTTTTGAAACACCCATACTAATTGGCGTCAACTGGTTATTTTTAGCTCTTAGTACCTATGGTATTGTACAGCATTTTACAAAAAAAGCTGTTTGGCTAGTGCTACTTCCTCCAGTATTAATGACCGCCTTAGATTATTTAGTGGAACCTGTAGCGATGGAGCTTGGTTTTTGGAGTTGGAAAAATAACACCATACCGCTGCAAAATTACGCGATGTGGTTTGTTACTAGTGCCGTTATTCATAGCTTAATTTACTTTTTTAGACCAAAAATAAACGCAAAAATAAGCTTTGTTATTATCAGTGTGCAGTTGTTCTTTTTTGGGATACTGCACCTACTAATAAAGTGGTAGGTTCACATAAAAACTTCTATTGTAATTGCTGGCTAAGGGATTCTGATTTTACCATAACTATCGTAAATTACGATCATAGTTATCATTCCGGATAAAATTTTATTATTTAAGCAAGGCTTTATTAATTTTTTTTATTAAACCGGGTCCTTCATATATAAAGCCGGTATAAATTTGAACTAAATCTGCACCCGCATTAATTTTCTCTAAAGCATCCTCTGCGGTGTGTATCCCTCCTACTCCAATAATTGGAAAAGACTTGTTCGATTTTTCAGATAAATATTTAATCACCATAGTGCTTTGGTTCTTTATAGGCTGCCCACTTAACCCACCATTACCTATTTCTTTTAAGCGTTCTTTAGATGTTTTTAAATGATCTCTAGCGATTGATGTATTCGACGCGATTACACCATCAATCTTCGTTTCTGCTACCAAATCTATAACTTCATCTAATTGGAAATTATTTAAATCTGGAGCGATTTTCAATAAGATAGGTTTCTTAATTTTAAAGCGATGATTCTCTTTTTGACATTCAGAAATTAACGAAACTAGATACTCTTTATCACTTAGTTTTGCATCACTGGCAACATTAGGACAACTAACATTTAAGACAAAGTAATCTACAAATGGATGTAATTCTCTAAAAACAGCTAAATAATCTGAAGTATAGGCTTCTGGATTTGTATCTGTATTTTTACCAATATTTCCTCCAATAATTACTTTATGCTTGTTTTTTTTTAAATTTTTAATAGCCTCTTCCGCACCAGCATTGTTAAAACCCATTCTATTGATAATGCCGTGATCTTCTTTTAATCGGAAAAGTCTTTTCTTTGGGTTTCCAGTTTGTCCTTTTGGTGTTACTGTACCAATTTCTATGAAACCAAAACCAAAATTGGCTAATTCATTGTATAATACCGCATTCTTATCAAATCCTGCAGCCAAACCAACTGGATTCCTAAAGTGCAATCCGAACAAATTTCGTTCTAATTTTTTATCATTTATTTGATACAGTTTTCTAAATATTCCTGCTACAAAAGGTAACTTACATAAAATTCTGATTAAAGAAAACGTAAAATAATGTACTTTTTCTGGATCAAATAGAAATAAAAATGGACGAATTATTAGTTTATACACGTAACTATGTTGTTTTTTTATTCACACAAGTATCCAATAATAACAGGACTATGAATATATTATACTCTTCATTTTATCTTAATATAGCTTGCAAGTTCTTTTCAAATGTTTGCTGTAGTTTTTGCATTACTTTATCAATTTGTTTGTCCGTTAGAGTCTTGCTCTCATCCTGAATTAGAAAGCTAACGGCATACGACTTTTTCCCATCGGGCAATTTATCTCCTTCATAAACATCAAATAAATCCACTTCCTTTAATAAAATTTTTTCAGACTGGAATGCCAAGTTATAGATTTCTTTAAATTCTATTTTAGCGTCTAACAACAAAGCTAAATCGCGCTTTACTGAAGGGAATTTAGGCAAATCAACAACTTTTACATTCGTGTTTCCCGTCAGCTTTAAAATAGTATCCCAATTAAAGTCAGCGAATAAAACATTTTGCTTAATTCCGAATTCTTTCAAAAGACTCCCTTTTACAACACCTAAGTCTACCAGCTTCATTTTCCCTAAACTCAAAGTAATTCCCTCCGAGAAGATGTCCTGTTTCGTTGGAGATGATTTTAAAACACCAACTCCTAAACGTCCAAGTATATTATTAACAATCCCTTTTAAATAGAAAAAATCAACTATTCTATCCTTATTACTCCAACTTTCAACGGTTCTACTGCCTGTAAGAAATAATGTGAGGTGTTTGTCCTCTTGGTACTTTTCATTAAACTGATGATACGTTTTCCCAAATTCATAAAATTTTAAGGAATTGTTTTTTCTATTGATATTATAAGAAACGGACTCTAAGCCACTAAATAGCATCGATTGACGCAGTACTTTTAAGTCGTTACTAAGTGGGTTTAGCATTGCTACATTTGCTTCTTCATTTATATTTTCTGACAGTGCACCATATGCTGCTTTTGTCAAAGAGTTTGCCATTGTTTCATTAAACCCCAAAGAAGTCAGCTGATTTGATATCGTACTTTCAACTTTCGTATCTTTATTAGAGTCAAAAGAAATTGAAGTATTTAATTTATGAGAAAACTCAATATTATTATAACCATAGACTCTTAAAATTTCCTCAATAATATCTGCTTCTCGCTGGACATCTGTTCTATAAGAAGGAATTGTTAATCCTAAACCACCTTCCGTTTCACTATTGATTTTAATCTCTAAGGAAGCTAAAATTTTCTTAATAGTTTCTTTAGGTATTTCTTGTCCAATTAGACGATACGCATTATCATAGGAAAAAAATACTTGATAGTCTTCAATTTTTTCAGGGTAAAAATCAGAAATATCAGACCCCATTTTCCCACCTGCATACTCCTCGATTAAAAGCGCTGCTCTTTTTAAAGCATATTTAGTTAAGTTGATGTCTATTCCTCTTTCAAAACGAAAAGACGCATCTGTGTTTAACGCGTGTCTTTTTGCTGTCTTTCTTACCGATACTGGATTAAAATAAGCACTTTCTAAAAAGATTGAAGTGGTGTGTTCTGTAACTCCAGATGCACTCCCTCCAAATACACCTGCAATACAAAGGGGTGAAGAATCTGCATCACAAATCATAATATCTTCTGAAGACAAGGTTCTTTCAATATTGTCTAAAGTGGTAAACGTTGTTCCTTCCTTTAGTGTTTTAACTAAAATTTTATTTCCTTTTATTTTTTGAGCATCAAAAGCATGCAATGGTTGCCCTAATTCGTGCAAAACATAGTTTGTAATGTCTACGATATTGTTTTTTGGAGTTAAACCAATAGCTTTTAATTTATTTTGAATCCATTCTGGTGAATCTTTAACCGTTACATCGGTAATGGATATTCCGCAATACCTCAGTGCTTGTTGTTTTTCATCTACCTCCACGTCAAAACGAAGTGTTCTTTCATCTACGTGAAAATCACTTACAGATGGTGAAATCAACTCTAAATTGATGTCTCGCTGCATTAAACCTGCACGCAAATCTCTGGCAACCCCAAAATGACTCATAGCGTCGGACCTATTAGGCGTTAAACCAATTTCAAAAACTTCATCAACCTCGATATTGAAGACTTCGGCTACGGAAATTCCTACCTTTAAACTAGCGTCCAAAACCATTATGCCGTCGTGCCCTGCACCAAGACCTAGTTCATCTTCAGCACAGATCATTCCAAAACTTTCTTCGCCTCTAATCTTCCCTTTCTTTATTTTAAAACCTTCACCCTGTTTATCATACAAAATAGCACCAATTGTTGCTACAGGCACTTTCTGTCCTACAGCTACATTTGGAGCTCCACAAACAATTTGAACAGATCCCTCCGTCCCTAAAGCTACGGTTGTTATCTTTAATCGATCCGCATTTGGATGCTGGATACAAGTTAAAACTTCACCAACAACAATCCCTTTTAAAGCTCCTTTGATTGACTCTTTTGTCTCAATACCCTCTACCTCTAAACCTAAATCAGTTAGTAATTCTCCTGTTTTTGACGCCTCCCAGTCTATTTGTAAAAATTGTTTAAGCCAATTGTATGATATCTTCATAATCCCTTTTATAGATTTTCAAGGCAAATTTAACCAATTTTTGCCGATTACATAAGTAAAAGCAATGTTAATGAACCCGTAATATTTAAATATTAAGTGAATAATTAAATTATAAATTCCCGTATTTCAAAGAATAGTTGCTCAAGATTACTGAAATATGAATTAAACCAAAAAAAGCAGGTCGTAGATTTTCATAAACAATCTCTATACCCGGCAGAAATTATAGAATATAACCTCTGTAAAAAAGAAGTAACTTTAGATTTAACCATAAGTAAATGGTTGAAAAGTACTGATTACAGAACGACTATATCTAGTAATTATGAAAAAAGTCTTTTTTCTACTTTTTTGAACAGTAAAAAATAAAGGTTTCCAAAGATGATTCCTATGACGATACCTACGGAAATATCTATGGGGAAATGAACTCCTAAATACATCCGACTGTAGGAGAAAACGATAGGAAAAAGTAGAATGGCATAAATATATTTGTATTGCTCCCTTAATAAAAGAATTACAAAAACAGAAAAAAATGTCGAAGTAGTTGCATGTCCCGACATAAAACTAAAGCTTTGTGGATTTATCAACGTTCGAAGAAAATATTTTATTTCTGGATCATTGTTAGGTCTTAATCGCTCAAATGAATTTTTTATTAAATTCGTAAATTGATCAGAAAACGCAACCAATAAAATCATAAAGAGCAGTGCAAATCCTCCACGTTTCCATCCAAAGGTTTTAAATACCAAATAAATAATAAAAACAAATAAAGGTATCCAACTCAACTGATTCGTTATTGTTAACCATAAAAAATCCCAATATTCACTTCCTAGATTATTAAGGTATGTCAATAACTCCTTATCTTTTTGAATAATGTCTAACAAACTATTTACTTATTTTTAAAATTTCTACTTCAAAAACTAAATCCGACTTCGCTGGAAATGGTCCAAATTTCTTATTTCCAAAACCAATCATATACGGAATAAACAAACGTGCTTTTTCACCTTCTTTTAGAGATAAAATACCTTCTTTCAAACCGCTAATCATTGGTCTTGAAGTATCGTTTAAATCAAAAACTGTGGGTTTATCTAAATCTTCAGAAGATTTCACTCTTTTTCCATCTGCTGTAAAAACAGTGTACTTAGCAGTCACTTTTTGAGACGCTAAGACGCGCTTTCCTGAAGTTTCTTTTAACATTAAAACCCTTAAGCCTGTACCCGTTTTTCGTGCTTTCGATTCATTTTTTTCTTCTAAAAAAATTATTTTCTTCTTTAAATATGTAGCATATCTTTTTTCTTCCGCAATTTCTTTTTTAGCTTCCACTTCTTTTGCAGTGCTTTCCTCAGCGCTCTTGAATTTATTCTCTTCCGCAGCAAAGACTACTGCAGCATTAAAATTCTTTGCCGTGGCACCAATTCGTATAATTCCAACAGTATTGATTGTATCATTCTGTACAATTTTATTGACAACTGTCATTCTTGCCAAAGTTATCGCTCTCTTTAATTGTAAAGAATCCGTATGCTTTTTTTGCAGTTCTTTTCGCTCTAATGAATTGATGATTGTTTTGCCAAATACACTATGCTTGCCATTCAAATGAGGAATTGCTCTGTGTGTGATAAAAAACTGACTATTATTTGTTCCTTTTCCCCCATTTGCCATGGAAAACACACCTTGATCATCGTGTTTATAGATTAAGTTCCCATCTTCATTTCTCGGGAATTCATCCGTAAATACATAACCCGCACTCTTTTTTCCTGACGAACTAAAACCGCCCCCCTGAATCACAAAGTTAGGCACCACTCTGTGAAAAATAATACCTTCGTAAAAGTTTTTTCCCTTCAACGAATCTAATAGTTTACCGTTTGTACCCTCCACTAAAGCCACAAAATTAGCGACAGTTTTGGGTACTTTTTCAGTATATAATTCTAATAAAATATTTCCTTTATTCGTTACAATTTCTGCATATATCCCTTCTTTTAAGCCTCTATACTTTGCGGGGATACAAGAAATAAAAAGAATAAAAAAAAGAGCGATACCAATTAATTGTTTCATCTTTTTATTTTAAAACTTCCAACAATTCAACTTCAAAAACCAAAGTAGAAAAAGGCTTGATATCTTGCCCTTTTTGTTGCGCACCATATGCTAATTCTTGCGGTATAAAAAATTTATATTTTGAGCCTTGGTTCATTAACTGAACACCCTCTGTCCAACCTTTAATTACTTGGTTTAAACCAAAATCAGCGGGAGCTCCCCTATCTACAGAACTATCAAACACTTTTCCTTCTAAATTGGTACCATGGTAATGCACTTTTACACGAGTAGTTGGTCCTGCTGGCTTTTCACCTGAACCTTCTTTCATGATTATATATTGCAATCCACTTGCGGTGGTTTGCACTCCTTCCTTCGATTTATTAGCAGCTAAAAAATCTTCACCTGCCATTTTATTTTCAGCAAAATTTGTTTCAGCCAATTTCGCAGCCTTATTCTGTTGCTCTTCCATTTTCGCCTGTTGCTTCTTTTGGAAATAAGTACTCAAAACCTTTTGAATCTCTTTTGCTTCAATTAATAAATTGGTAGAGTCCAATCCATTTCTAATCCCTTGGCTAAAAACGGCTTTATTTAATTCACTAAAATTAGATTTAAACTCATTAGACATGCTCAATCCAAGGGCATAACTTACAGAATCCAATTCTGTTTCTAACGACTTTACATTTTTTACTGAGTTTCCACAAGAAAACATTGCTGCTGTTATTGTGACTG
>TARA_B110000503_G_scaffold46764_1_pt1 | contig 15110 bp, 16 predicted proteins | sample TARA_B110000503 | Tara Oceans TARA_B110000503 (sample SAMEA4397472) | marine metagenome | biome: Polar Biome; feature: [SRF] surface water layer (ENVO:00010504); material: water (ENVO:00002006), including particulate matter (ENVO:01000060) such as... | depth 5 m | reverse complement strand
GGTCCCTTAGCCATTTTATTAATCTCCATTTTTTCTCCAGAAACCGTAGGTGGTGCTGACTTTGATGCTGTATGGAGAGGTCTTTCTACACTTGCAGGAAGTTGGATTGGTGGCGGTGCCAACCAAACTGCCATGCTAGAAATTTACAAATACAATCCAGCAAAATATGGAGGAATGGTGATTGTAGACATCGTTGTAGCTAATGTTTGGATGGCAATTTTACTAATAGGTATTGGAAAGAAAGATACAATAAACAATTGGCTAAAAGCAGATACTACAGCCATTGAAAAACTAAAAGAGAAAGTCATCCATTTTACTCAAAAAATAAAGAAAACCCCGACGTTGTCTGATTACATGATCATGCTTGCCATTGCTTTTGGAACTGTTGGTTTTGGGCATTTTTCAGCAAAATATTTAAGTAAATTTTTTACTGCATTTGTAGGGAATATTGACTCACAAACCTGGCGAAATATATTTTCATTTTTAGGCTCTAGCTTTTTCTGGTTGATCAGCATTTCCACCATGACAGCAATTTTACTTTCTTACACAAAAGCAAAAAACTATGAAGGTGCTGGTGCCAGTAAATTGGGTAGTATTTTTATTTACATTTTAGTAGGAACTATTGGCATGAAAATGGATTTGAATCAAGCGCTAGAAAATCCAGGTCTTATTGCTATTGGATTTGTTTGGATGGCTATCCATGCGGTCCTCTTAATTATCGTTGCAAAAATAATAAGAGCACCTTACTTCTTTTTAGCAGTTGGAAGCCAGGCAAACGTCGGAGGCGCTGCTTCTGCACCAATTGTTGCGCAAGCCTTCCACCCTTCTTTAGCAACCGTAGGTGTTTTGTTGGCTGTTTTTGGATATGCCATTGGAACTGTTGGTGCAATTTTATGTACAATTTTAATGGAATTAGCTTCAAAAATTTAAAAATTTAAGGCATATTTGTAACTTAAATTCAAAACAAATGAATAAAATTATAACAGTTTTTGTAGCATCACTTTTAATCCTTGCCTGCTCTTCTAAAAAGAACGGAAATATGATTGTTAAAGGACATATTAAGGGTTTAAAAAAAGGAACATTGTACCTTCAAAAGATGAATGATACAGCACTGGTATCGATAGACTCGATGAGTGTGTATGGAGATGGTAACTTTACATTAACAGACAACGTGGACTCTCCTGTAATGTACTACCTTACCTTTGATGGAAACGCTACAGATAAAAGAATTTTATTTTTTGGTAATCAAGGTGTCATTACCATAAATGATCACATTGATACTTTCGGATTTAGTCCTGAAATTACCGGCTCTAAAAACCAATTGGTTTTAAATGAGTATATGAACATTAACAATCAATTTAAAAACCAACGTTTAGAATTTATCAAAAAAGAATTTGAAGCGCTGCAATCTGAGGATACTGATTTAATTAAAAAAGTAAAAAATGACTTCAATAGAATGATTCGTAGAAAATATTTGTACACTACAAATTTTGCAGTGAACAATGGAAATTCTGAAGCAGCTGCTTATATCGCCTTAACGGAACTCTACGATGCAAATATTAAATTACTAGATACCGTAAACAGTTCTTTATCAACAGTAGTGAAAAAATCTATTTATGGAAAACGTTTAGATGCCTATATCAGTGGCATTAAAGCCCGAGAAAGCAACTAAATAGTTATACTTTTATACTGCAAAAAACCACTGAAAATCCAGTGGTTTTTTTATTTTACTTTTAAGCTCCACTCAAAACTAAAGGAGGATACCACAACACCATTTTCGTTTTTTCCCTCTGAAATAAGCACAATCCTTTGGCCCTCTTTCGTTTCTTTAGAAATCCTGATAGCTTCATTAATTTCTTTTCCCCCAGCACAAGTAAACATTATTTTTCCTGTTGCCTTTTTAAAAAATTTGGCTTCTTGATGCGTCACTAACATCGAAACTTTTTCTTTAGAACACTCAATTGCATTCATGATTAAAATACCAGTACTCATTTCTGCCGCCATTCCTTGCGCTGCCCAAAACATACTTCCAAACGGGTTTTGATTGATCCATTTATGTTTTATTTTCACAACTGCTGCTGCATTTGTTAAAGAATAAACCCTTACACCTCCTAAAAAAGCTAGGGGTAAATTACAGAGCATAAACAAATTAATTCTCTTTGGAGTAATCTTCATAAGACTAAAATTATCTGGCAATTTAATTCTTTTTTAAACAATACCAACGCACTTTTAAGTGTTAATAAAATGTTAATTACAGTACTATGTATTACATAATACCTTTTTATATATACATTTGTAGTATATTCCATTTTATATCAAAAACATCATGCAACAAAACCAACAAAACACCAACGCTTTTTTAATACACATTTCTGCCTTTATGGGTTTTATAGTTCCTTTTGGCCATATCATTGCACCCTTGATTGCTTGGCAAACTTTAAAAGATCGAAGTTCTTTTTTAGATGAACAAGGCAAAGAGGCCTTAAATTTCAACATGAGCTATACCTTGTACTCCTTTTTTTTAAGCGTTACTTTTATTCCCTTGGCGTTCAATATCTTTTTTAATAATTTCGATACCTTTACAAACGCCGACAACTTTCATTTTAATTTCGATTTCAATCCTACCCTAATTGTTGGGTTTATAGGCATAGGTATCTTACTTAGCATTTTACATTTAGTTGGGATTACACTTGTAATTATAGCCTCCCTAAAAGCAAAGAAAGAAGAAAATTACACCTACCCTTTTACCATAAAGTTTATAAAATAATTACGACGCAATGAAGATAGAGAATACAAAAGCACAGATGCGAAAAGGTGTTTTAGAGTATTGTATACTATCCATCTTAAAAAATGGTGACGCTTATACCTCTGAAATTATTTCGACTTTAAAGAGTGCTGAAATGATTGTCGTGGAAGGCACTATTTATCCTTTATTAACGCGACTAAAAAATGCAGGGTTACTAACATATCGGTGGGAAGAATCTACCTCTGGACCCCCAAGAAAATATTATGTATTAACAGAAAATGGCGCCCTATTTATAACAGAGTTGGATAGCACCTGGAACAATTTAGTAAACGCAGTTCACCAAGTAACGAGTACAAAAACAGCTACAAATGAATAAAACAATAAATATCAACCTCGGAGGATTCTTTTTTCATATCGATGAAATTGCGTATCAAAAACTTAGAAAATACTTAGCGTCAATTTCTAAGTCCTTGAGCGATGATTCACAAGGAAAAAATGAAATTATTGCCGATATTGAAGCACGCATTAGTGAGTTGCTAACTGAAAAAATTACAGATTCGAGACAAGTTGTGAGTGAAGGTAATATCGAAGATATTATTGTAATTATGGGACAGCCAGAAGATTATTCAGAGGCCGAGGAACCCTATTCAAAGACTACTTTTTCTCAAACTAAAAATAATATTTCAGGGAAAAAATTATTTAGAGATGGTGATGACAAGTTCTTGGGAGGTGTTGCTTCAGGAATTGCACATTATTTTGATGTGGATACTATCTGGATTCGTTTAGGCCTGTTGGCTTTATTTTTTAGTGCGGGGTTTGGAATACTAATTTATATCATCCTATGGATTTTATTGCCAGAAGCTAAAACCACCGCTGAAAAACTACAAATGGAGGGCGAGGCTGTAAATATTGATAATATAGAGAAAAAGATTCGGGAAGAATTTACAAATGTATCAGAAAGTTTTAGAAATGCTGCTAACCATGCCTCTGAGAAGATAAAAGATGGCGCCAACGAATTTTCAGAAAAAATGGGTCAAACCTTCTCGGGAAAAAGGAAAAAAAATAACGGCCTACAAGATTTCATACATACAGTTGAAAAAATAATCCGAGTTTTCTTTAAAATATTTAGAAAATTCATTGCAATTATTTTAATTTTTCTAGCTGCTGCTGTTATTTTATTTCTAATTATTGGAGCATTTTCTATTGGAAGTTTTGAGTTCTTAAATATTGAAAGTAATTTCATCCACTACCCCGACTTCTTCTTCGCTGCCACAATACCCCGCTGGCTATTAACAATATCCCTTCTCACGTTGATCGGAATCCCATTTTTAATATTATTAGTATTGGGACTTCGCATCCTATCTAGTAATCTAAAAAGGTTTAGTAAAACAGCTTCTTTAACCCTCTTGGGGATCTGGTTTATTGCTTTACTAATTATAATTTTTACGGCGGTAGAGTTTGGAACCAATCATTCAAATTTTGGGCACTCTGTGCAGAAAAATCCTTTAAAAATTATTGCAAGTGATACCCTCGTTTTAAAAATGCGGAATGACGATGCGATCTATTATCAACATAACTTAAGAAGAAATTCTAGAAGGCATAAAGTAAATGTAGGGGGCGTCCCATTAATTTACACCAATGATATTCATTTAGATATTAAAAGGAGTACCACCAATACTGCATACATCATTATTCAAAAAACATCTTATGCGGCAAGCAGTTCAGAGGCACGAAAAAGTGCTAAAGAAATGCAATACCTATATAGCGTTCAAGAAAATAATTTAATCTTAGATGCCTTCTTTCTATCTGATTTAAAAAATGTTTTTAAAGATGAGGAAATAGATATTACGATCTATGTACCAAAAGGAACGAATGTTTATTTAGACAATTCTGTGAAGAACTTCTTAAGTAATGTGAAAAATAAAACAAATATGTATGACGATGATATGGTAAACCATCACTTTAAAATGACCAATACCGTTCTAAAATGCACAGATTGCTCTAGATAAATCAAAGGAGAGCAAATATTTTAAGACCTAAAAACATATTTTCCTTATGTCCTAAGGAATTGAGTCTGTACAGACTCATAAAAACACTAAAACCCTATTTCAAAATGCTTGTTTTCTTAAAAATTTTATTAGCAGTTTTCATTTCCTTATTTTCCTTGATAACAAATATGTATGTTCATGAAAAGTCAGAGCACTACACCCCTATAAAAAACAGTATTTTAAAGTGCGCTTCTCAAGGCCTTATCCTCGAACAAATAACCAGAGATGATAATCTTCAAAATAAGAAGATAAACAATCTAAAAAACAAAGTACAGTAAGAGCATCTAATTAGAAAAAAGCGATAATAGTGCCTTTTAAAAGATCTAAATTCTAAAATTTAGATCTTTTAAATTAACCACAGTTACTCTTTAGATTTTTTATGAATAGTCAAAAGTTTTTGTATTTTTTTGTTTTCATACACCGTTGGGTATAGTTCATTTAAAATGAGGTGATGCTCATAATCGATTTTCATACCGTTTATTAAATGGGTAAAGGCATATTTTTCTTTGTCTAACAAAAAAAACAATCCCACAAATCGATACTCTAATTCTGCAAAATTTTGGTATGTTTTTTGAGCTTTTAATAAAACCTTTAAAGCATCATTAAATTCTCCTAAAAACGACAAAACATCTGTCAGGCCCATATAAATTTCTGGAGAAGTATCTCCTAATTTCAAACAAGTACTAAACCCCGTAACAGCCTCTTCAAAAAAACTAAGTCGCAGATTTATTTCAGCATAGCGCCTCCAGTAAAGCGCATTATCTTCATCAATCTTTAAGGCTTTTGCAACATAATACGCAGCTTTTTGATAATTTTTTTGATCACAATAAATATTGGTTAAGAGAATCCATCCTTTTTCTAACAAAGGGTCTTCATGCACCGATTTTTGATAATAAGAAATAGCGGTATCTAATTTTTCAAGTTTCTCGTAGCACTCGCCAACTCTCAAGTATACAAAAGCTGTAGGGTCGTCTAATTCTAACGTAATTAAATAATTCTCTATCGCTTCTTGGTAGTTGCTTAATTGTTCTAAGGTCTTTGCTTTCTCTAAGTAGCCTCCCAAAAAAGATTCATCAATTAAAACAGCGTAGTCAAAAGCAGTTAAGGCTTCTTTATAATTTTCCATAACAAAGTACTGTCTGCCTAATTGGTGCCAAGCAACTTCACAATACGGATTAATATCAATATAAGAAATCAAATACTGTATCGCTTCTTTATGCTGCTTTTGCATATCAAAACAATACACAATATTATACAACGCAGCGTAATCCTCATAGTCGGCTTCTATACAGTTTATAAAACTTATTCTGGCTTTTTTGAAGTCTTCTAAGTATAAATACTCCATGCCCATCAAAGACCAAATATCTATCTTATCATCTGTGTAAGAAAGCGCTTTTTGCAAGTTTACGATGGCTTCCTTATGAAAGCCTTTTTTGGAATTAATCGTGGCTTTTTGAATAAAAACCTCCTCATTATCTGGGGCTATTAACTCAATTTTTTTTAATAATCTCGATGCTTTTTCAACCTCATTTTCAATAAGATAGGACTCCACCATTAACAATTTTAAATCAATAGACTGTGGGTGTTGTTCCAACCCCAACTTTATTGCTTTTTTTGCTAAAGATATTTTACCCGTATCTAAATAGTGAATAATGATTTCTTCAAACTCAGACAAATCAAAAAAATAGACATTGTTGGTTTTAAGCATGGATTCAAATTTTAATAGAGACATAACTATGAGATTTGAACTGTTACTTAAAGGTACTACAACTCTATGGTTGCATTTAGCACTGCTCTTTTTGTTTTCAACAATTTAGTTAACAAATAGGGCTATTACTATATAGCATAGAACAAACACATTAGCCTTCTTTTAGATCACTTTTCTAAAATCCGTTTATAAACATTGCCAATCATACCTTATTTTTAATTTTTTTAGACCTAAATAAATCATTTCATCTACTTACTTAGAATAACATTCTGCAAAGCTGTTTTCAAAATTTGTTTTTTTTCTAGGCACCTGTTTATATTCGGACACCTTGTTATTTCCTAAAGAATAATTTTGTGCCTACATAAATTTAAGCTAATTTTGATTTTCAATAACTATCAGCCTAAATTGGTAGCAATCTAATGAGCAGAAAAACCTTATTGAACTCAAAAGATATTGAAATTATTCTACATCGACTGGCTTGCGAGCTAATCGAAAATCATCATGATTTTTCTAATACGGTATTAATTGGTTTACAACCGAGGGGCTCATACTTGGCCCGAAGATTGGCTGAATTACTAAAGAAAGAATATCACATTAAGAACTTGGAATTAGGTCTTTTAGATATTACTTTTTACAGAGATGATTTTAGACGAAAAGATACGCCACTTGCAGCCGAAACCTCAGAAATGAATTTCCTTATTGAAGACAAAAAAGTTGTTCTTATTGATGATGTTCTTTTCTCTGGAAGGAGTATTAGAGCAGCACTTTCGGCAATTCAATCTTATGGTAGGCCAGAAAATATAGAATTGTTAGTTTTAATAGATCGCCGATTTAGCAGACATCTGCCTATACAGCCAAATTACAAAGGTAGACAAGTAGACGCTATTAACGAGGAAAGAGTTTTAGTTACCTGGAAAGAAACTCATAAAAAAGATGCCGTTTTTATAGAACTTAAATAAGTTTTTTAAAGAAATTTTAAAAGTAAAATGAAGAAAATTAACAAAATATCTAACTTAAAATCTTTGATGTGTCAGAATTAAGCGTGGAACATTTACTAGGTATTAAGTACTTAAAGCCTAATGACATTGATGTTATCTTTAAAACTGCTGATCATTTTAAAGAAGTAATCAATAGACCTATTAAAAAGGTACCTTCCTTAAGAGATATTACCATTGCTAATTTATTTTTCGAAAATAGCACTCGAACAAAACTAAGCTTCGAACTGGCAGAAAAAAGACTTTCGGCAGATGTCATTAACTTTTCTGCCAACCAATCCTCTGTAAAAAAAGGTGAAACTTTAATAGACACCGTAAATAATATTTTAGCCATGAAAGTAGACATTGTTGTCATGCGTCATGGAAATGTTGGTGCTGGCGTTTTTCTTTCCAAGCATGTGAATGCAAAAATCATAAATGCTGGTGATGGTACACACGAGCATCCAACCCAAGCACTGTTAGACTCCTATTCTATAAGAGAAAAACTAGGAACTGTAAAAGGTAAAAGAATAGTAATTATTGGAGATGTTTTACACTCAAGGGTTGCACTCTCTAATATTTTCGCACTACAACTACAGGGAGCAGAAGTAAAGGTTTGTGGCCCCACAACCTTAATTCCTAAATACATTTCAAGCTTGGGCGTACAAGTTGAAACCAACTTAAAAAAAGCACTAGAATGGTGCGATGTGGCCAATGTTCTGCGTGTACAACACGAAAGAATGGATATTAAATATTTTCCTTCAACGAGAGAATACACCCAGCTTTTTGGAATAAACCAAGAAATTTTAGACAGCCTCGGAAAAAAGATAGTAATCATGCATCCAGGCCCCATAAATAGAGGTGTAGAGATTTCAAGTGATGTTGCGGATTCTAATGATTCTATTATTTTAAATCAAGTAGAAAATGGCGTTGCAGTTAGAATGGCGGTGATCTATTTGTTAGCACAACAAATAAAAAGATAAGATGATAGTTGACAAAAAAGATAAGTATACTCTTATTTCTTCGAATGAACATTCCTTAAAAGCATTTCAAAGTTCATTTTTCGAAATGGCAGAAGCATTTAAAAAGGTACATGTAGTGCTTCAAATTTCTGAAGAAATTAACATTGAAAATAAAGAGTTTTCTTTATTTTTGAACATCGCTGAGCAAAAACAAGAAGAAGGTACTTCATTCGTGATTATTAACTCAGTTGTAAATATTGATATGTTTGCAGAATCTATAAATATTGTGCCCACCTTGCAAGAAGCAGAAGATATTCTAGAAATGGAAGCTATTGAAAGATCTCTTGGATTTTAAACCATAAAAAATGATTAAAAAAGTACTTTTTATTTTATTTTTAATGCTCTATTTTGAAGGGTTTTCGCAAGAAATACTCATTATAAATCTATCCACCGCTCCCAACCCATTTGTAAATGAAACTAAAATCACTTTTAATACTTCAGAAGAAACTTCCGTTATTTTAAGGGTACGTAATATATTAGGGAAAACGGTCTTTCAAAAAGAATATACTGCAAAAAATGGTGTAAATACAATTCCTTTTTATAAAAACAATTTGGCAACAGGGATCTATCTTTATAGTATTCAAAACAACAAGATATTAATTTCTAAACGGTTTGTTATTCAATGATCAACCTTACAATTCTAGGTTGTCATTCTGCAACACCTCGTGTAAATGCATTTCCAACTTCACAATATTTGGAGATTAACAACAACCACTTTTTAATCGACTGCGGTGAAGGAACACAGCGTCAAATGCGCAAGTATAAAGTGGGGTTTTCTAAGATAAATCATATATTTATTTCTCACTTACACGGTGACCATTTTTATGGATTGGTAGGCTTATTGTCTACCTATGGTATTTTAAATAGAGAAAAAGAAATGCATATTTTTGGACCCAAAGGAATTAAAGCAGCCACCCTTCAAATGCTAAAAATTTCTGAATCCCATGCAAAATTTAGTATGATTTTCCATGAATTGTCTTCTAAAAAAAGTGAACTTATTTACGAAGATAAAAAGGTTACCGTGCACACCATACCATTAACACATAGAGTATATACTAATGGTTATTTATTTAAAGAAAAAGAAAAGCCTAGAAAACTGAACATGCTAAATATTAACGGATACCCAGAAATTGACAAGGCAGATTACTTAAATATCAAAGCAGGCAGAGATGTGCAACTAGCTTCGGGTGAAGTTATTTCAAACTCCTCCATAACAATTGCACCCTCAAAGAGCTTAAGTTTTGCTTTTTGCAGCGATACAAGTTATAAACCCGACATCGTTCCTATTATAAAAAATGTTGATTTATTATACCACGAAGCTACTTTTTTAGCCGACCGACAAGAGTTAGCAAAAAAAACTAAACATTCAACGTCTGTTGAAGCAGCACAAATTGCAAAAGAAGCTAATGTTGGCCAATTGGTCATTGGACATTATTCTGGAAGGTATCCAGACACTTCTTTATTTCAAAAGGAAGCTGAAAGTGTTTTTAAAAATGTTTCTTTGGCAAGACCAGGTGTTATTTTTACGATCAACTAGCTAACAATTATTTATATTGAAAACCTTAAGTATCTGCTAATATTGTCTTGTAGCTAAAAGAACCAAGGTACAGGCAATTTCACTTTCAATACTATTCGCCTCCAGTAAATCTAACAATACTGCGTTCTCTGTTCCCGGGTTAAAAAGAACTCTTTTGGGTTGCAAGCTCAATATGTAGTCAAAATAGACCTCTTGATGCTGAGGCCCCAAATAAAGCGTAATCGTATGAATGTCCTGATACCGCAACTTTTCTGTTTCAATAACTACATCTCCAATCGCTCCTTTTCTCAACCCCACAGCCACAACATCGATATTATTTGCTCTTAGTTTTTTCACGGCTTTATTTGCATAGCGCTCTTCTTTTATTGAAGCACCTAAAACTAAGGTCTTTTTTTGCATATTTATAATTTTTTAAATATTGTTAGAAACGACTAAAATAGAAATAAAAAAATACTAAAATCGATTTTATCCCAGTATTAAACTAGGGATTTTTAGTAGTGGTAGTTGCAGATATTATGGCAATAATACAATTGAACAAACAACAGATAGAAATAATTATTACATTTGAATTTTCGTATTCAAATGTAATAATTCCTGAAAATATATTTAAAATAAAAAAGAACAATCCAAGATTTGATAGGATTAAGATGAACTTGTATTTTTTCTTCATTCTTTGAATTTTGAATTTATAAAAAGGTTACCCTCTTCTTCCCATTCTATTGCTTCTCATTTCTATCATTTTATTACGAACGGTCTCAGTATAGTCTTTTTTTGTAATTTCTTTTCCTTTTTCTGGCGACTCAATGCGTACTTTATTCTCCTTATTAATTACAACCTCTGTGCACAATAAAGTTGTGTTTTCTAAACTTACCTCTAAAATTAAACCAGGCAGCCCCCAGAACTCTCCAGGTCCTTGTGCAAAAGGAATTTGAGGCGCATACCAAGCCTCCACAACCACCATTTCTTCAGGAGCTACTGCCTCTTTATTTTCTTTGTCTTCTCTTACTTTTAAATCACTCCATGAAAAATTGTACCAATTTAACTCTTTTGCAGGTACAAAAGCTTTTGCCTTGTAACAAGTATATTGGCCTATCTTTTTAAATTCAGTACCCATAGTCCAAGCGATTTCATAGAGCGCATCTTTTACTAAAAAACGTTTCCCATAAAATTCTTGACTCTGAACCAAAGTACCTTCTTTTACATTTTTATAGTGGTCTCCTCTTGAAAAGTAACCACCCCAAGAATCTGTAGCACCCGAAATAGCGTCAATCTTTTCCTCTTCTAAAAAAGTTGATTCAGTACTATTAAAAGTTAATACGTAGGTCTTTTCAAGCCGATTCTTAAGGCGTGCTGCAATTTGTTTTTTGCGCGCTTCACTCAGCTTTGCTCCATAAGTACCTAAATCCATTTTTGATTTAGAAACATACGTCGCCTTCCCTTGAAAGTCCTGGGCATTGGTATTTAAAGCGATAGCAATCAAGAATAGATATTGTGTGAAATTTAAAATAGTTGGCTTCATAATTTGAAAAAAAAATTTATTAAGAAAGTAAAAATAATCAATTTATTAACAACGCTGTTTTACAGGGCCGAAATTAACACTACTATAGAATGGAACGCAATCTTTACTTTTTAAATGAAGGTTGAATCTTGTTATTACAAAGAAAGCCTGACACCCAAACCTCAAGAATAAAAAATAAAAATTATATGAAACGAGTTGTGTAATTTTATACCTCGTTGTAAATGACATTTTAAAACAAATCAACAAAAAAGATGCTATAAAAACAGTACCTTTTTAATAAGTTTGAAAATCAAAATAAACGCTCCGTTATTTACCAACGGATAATAACTGAACCCCAAGTAAATCCGCTACCAAAAGCAGCTAAAACAACCAAATCATTCTCCTTAATTTTCCCTTGCTCCCAAGCTTCTGTTAAAGCAATAATTACGGAAGCAGCAGTAGTATTCCCGTATTTCATAATATTATTAAACACCTGGTCGTCAGACAATCTAAATTTCTTTTGTATAAATTGTGCAATGCGCAAATTTGCTTGGTGTGGAATTAACATATCAATGTCTTCTTTCTCTAATTTGTTGGCCTGTAAACCCTCCATGATAGCCTCAGAAAAACGAGTAATAGCATGTTTAAAAACAAATTGTCCATTCATATGTGGATAATAAGAAACATCATTAGGATCATTCTTATCAAGAATTTCCGGCACCCAACGCTGTGTTGAAGGTCCTTCTAAAACCAATTCCTTTGCGTGTTTACCCTCCGAATGCAGGTGAGAGGAAAGAATACCTTTGCCTGCTTCTTCACAGCGGGATACAACGGCAGCTCCTGCTCCGTCACCAAAAATAACAGTTACATTTCTACCTCGGGTTGAACGCTCTAAACCACCCGAGTGATTCTCTGCACCAATCACCAAAATGTTTTTATACATTCCTGTCTTTATAAATTGATCCGCAACCGACATTGCGTATATAAAACCAGAACACTGGTTCCGAACATCTAAAGCACCAATTGTAGGCATCTCCAACAAATCTTGCACTTGCACACCACCACCAGGGAAATACATGTCCGGACTTAAAGTAGCAAAAACGATGAAGTCAATATCATCTTTGGTCAATCCTGCTCTTTCAATCGCAACTTTGGCGGCTTTTGCCCCCATTACTGCAGTCGTATCATCTGTAGTAGGGTCAATCCAACGCCTTTCTTTAATTCCAGTTCTTTCCTGAATCCATTTGTCTGAAGTTTCCATAAATTCCTTTAAATCATCGTTGGTAACAACATTCTCTGGAACATAGTATCCAAGTCCGGTAATTTTAGAATTATACATATTTTAATTGTTATTGGTTTAATTGCTTGTAATGCCTTCCGATGGGAACACATCAACAGGCTTGTAAAAAGACGAATTCGTCTATCAGGTACTTATGATAAATTACAAAAACGTAAAGTTACGGGATATTTCTTTCTTTCTTAGGTATTTTATCCATGGCATACTCTGAAATTGCAGTAATGGACAAAGAAGGGTTTACTCCAGGATTTGCAGAAATGATAGAACCGTCACAAATCATCATGTTTTGATACCCAAACACCTTGCAATTTTTGTCGATAACACCGGAGTCTCTATTTTCTCCCATTACAGCACCCCCTAAAATATGTGCGGTAGTTGTAGTTCCTAAAAGGACATCTGTAAAATTTGAATACGGGATTCCCTTTAATTTATCTGCAACTTTTTTAGCGAAACCCAATGCTTCAGGAATAAAAGCATTGGGCCTTTGACCTGCTGTTGCGATTGTTTTCATTTGTGTAAACCTACCTTTCTTTAACTGCAAAGTACTGTCTAACGTTTGCATGAAAAGTAGAATGGTGGTCTTCTCTGCATATTTTTTAGTAAAAAAGGTCTGAAGCACATAAAAAGGTTTGGTGATTAGAATACCTAAAACTCCTAAAATTCTAAAAATACCATAACGCCCCTTCACAGTTGGAATGGTCATCATTTTAATAAAACTTGACCCCTTTGAATACCGAACAGGTTCTAAATGACTGTTCTTATCTGTATGCAAAATAGAGCCAATTGAAAGACCTTTTGAAAAATCTTTACCTGTATCTTCTTGCGAAGTAATAGATAACAAAGACTCATTATTCGTTCGAACATCTTTGCCTACAAATTCTGATAGCTTTGGTAAAGACGTCACTTTTAAGTTCAGTAATAGTGGAATTGTTCCCATGACACCTCCAGAAAAAACTACGCCTTTTGTAGTAATGCTTTCTTTATTTTTTTTTCCAATACTCGACTTGTAACTTACTTTATAGCCTTTAGAGGAATCGTTTTCATCTAAAGGTGCTATATTAAAAACTTCTTTTTCAGCAATTATTTCTGCACCTAATTGTTGCGCTAAATACAAGTAATTTTTATCTAAAGTATTCTTCGCATTGTACCTGCAACCTGTCATGCAAGCACCGCAGTGTATGCATCCTTTTCTGTCTGGGCCCTTGCCATTAAAGTATGGATCTTTCACTGTCTTGCCAGGTTCCCCAAAAAAAACCGCAACTTTAGCTGCTTTAAAATATTTTCCCTTTCCCTCCTCTTCTGCAATCTCTTTAATGAGGAGATCTGCATCGTGCAAGATTGGATTTATAGCTGCTCCTAGCATTTTATAGGCTACCGTATAAAAAGGAGCTAGCACTTCTTGCCAAGTATTTAAATGCGCCCAACTTCCTGTTTTAAAAAAATCTTCTTTTGGCACGGGTAAGGTATTGGCATAGGTTAAAGAACCTCCTCCAACTCCAACTCCCGATAATGCCGTGACATGATTTAAAAAAGTCATCTTAAAAATTCCATGAAATCCCAATTTGGGCAGCCACATCCATTTCTTTAAGTTCCAATTAGTTTTCGGAAAATCATTCTCTTTATACCATTTCCCTTTTTCTATAACGAGCACTTTATACCCTTTTTCAGACAATCGCAAAGCACTAACGGCACCGCCGAAACCACTGCCAATAATTACATAATCGTACCCCAAATACGTCATACTCCTAAAACCTAAATTAATATGTCTAAAAATAGTAAAAAATCAGATATAAAAAATATTTCTGTCATCTTGTCACAAAATGCTCTTTGGTATTTTTTTTGACTGTAGGTTCTTCAATATTAATAAATTAATCAAATCATAAATAAAATGGCAAAAGGAAACATTAATGTATCGGTAGAAAATATTTTTCCACTGATTAAAAAATTCTTGTATTCTGATCACGAAATATTTTTAAGAGAACTTATTTCTAACGGAACAGACGCAACTTCTAAACTAAAGCACCTCATTGCAATTGGGGAAGCAGATACAGAACTGGGAGATGCTAAAATTGAAGTAAGTATTAACAAAGAAGCAAAAACAATTACCATTAAAGATCAAGGGTTAGGAATGACTTCTGATGAGGTAGAGAAATACATCAACCAAATTGCATTTTCTGGAGCTGAAGAATTTTTAGACAAGTATAAAGACAATGAAGCAGGAATTATAGGTCATTTTGGATTGGGCTTTTACTCTGCATTTATGGTAGCAGCCAAAGTAGA
>TARA_B110000503_G_scaffold37367_1_pt1 | contig 15114 bp, 10 predicted proteins | sample TARA_B110000503 | Tara Oceans TARA_B110000503 (sample SAMEA4397472) | marine metagenome | biome: Polar Biome; feature: [SRF] surface water layer (ENVO:00010504); material: water (ENVO:00002006), including particulate matter (ENVO:01000060) such as... | depth 5 m | reverse complement strand
GCGCGTAAAAAAGCCAACATCTTGTTAATTTACCAATTAGATGTCGAGCTGCGCTCGGCACAAGAGCACAAGCTGTTAGAGCAGTTTAAAAATGACTCTCGTATTGGCCCGAGTCCGGACACGCATTATCGTTTCGTCGCGCAGGCTGATCCGCATTTTCCGCAGGCAGAGCAGCAGCGGCCTATCATTGTTGGCTTTGGCCCCTGTGGGATTTTGACCGCTCTGCTGCTTGCCCAGATGGGCCTCAAGCCGATTGTGCTGGAGCGGGGGCGCGAAGTGCGTCAGCGCACGAAGGATACCTGGGCAATGTGGCGCAAGCGTAAGCTCAATACCGAATCTAATGTCCAGTTTGGTGAGGGCGGCGCCGGCACATTTTCAGACGGTAAGCTTTATAGTCAGGTTAAAGACCGCCGTCATTTAGGCCGCAAAGTGCTGTCCGAATTTGTGAAGGCTGGCGCACCGAATGAAATTTTGTTTGTGAGCAAGCCACATATCGGCACCTTCAAGTTGGTAACAATGGTGGAAAAGATGCGGGCAGAAATCATTCGCTTGGGAGGCGAGGTGCGTTTTGGGGTGAAAGTGGAATCACTGTTGCGCGAACAAGACAGTGATGGCGCTGGCCAAGTAACCGGGCTGACCACTGGCAGTGGTGAAACGCTATTGAGTAGACACATTGTACTAGCAATAGGACATAGTGCTCGCGACACCTTTCAAATGTTGCTGGACCAAGGTGTGCGCATAGAATCCAAGCCGTTCTCCATAGGCTTTCGTATTGAGCATCCGCAGTCGATAATTGATCAGGCACGTTTTGGTGAATACGCTGGCAATGCGATATTGGGGGCAGCAGATTACAAGCTGGTACATCATTGTGATAATGGCCGCACCGTATACAGCTTTTGCATGTGTCCAGGCGGTACCGTTGTTGCAGCGACCTCGGAAGAGGGTCGTGTAGTGACTAATGGCATGTCACAGTATTCACGCAACGAGCGCAATGCCAATTCAGCGATTGTCGTCGGCATAAACCCGGATGAAGATTACCCGGGCAATATTTTTGCGGGTATTGACCTGCAGCGCGAACTGGAATCGCTCGCTTATAAAATGGGCGGTGAGAATTATAATGCGCCGGCACAGCTGGTCGGTGATTTTCTTCAGGGTCGGCCATCGCAAGCGTTAGGTGGTGTGGTGCCATCCTATCAGCCGGGAGTCACATTGACTGACTTATCCGAGGCATTACCAGAATTTGCGATTGCTGCCATTCGTGAGGCAATTCCCGCGTTTGACAGACAAATAAAAGGCTTTGCGATGTCAGACGCGGTACTGACCGGCATTGAAACTAGAAGCTCATCTCCTATTTGTATTAGGCGTGGCGAGGACTGCCAGAGTAAAAATACTCGTGGTCTATACCCGGCCGGGGAGGGCGCCGGTTATGCGGGCGGCATATTGTCAGCGGCTATAGATGGCATCAAGGTTGCTGAGGCAATGGCGCTGGATATGCTGCAATAGATGTCTGGAAAATCAGCCCACAACAGTCGGCCTGGCTCATTTATTGAACAGGCCGCAGATCGGTCCGCGCTACCATTGGAACGATTCTATCTGCTGTGGTGATCAGCGCTTCAGGCCGGCAGTGCTAAAGCCTGAACCGTCACTGGTTGTAATTTTGCAGCGTGCTCGTCTTTGCTGGTAGATCGCTCCGCGTGAATCCATACGCCACCATCCGGATCCTTGATGATGTCACCGACGCCGCCAGGAATATGGATTCCGATTTCAGTGTGCTGGTCAGCAAACAAAGCCGCAGCGGGAAGATCCATGCCTTCCAATGTGTCCATCACCTTATCAGCGTCAAAATTGAAGTGGGCTGTAATGTCGCGGGTGGCTCCCGTGTGAGGTGCAAAGGCCTGATCCAGTTCTAGCAACTGAGTGACGCGATGCTTCAAGCTTGCCGCTTCCACCTTGTTGTCCATGTGATCTTCAATCCACTGTAATGCTAGGCGCTGCACGCATTGATAGGTGCGCTCGGGATACGTAAATGAGGTAACAAATAGCTCCTCACGAAATTCATACACGCCCATCTTGTCAGCGGCATTGAGGCCGGGAATTTCTTCGCTGAATTCGGCACACAAGGCGTGCAGCATGGAGCGCATCATCCCCGCCACCGGCACGGCCTCACTCAAGGCAAGATAGCGCAGGGTGAGTGGCATCATGTAACCACGACTCATTAACAAATGCGCGGTGATCAGGAAGTAGCCTTCCAGACCCTCTTCAATAGGGAAACTCATGCACCCCACGACGTACTCCCCCTTGGCCTTGCCGTAACCCGCGACCGGCAGAGTTTCTATCTGATATTCCTCACGTTTGCCGTAGAATTCGGTGCCGGGCAGCAGGGTGTACCCGAAAATATTAATGGTGGGAAAGACCGCAAAGAGCCGATCGAGATTGGTCTCAAAGCTGGCCAGATTGTCACCGATCAACCCCCAGATCAGTTCACAGGCAATCGGCACGCGGGCTTTCGCCATCTCGCGCGCAATGGGCTCGTATTTGTTGGCGTCCATATTGGTGCGGTGGCATAACTCCAGCGCCAGCGGCGTTAAGGTTTGCAACGCTAGGTGGTAATGCGGGAGTAAGTTATTTTCATGCAGCAACAACACAATTTCCTGTGATCGTGGCCCGTGTTTTTTGGACCAGGAGGTCGCAAAGGTATGAGGGAGGCCGGTACGTTGCTTTATCTCGCACAGCGCCTTTGCCTTCTCTACATCCTCGCGTAATGCGCCAAAATTGGAATCGGTCAGCCAGATGTTCTTGATGCCGGCATCGACAATGAAATTCCAGTCGTGGCGTATCCGGTCCACAGAAAAGGACAACATTTTGGTGCCAATAGCGCCGGTTCCCCATTCGCAAAAGGCGCACTTGTAGGGGCAGCCACGACTGGTTTCATAGGCGATGCAGTCATACGGATTACCTTCATCGTCCAGTAAGCTGATGACGTCAAGGGCTGACGGCAACAGATTGAGATTGCGAAAACGTGGCCGCTCCGGTGTCATCACCAACTCGCCCTTTTGAACAAAAGCCAGGCCGGCAACGTCAGGCCACTGCTCAGGACCCGACGCATCCAGGAAATCGGTAAAGGTTGCTTCACCCTCGCCCATGACGACAATGTCCACCGCCTCTGAAAACAGATAATCACTGGCTTTTTGCACGTGAGGGCCGCCGACAACAATCAATATTTCAGGACACAGGTCTTTGACTTCTCGCATCAGATCGAGAAACTCTGCCGCGTTCCACGTATACACGGAAAACCCCATTACCGGCTGCATACCCTGAGCCGCAGCTGCCTGCGCGCGAGGGAGCTCCTCTTTCTGCCATTGTTCGAGCCACTGAGAAATACGCTCGGGATGATTAACAAAATGCACCAGCTGGATGTCCGTCTGAGCGCTGTTTTTGCCAAACTCATGATAATAAGCCTTGAGGCCGCCCGTGGTCATGGGGGCCGCGGGGAACGTGTCTGAATCCAAAGATAAAAGCCAGATGGGACGCTGCATATTACGAATATCCTCTTCAACAGGGCCTTTATTATCCTCAACAATGCCGCAAATGTCAGCGAATTTCTCTCATAATACGGTTTACATGCCTATTGAGTGTGTCAGGACAGGCGCCCCTTAAACGCTTCATAGCCAAACTCACGCACAATCTCAAGTGCGTCAGTTGCCGAGTTCCATAGCGCAATGGCGGGCAATTTGGTGCCGTTGAAGGTGCTGGTTTTGACCATCGTGTAGTGGGACATATCGCCGAACATGAGGCGTTGCCCGACCTGCAGCGGCTCCGAGAAGCTGTAGTCGCCCATGACATCGCCGGCTAGGCACGTCAGGCCGCCCAGGCGGTAAGTATGTTCGAGTTCTTGCGGCTCCGATGCACCTAGAATATCCGCGCGGTAAGGCATTTCTAGCAGGTCCGGCATGTGGCAGGTTGCAGACGTATCGACAATGGCCTGATCCAGTTGGTTCCAGCTTAGGTCCAGCACTTCAGTGACCAAAACCCCGGTGCCAATAGCAACAGCCTCGCCAGGCTCAAGATAAACCTGTACGTCGTATCGGCTCGAGAATTCACGGATACAGGCGGTCAGCTTGTCCCTCTGGTAGCCCGGCAGCGTGATGTGATGCCCTCCACCAAAGTTGACCCACTGTAGGCCGGCCAGCAGGTGCCCGAATTGTTCTTCTACCGCCCGCAGTGTTCGCTGCAGCGGAGGAAAATCCTGCTCGCACAGCGTATGGAAGTGCAGGCCACTGATGTGCTCAAGTTCATTGGCATCCAATTCCGATAACGGAATGCCCAGTCGGGAACCTGGAGCACAAGGGTCGTAGATTGGAACGTCCCCTTCGGAGTGCTGAGGATTGATGCGCAGGCCAAATTGTAGTCCCGGCCGGCGGGTTCTGGCCTCCAATGCGAGTGGCCGAAAGCGGCGCCACTGCGCGCAGCTGTTAAACACCACATGATCAGCGATAGCGAGAATTTCTTTTAGGTCGTCTTCGGTATAGGCAGCGCTAAAGACATGAACTTCGCCTGCGTAATATTCTCGCCCCAGGCGAGCCTCATGTAGGCCGCTGGCACAGGTGCCACTGAGATAGCTGGATACGAGCGGCGCCAGACGCCACATAGAAAAAGCTTTCAATGCGGATAACACCTTTGCTCCGCTGTCTTCTGCCAACTGTGCGAGAATTTTCAAGTTGCGTTCTACGGCGACTTCATCAATCACGAAGCAGGGTGATGGCAGCCTATTGAGATCCAGTTTTTCAAAGTCCGTGAATTGCAAGGCTCTCTCCGTTACGCTAGTTCTCGACGATGTCCAGTTGGAAACTGGGATCCAGCTCCACCACCTTCCACGGCAGTCCATAGCGATTCATGTCATCCATAAATGGGTCGGGGTCGCACTGTTCTATATTCCAGACGCCGGGTTCGCGCCACTTACCTTCCAGTATCATTTTGGCGCCAATGACTGCGGGGACCCCAGTAGTGTAGGAAATAGCCTGTGACTGAACCTCCTCATAGCAGCGCTGGTGGTCACTGATATTGTAGATATACATGAGCTTTTCTTTACCTTCTTTGACTCCGCGTACGATACAACCGATGCACGTTTTGCCTTTGGTGCGTGCCCCCAAAGTAGAGGGCTCGGGCAGTAGGTGCGCCAAAAATTGAATGGGTACTATGGATTGACCTTGGTATTCCACAGGCGCAATGCTAGTCATACCGACATTTTCCAGCACTTGCAGGTGTTTCAGGTAGTTGTCGGAAAAGCTCATCCAGAACTGGGCGCGCTTGAGGCTGGGGAAGTGCTTGCTGAGTGACTCCAGTTCCTCGTGATACATCCGATAAATATTGAATGTGCCAACGTCATCCGGGCAGCGATAACGCGCTTTTTTTGACATGGCTTTGGTCGTTATAAACTCCCCGTTTTCCCAGTGGCGACATTGCGCAGACACTTCGCGAATATTAATCTCAGGATTGAAGTTGGTGGCAAAGGGATGGCCGTGGTCACCGCCGTTGACATCGATGATATCGAGTTCATGAATTTCATCGAAGTAGTGCTTGGCGATATAGGCGGTAAAGACATTGGTCGCGCCGGGGTCGAACCCGCTGCCTAACAAGGCGGTCAATCCTGCGTCCACAAAACGTTGCTGGTAATCCCACTGCCATCGATACTCAAATTGGGCGGTATCGATCGGCTCGTAGTTGGCTGTATCAAGGTAGTGGACTCCGGCTTCAAGGCAGGCGTCCATAATGGTCAGGTCCTGATAGGGTAGCGCCACGTTGATGACCAGTTCTGGTTTTTCTTGCCGTAGCAGGTTGACCAATGCGGGCACATTGTCGGCATCCACCTGTGCTGTGCGGATGGGCCGACTCAGCTGGGCGGCAATCGTCTTGCATTTCGACTCGGTGCGGCTGGCTAGAACGATTTCGGTAAACACCTCACTCAACTGTGCGCACTTGTGCGCCACTACGCCGCCAACACCACCCGCCCCGATGATCATCACTTTAGACATTGTCCTTTCCCCTGTCTTTATCTGTTCTATTCATGCTCAAAGTAAGTATACCCGTGCAGGCTTTCCTTAAAAGCCCGTAAAATCGCCTGACGTTGGGCGATGGTTATTTTACCGCTGCGCACGGCATCTTCTGCCACTAAGCGAAACTTCTCCTGCATCTGTTTGGGTTCATACTCAACATAACTGAGAACATCAGAGATACTGTCACCGTGGAATTCACGCTCAAACTCGAATGTGCCGTCGGGATCAATGGCAACGTTGACCACGTTGGTATCGCCGAACAGGTTGTGTAAGTCCCCGAGCGTTTCCTGGTAGGCGCCCACAAGAAACACGCTAAGGTAGTAATCTTCGTCTGGTTTTAATGCATGCAAGCTGAGTGTTCGGCTGATTCCTTCCGGGGTGGAGAAGTGATCTATCTTGCCATCACAGTCACAGGTTAAGTCGGCCAATACCGCCGACCGAGTGGGCTGCTCGTTGAGCCGATGAATCGGCATAATGGGAAACACTTGATCAATTGCCCATATGTCTGGAAGTGACTGAAACAGGCTGAAGTTGCCATAATAGATGTCTGACAATAATTCGGGTAGATTCTCGAGCTCAGGTGGCACCCTGTTCAATTGAGGAAGTATCGCTGCGACCTTCTGCAATACGGCCAAGTAGAGGTTTTCTCCCAATGCCCTCTCCCGCAGAGTAGCCTGACCATGGTGGAATTCTTCACGTAACTCGTCTCGATAGAACAGAGCATCGTTATAGCTTTCCTGAAAGTTGTCTGCGCACACTGTGTGGAGTGCCGACTGAAGGTTGACCAGCGTTTCGTTGCAATCCGCCGGCAGATTTCCAGTGATCGGTCCAGGACTGCTGGTGCGCACATCGAGTATGTTAAACAGCAACATCGATGAATAGGCAACGGTGGCACGACCGGATTCGGTGATAATGACAGGATGCGCAATGCCGAGTGGATCGAAGGTCTCACAAATGCTCTCTACAATATTAGTGCAGTATTCGTGCAGCTGGTAGTTCATGCTGTGAGTGCTGTTGGTGCGCGCGCCCTCGTAGTCTACTGCGAGGCCGCCGCCTAAATCGAGATAACCCATCGGCGCGCCTTCCTCGACCAGGCCAGCGTAAAAACGGCAGGCATCTAGTACCCCGCTGCGTACATTGCGAATATTGGGAATCTGGGAGCCTAGGTGACAATGCAATAGCTGTAGGCAGTGCAGCATCCCGGCGTCGCGTAGATTATCCACAATACTGATCAGTGCATCTGTGGACAGTCCAAATATAGAGCGATCTCCACTGTCCTGACTCCAGTGACCATCAACTGCGACGCTATTTTTGATACGGACACCAATGAGCGGCTCGACGCCCAGTATCCGGCTGCGCTCAAGCACGAGTGGCAATTCGGTGATGGATTCCAGCACAAAGAAACAGGCAATACCCATTTGTCTGGCATAGAGTCCCAGATCGATAAACTCGGCATCTTTGTAACCATTGCACACAATCAGGCTGTCGTGATCCTTCAGCTGCGACAGTGCGATAATCAGCTCCGCTTTACTGCCTGCTTCAAAGCCGTGGTGATAACGGCGCCCGTAGTCGGCTATTTCTTCGATAACGTGACACTGCTGGTTGACCTTGATAGGGAATACGCCGCGGTACGTATTCTGGTAGCCGCCTTGTTCTATGGCCTGTGCAAAAGATTCGTTCAAGAGCTTGATGCGGTGATCAAGCAGGTTGCGGATACGCAGCACCGCCGGCATGTGCAGTCCCCTCGCGCGCATGCCCAAGACAATATCCATAATAGAGACAGCGACCTGATGCTCTCCGAAATCTACGTTCACCTGTGCTTCGCCCTGCTCTGAAAGATCAAAGTATCCAGCGCCCCAGGTGTTGATGCCATAGAGTTCAGCGCTGCGCTCGCTGCTCCAGCCTGCAGGCGTGGCTGCAGCTGATGTGATAGTGGGGCGCTCTTTGGGCATACGTTGTATCTCGTCTTATACAGTTGCTACGGGCAATGACCCGCGGTTGCATGATGTCTGCCGTGGTAGACACCGTGCTGATAATGCCTCTGACGCCAAACCAGAGTTTAAGGAGTCAGATAAAGAAGTATTCTGCAGACAGTAATCGCCTCAGCCAATCAGGCTCTCTAGATCAGGGAGTTAGGCTTCGGGAGAGCCGGTTGGTCTCAGCATAAAGCACCATTATTTTTTCTCTCCAGTTCAGCCGTAAACTACCGCTGGAGACCAACGGAACCTCAGGCGCAGGACTGAGCATGCGATGACATAGGATGTTTGTTGCTATAACGTCGGCGCAATTTTATTCCTGCCTGACGAGAACGCAAGTATTTTCTGGGTCAGGTGCGTCTGAGCTTAGCCAGGATTCGCCCTATGGCAACGGCAACTCAATGGCCAAGGCCGCCAAAACAGTGGGTATCCGTGACACCGCTTTGCAAAAAAATAGACCAGTGTGGTGAGCGAATAGGCCTCGGCTGACTCCAAATAAAAGGTCGATGGTTACAGGTTGAAAAAACTCTGGTATAAACTCACGCTACAAGTCATTTTCAAGGCTACAAGATATGGTCCGAGTAGTCATTTTCGCCACTCTTTTGTTACTCGCGTCTCTCCGTGTCAGTGCGTCAACCTTTCCCCGACCCCCAGCGTTAGAGCCAGCCGTCAGTTTTTGGGTCAAGGTCTATACCCAAATTTCTACTCAGCAGGGATTCATCCATGACGGTGAAAATCTGTCCGTTATCTACCAGACAGTTAGTGTTTCGCCTGCGCTCACTAGGCGCCAACGAGACCAGCAGATCGCCGCCGCGACCCAGCGTGTCAGGAACGCACTGAACAGCCTCGGCCAGGGTAAACTCAGCGCTTTCAGCGCCACTGAAACACAGGTACTTGCCGCCTGGCCGCTAGAAACGTCCTCTGAGGCCTTTGCCCTCGCAGCTCAGCGGGTTCGTTTCCAACTGGGTCAATCGGACCGTTTTCTCGCCGGACTAGCTCGTTCTGGACAATGGAAACAGCATATCCGCGAAGTTCTAATCCACCATGATTTGCCGCTGGAATTGGGGGTGCTGCCCCATGTGGAGTCCTCCTTTAATCCCCGCGCGTACTCTAAGGTAGCAGCGGCGGGGATGTGGCAATTTATGCCTGCCACCGCACGTCAGTATATGCGGGTGGATAATGTGATGGATGAGCGCATGGACCCTTTCATCGCAACTGAAGGGGCGGCCAGGCTACTCAAGACCAATTATAAAATTACGGGCACCTGGCCATTGGCGCTGACCAGTTACAATCATGGTGCGGGCGGAATGAGGCGTGCCGCAAAGATATTGGGCACCAAGGACATCGGCGTTATTGTTCGCAAATATAAGAGTCCCTCCTTCGGTTTTGCCTCGCGCAATTTTTATGCTTCATTTCTTGCAGCGCTGCAGATTGACAGTGATCCCGGGCGCTATTTTCGCAACGTAGCATGGGAGTCACCTACGTCTTTTGATGTTGTTACGTTGCCGGATTATATTTCAGCCAGTGCGTTGGCCCACGCTGCCGGTATTAGTCTTGATCAGCTAAAACGTCACAATCCGGCGCTGCTGGAGCCGGTATGGAGTGGGGATAAATATATTCCCCAGGGTTATCCTTTGCGGGTGCCCAAGGCGCAACTCAATAGACCGTTGGAGAAGACGGTGGCGTCCTTGCCCTCGAATGCCTATTTCAGTCAGCAGAAGCCAGACCGCATGCATCGCGTCGCTCCGGGTGATTCTTTGTCGACCATAGCCCAACGCTACGGGACTTCTGTATCACACTTGATGGCCCTCAATGCCTTACGCAATCACTCTATCCGCGCGGGTAAATCTCTACGCTTGCCGGGCTATAAGCAGGGCCAACCTTCGTCGGTCGCGAGCATCGTCGGTGGTCAGTTACAGGCGCGCGAGTATGTTATTCGAAGTGGCGACTCTTTGTGGAGCATTGCGCGGCGGTTCAAGGTTTCCACGCAACAACTGGCAGCATGGAATGCGCTTTCTGTTAAGAATGCGATCCAGCCAGGTCAAAAATTAAAAATAGCCAGCGCCGGGTAAGGTCTCTTTCACCTAAGGTATATTTGGGGGTGTGTTTGGGTTGTTTCCGGTTGAGCAATAAGGAAGATGAATGAACTGCAATGAGCAGCGTGATACCAGTTACGTTTCACCTGATGAGTTACGCAATACAACGCGGGCGGTGCGCCCTAAGGATGCGGCCACTCTGATTATTGTGCGCGGCGGCGGCAAGGAGCCACGTGTGCTAATGGGCAAGCGTGCCGCCAGCCATAAATTCATGCCGAATAAATTTGTTTTCCCCGGTGGCAAGGTGGATCCGGCGGATAGCCGCATTGTGCCGCCGCACGATTTGCACCCGCAAGTGATGAAACGTCTGCGCCGAGGTTGCTCCGAAGTCCGGGCGCGTGCGCTCGCATTAGCGGCAATTCGGGAGACCTACGAGGAGACAGGGCTGATCGTTGGAGAGCCCCATACACACACGATTAAAACTCGCTCGCGACACTGGGCTGATTTTCTGCAGCACGATGTCAATCCACGACTGGATGTGCTGCACCTTATTGCCCGGGCCATTACGCCGCCTTACCGCGACCGTCGATTTGATGCCCGCTTTTTTATGGTTGATGCGGAACATATTCAAGGGGAGGTACATGAGCGACCGCAGGGTTCGGGAGAGCTGTTAGATTTGCACTGGGTGGGGCTGTCAAAGGCGCAGGAAATGGACCAACTCCCGCACATCACTCGAGCCGTGTTGCAGGAGCTAGAGCGGCGGTTACGTGAGGGGGCAGGCCCCGAAACGCCCGGTCCGTTCGTTCTTGTTCGCAATGGCAAGTCTGTAATCGAGTCAATCTGAAGAGTACTGTCAGACCAACCTGCCCGCCACTTTACCTTCCTTCGTCTACTACCCGTCAAAATTCAACGTGTCGCATTGGCGGCTGAGATCCTTGTGATTAGTATGTTCGAACTTTTCAAGAAAGGGCGACATCGAAAGTTTCGGCGGTTGTTTTCTAAAGCAATGCTGTTGTTGGCGGAGCAAAAATATCTGGAACGCTCTGGATGCAGATTCACGGCCAGCGCTGCTGGAGTGGGTGACAATGATTGAACGCTAAGCATAAGTAGTTGCCTCACGTGGTTCTTAGCAGTCGCATATTGGTCTGTGTATTTACCGAGCTAGTCTCAAGCCCGCCGCGCTATTTGCCGTTTCAGCCGGTGCCGGCGTAGCTCCGCAATGGGGTTAGGCCCTCTTCCGCACCCTGCTGAAGATGCCCTTCAGGGGAAGTGTAGGCTTTTCCACCAGAAACCAGAAACCAGAAACCAGGATCTAAGCGCCATGACCATCGCTGCGAGAAAAGTCACCAAGGCAGTCAGCGAGGCGTTATGAGCGCCAAACAGGCGAATACTCAGCTGCCACATCGGAAACGCGTATAGGTAAAGGCCGTAGGAAAAATCGCCATGCTTACCTAAATCGGGAAATCTGATGTGTTTGTGAAAGGAGATATATAGGACCAGATAAGGAAACCACGCCGCATGCATCAGATTATATAACTTGCTGCCAACCCCAAAAAAAGTGATAACGCTCAGAATGACAACTGCGAGCCAGTGGTAGATAACTCTCTCCCAATTCATATAAAACAATGACCCAAGGAGAAAATAGACACCCAACCGTTCATGTCTCAATTCATGCAGTAGCACCAAATGGGCAAAGCGCCGATACGCCCGCTCACAGAGTTTTTTTAGCACCGCGCCGCTGGGTTGGCCATGCCGGTCATCCATGCTCGCCAACAGGCGTATATCGGACTCTTTGTAGGCTCGCTTGAAACCGTTAGACCGCGCCGACTCCGTTGAGATGGCACCTGTCTTAACGTGCTGCCGTATCAAGCGTTTGGTCAGGTCCAGAGAGTAGCCTGTTACCTTTATCAGGTAGCGGATAACAACTCTCCGGGCGGCTTTGCCGAGCAGTAAGTATCGGTGCTTTACCGGGGTCTTCTGTACCCATCGATAGCGCTCCCGGTTATCGGTGGCTATATTGAAGGCAACGAACTGTGTGCCTTGGACGAATTATTTGATGGCATCAAGGGTGTTCAGTTGTTCTAAGCTCATGATCGCTTTCATCCGGTGATCATGAACGACAGAAAGGGTTATTTCAGGCTCATTTCATATTGGAAACGACTCTCAACGACCGAGCGCCAGACGAGCCTGTTTCTGTTGAGCTGTTGGTCGATGGCGATGTCGTCGTGAGCGAGACCTGCTATCCCTATCAGCCCAAGCTGAGTCGAGAGAATGAAAAGATCGCCGATTGGCTGATCAGATTGATCAACCACCAAAGAAACTGGGGCTTTGGGCTGTGCTTTTTATGTCTTCGAAATGCAAAGGGCTATTCTTGGAACCACAAACGGGTTTACCGAATATGCCGGAAACTGGAACTCAACGTGTGTACAAAACCTAAGAAGCGGTTAGTGAGTGAAAGGCCCGAACCACTGGCTGTACCAACTCAAATTAATGACTGCCGGTCTATGGACTTCATGCACCACCAGCTCTCCGATGGCCGGTGTTATAGACTATTCAATATCATAGATGACTTTAACCGGGAAGGCTTGACCATTGATGTCGATTTTTCATTGCCCGCGGAAAGGGCTAAGCGATCTCTGGATCAAACGATTGCATGGAGGGGCAAGCCCAGTCGCATTCGGTGTGACAACGGGCCGGAATACATCAGTAGTACTTTGGCTGCATGGGCCGAAAAGCTCGGCATAGAGCTGTGTTTTATTCAGCCAGGCAACTCACAGCAAAATGCGTATGTGGGGCACTACAATTGCACTGTTCGTTGCGACTGATGCTTTTGTGGCGAGAGTTAGTCGATCTCATTTGAGTCGCGGCGCTCGGCGGGCCTTGTGGCTCATTTGATACGTTAGCTTTAAATCAGGCAAGGAGAAGCGAAGCCAACGCATCGAGATCGACAGTAAAGTTCGAAAGGATCGGTCGCGCAGTGGTCTGACCGGGGAAGTATCCGATTCGGAAATCGTGATTTGATTGGCTCGCGATATCCCAGTAATAGTATGCGGGCATGCTCGACGGGGCGAGAACAGTGATTCTGGTGCCCTTCGCGCAGAAAATGGTGTTGGTCATTGCCACCCCTGCGATACCGACCACCTCGCTTGCGTGCGCAAATGTCCTCACCTGCATTGCGAGATCGAGCGCCCCGACCTCAACCGGTGTGTAGCCACGTTCGATGAGAAAGCTGGCGACTTCGACGTGGTTCGTGATGCGCTGGGTCGTGGTGTCGTCGTCGGTGACGAAGAGCTTGGTCGGCATGCTCGAGCATCCCGCCGAGTCTACCAATGAGTCAACGAGCCCACGGACGAGTTGGAGTGCACGCGGTGAATGAACGAGGGGATAGACCGAACACGGCGACACGAAGAGCCCATGCGTGAGTTGCGTCGGCTGTTCGTCGAGGTCGACTAGTCTCCCGCAGTCTACGCCGAGGAGGCCCAGCGCTTCGCGCGCGGCGGGCACGAATCGCGGATGGAGCGCGATGTCGCAATCGGGTATAGCGCGGCTCGCTTCGACGATGCGGGGGACGATATTCGTGAGGCAATGCGTGTAGTTCAGTACGCCGGAGCGGGTGGTGTAGAGCGTCGGGCGGTCGAGCGTGCGGACCGGTTTGAGACGCAAGCTCTCGAGCACTCCGACGACTGGAGCGCCTTCGAAGTTGTCGCCGACGAACGCGTCGCCGACGAGCATTTTGCCCTTGCCCTGTACGATGACGCTGGGGAGTTCGAACACGGACTGCCTCGGGAGCTTGCCGCGCAGTTTTTTGTATTGACCCCGATACGCTTCTGCGGCCGTATCGCCATAGTGCACGCGGGTCGGGGCTTTTCGCGCGTATTGTTCGGCCGCGCCGAGCTCGACGACCACACGGACGGTCGGGATCTTCGCGAGCGGGACGACGCTGATTGCTGACTTCGGTGCGTCCATCGGGCGTTCCAGTTTCTGCTGAGCGGATACCTTCGCCGGCCGCGGCGCGGGGCCCCGTTTCGTGTCCGCATAGTCGTACCGTGCGCGACCGATCGCGCAGAATCGCTGCACAAAGTCGATCTCGGAATCGTTCAACACACCGTTGTCGCGGTGGTCAATTACGGAGGTATTGGCATCGGCGAACCAGGCACGGTTATACGTCTCGCCGATGAATGCGACGATGCGCTCGATGAACTCGTGCGGCCGTGCGACCACGTCTTCGTAGCGAACCTCGAGCAGTCGATCTGGATATGCGCGCCTGAGCGTCTCTAGGATCGCTGCAGACTCGTTCCAATAGCTACAGGCGCCCTCGAGCTCGGTAACTTTCATCACCCTGCCAATGCGTAGGCTTGAGATGACGTTCACTGGATCGCGGACGATATGGACGAATCGCGCGTCCGGGATCTCGCTCGCTGCTATGGCGACGCCATACACGTTCTGGGGTGTCTTGTCGAACCACCGGCAGGCAGCGGGCTTTTGGCGCTGTACGAAGTTCGTCATGTAGCGCCGATAAAGGTCCGCGCGAGATGTCGACTTTGTGAGAATTTCAGCGAAGTCGGACTCGGGGACTTGATCGATCTTGCGGTGGTGTATAAGCGTGGGGTTTGAGGTTGCCCACCGCGAGAAAGCCAGCGTCCCGAACGGTTCGGCGATCCTATAGAAGTGGGTCTCTTCCGGGCACGCGAGGTTTGGATGCTGCCGCAATAAATTGCGGAGCATCGTCGTTCCCGAGCGAACGCAGCCTACGATGAAGAACGGCGGTTCAAACGTCACAGTAGGATTGACTACCATGAGAGGGGTGAGCGCTCGGTGGGTCGATAGCCGAGTTTGCCGGCGTCTGACGATAATTTAGTGGGCATTTCTTTTGATGGTGACCTCAAGGAATACTAAGATGTATCACAGTCCCTGCCAGGCAGGCGTCGCGTAATATTTACAATTTTTCGAGATAGTTTTCATGGCACTGCTTGCCCAACCAACAGCTCAGAAAACAAGAAATTCTATTGCTTTCTGTTACTAAACCAATGCCAGGCCAGCTATAGAAAA
>TARA_B110000503_G_scaffold11168_2_pt1 | contig 15152 bp, 11 predicted proteins | sample TARA_B110000503 | Tara Oceans TARA_B110000503 (sample SAMEA4397472) | marine metagenome | biome: Polar Biome; feature: [SRF] surface water layer (ENVO:00010504); material: water (ENVO:00002006), including particulate matter (ENVO:01000060) such as... | depth 5 m | reverse complement strand
GAGAATGCGCTCCATATCACCGATCGGCTTAAGCGCATTACGCACAGCTTCATAGGCGTAGTTCTCGCATAGCGTACCAATGGCCACGTGCCGTGTCCGCAAAATCGCGATATTGGTAAGTGGCCGATGCAGCCAGCGCCTGAGTAGGCGGCTGCCCATCGCGGTCTCGCTTCTGTCCATCACCGACAGCAGCGTATTGTCCTGGCCGCCGTGCATGTTGCTATCGATTTCCAGATTGCGCCGGGTAGCGGCATCGAGAATAACGCTGTCTTCGCGGTTTTCCTGCTGCAGTGAGCGAATATGGGGTAGATTGCCACGCTGTGTGTCTTTCACGTACTGCAGCAGACAACCGGCGGCGCCGAGGGCCAACACAAGATTGTCGCAACCGAAGCCCTGTAAATCGTGCGTCTGGAACTGGGTGTTCAGGGCGCGGCGCGCCGTTTGGGTGTCAAACTCCCAGGCGGGCTGGCTACGGGCACCGCGACGTGCGGTAATTTCAGGGTGATAGATGGACTCGTGGTACAGGGTTTCTGCCGGGTCCAGTCGTTGTAATTCCCCGGTTAGAGCTTCCTCGCCGCAGATTTCCAGCACGCGGAACCGACCCGTACTGAGATCCAGATAGGCAATACCATAGTTCTGTTGATGCTGGGATACTGCCAGCAACAGGTTGTCTACTTTATCTTCCAGCAGGGCTTCATCGGATAATGTGCCGGGGGTGACCACGCGCACGACGGCACGCTCCACCGGCCCCTTGCTGGTGGCCGGGTCGCCAATTTGCTCCACGATGGCCACAGAGACTCCCGCTTTCACCAGCCGGGCGAGATAGTTTTCCGCCGCGTGGTAGGGCACACCACACATGGGGATCGGTTCCCCGTCTGCTTTGCCGCGTGCAGTGAGCGTGATATCCAGCAGTTGTGCCGCGAGTTTGGCGTCGTCAAAAAACAGCTCGTAAAAATCACCCATGCGATAGAACAGCAGGTCGTTGGGGTGATTTGCCTTGATGCGCAGAAACTGTTGCATCATAGGTGTGTGTGTAACATTATGATTCAAAAGAAAAATACCACTAATTGTCAGAGAGTTAAGGCTCAGTATGAGGCGCCATGATAAGGGTTTCAGTCCTCAAGAACATCAACTGAGGGACTAATTTGTGACTGTGAGCAGACTGGAACATATCCCCTGCGGGACGGATTTTCAGGCGGTGTATTGCCGCTCGATTGCATCGATACGGTGGGGGGCTACTGCGATGTATTGCGACGGCTAGCAGGGTGACGCTTACCAGGTGCAACGGGCAATAAAACGTCCCAGTCCACTTAAAAATCCTGTTCCCTTCCCTTTGGCTGGGTGTAGAAATACCATATGAACCCTGGCTAACAGGAAACATCTGAAGAATGCTCGGAATCTATCGTTATATATTGGCACTCATGGTTGCCTGTGGCCATCTTTGGCCGGAGCTAATATGGTGGTCGGGTGTATATGCTGTCTTCTGTTTCTATATTATCAGCGGCTATTTAATGTGCCTGGTGCTCAACGAGGTTTATAGTGGTGGCAGTGACTCTTTCAAGTACATCGCCAACAGGGCATTAAGGATTTATCCACCCTATCTTGTCGTGTTGTGCTTGAGCGCTATAGCGGCTTACCTGATGTCGGAGCAGCAACTTGCTATTCCCATAGGTCAAGGGTTCCTGTTCAAACATATTATTTCTTACCCCGCCACGATTGAACAATGGCTGGCCAATATAAGCCTCCTGTTCTGGAATAGTGAGGCGTTCTCCGTTTCCCAGGCCTGGAGCTTGCGGATTGAATTGATTTTCTATGTCGTCATGATATTTCTGGTGAGACGGCGCTCCTCGGTGATCATCTGGTTTGCGCTTTCCGTTTTATACGCATTCTATCTGGATATAACGGATCGCGTTTTTCTTGATCGTTATATCACTGTTTTGGGCTCCTCCTTAGCCTTTAGCTTTGGCGCTTTGATTTACCATTTTCGCAGTCTATTCACGTTAGGTGCCTGGCATGTGCCCATCGCGGCAATACTGTTCTCGGCCCACCTAATATTCGCGCGGCAAATCTGGAATTTTGGTGACGAGATAAACGTGATCATTCTCACCGCAAAGCCTGAGACGTATGGTATCTATGTCAATCTTTTCCTGGGCGGGTACTTGTTGTATGCCATTATTTGTAATCAACAAGAGTGGGGTAATCTCAAGGCGATGGGACGGGTGCTGGGAGATATCGCCTATGCAATCTTTCTGCTGCACTGGTTGGTAGCCGTGTTGCTGATAGCAATTGGCGTTTCATTCGACAATAAGCTTTACTTTATGCTGTTCAGCTTTGTCGCACTTAACGCCGCAGCATTCGTCCTCTATCAATTAGTGGAAAAGCCAGTAAATCGTCATTTCAGGGACAAAGTCAGAAGCAGTCTCCATTCCCGTGAGCTACAGGAATGACTCGACATCTTGCCGCTGAATCCAAATGTTGGATCACAAGTATGAATTGGTGCGCGTTTATTCTGTTAAGTGTTTCCACGTCATGGGTGTGGAGCGATTCACTGGAACAGCAGTTCCGGTCGCCGCCTGACTCTGCCAAACCGATAGTGTGGTGGCACTGGCTGGATGGCAATGTGTCGGAGACGGGTATTGCGGCGGATTTGCAATGGATGAAACGTGTGGGAATAGGGGGGCTGCATCTCCTGGATGCTGGCCTGGATACTCCACAATGGGTCGAAGAACGTAAGCCTTACATGAGTCCTGAATGGAAAAAGGCTTTCGCTTACAGTGTCAATCTGGCAGCAAAAGACGGCATGGAGTTTGGTATCTTCTCATCGCCCGGCTGGAGCATAACTGGCGGCCCCCGGGTAAAGCCTGAACAAGCCATGAAAAAGCTGGTCTGGTCGGAAGCTCGCATTCGGGGCGGAACTGTGTTTAAAGGTATTTTGCCCGCCTTGCCGCTCGAGACAGGCCCGTTTCAGAATGTTCCCAAAACCTATGCCGGATCAATAGTGGCACGCGATGTATCGCGGCCGATTCCAGAATATCATCAAGATACGATAGTCATCGCTTATCGGGAGCCGTCGGCTGAACCGAGTTTGCCTGCTCCGCTGGTGCGATCAAATTTCGACATGGGTAATTCAGGTGCGCTTATCGATAACGATCCGCGTACGAGTCTCACGCTGCCTGCTGTCAAGGGTAAGAAGCCACAGTGGATTCAGTTCGATTATGGTCATCCTGTGCCGGTGCGTTCGGTGACCGTCGCAGTCAGTCCCCCCGGATCATTTGTCAATCTTGCGGTGAGTGACGATGGCAAAAAATACAGGCACCTCCAGACCTTTTATATGGGTGTTATTGCTCAGAGCACTATCGACATGGAGCCAGTTACCTCTCGATACTTTCGCTTTTCCTTTCATGCTCCGAACATGTCTAATGACTTTTTTTCCGCGAATGCGGCACCTGGCGCATCAAGAGAGGGGGTGAATACGCTATTTGGTGTTGGCCAGATCATCGCGCCTCCAATGGTCATTCACAATCTCGTGCTGCGTCAGGCGGCTCGTGTCAATCGTTTCGAACAGAAGGCTGGCTTCGAGTTAGCGCGGGATTATTACACCATTGACACGCCACCCGTCGCAAAAAATCTCAGTGTGTTGGCACGTGATGTCATCGACCTGACCGAGTTAGTACAGGACGATGGATATCTGCAATGGCATGCGCCGTCGGGTGATTGGGTGGTGTTGCGAATGGGATATTCGCTAACGGGCAGTATGAACCATGCCGCATCCCGCGAAGGTACGGGTTTGGAGGTTGATAAACTCAATAGCAAGCACGTGCAGCAGTACATAGATGACTACCTTCAATCGTATGAGACGATCCTGGGTGCCACGCTGATAGGAAAACGTGGACTGAATGCTTTTATGACGGACAGTTTGGAAGTGGGTCTGCAAAATTGGACGGATGATATCCTGCTGCAATTCGAGCTGCTACATGGCTATGATCCAAGGCCGTGGCTACCAAGCCTGACTGGTATTGTGGTTGAAAGCGCAGAGCAAAGTGACAAGTTTTTGTGGGATTTTCGTAAGACCATTGCTGAGTTAATGCTCCATTCGCACTACAAAGTAATAGCAGATACGGTTAAAGCACATGGCTTGACCCTTTACGGTGAGGCGCTCGAGGCCCAGCGCTCTTTTTTGGGTGACGACATGGATTTTCGCCGGTATACCGATATTCCCACCGCAGCCATGTGGCTGTTCTCTCCCGATGTTGGCCCCCAGCATGGCTTGGTCGCAGACATACAGGGTGCCGCTTCGGTTGCGCATGTTTATGGTAAGGAAATTGTTGCGGCTGAATCCTTGACCGGTGCGCTGGCGCCATGGGCCTCGGCGCCGCGTGACCTAAAACCGATCGTTGACCTGGAATTCGCGCTGGGGATAAACCGCCCTATTATTCACAGTTCTGTTCATCAACCTCGCGATGATAAACAGCCGGGACTGTCGTTATCCATTTTCGGGCAGTATTTCAATCGCCATGACACCTGGGCAGAACTTGCCAAAGGCTGGATAGGCTACCTGACTCGTAGTGCCTATTTGCTCCAGCAGGGGCAGTACGTTGCAGATATAGCGTATTTCTATGGTGAGGAGACTCCGCTCTCGGTGCTGTTCAGTGCCGCGCTGCCAATGGATATTCCGACTGGCTACGGATACGACTTTGTCAACGCTGATGCGGTATTGACCCAGATGTCGATCAAGAATGGCAATTTTGTGACATTGTCAGGTATGAGTTACCGTCTCCTCTATCTGGGTGGGACCAGTAAACGGATGACACTCGCGGTATTGAAAAAGCTTCAAGAAATGGTCGCCGCCGGGGGTGTCGTGGTGGGTGCCAAACCGATAGGGTCGCCCAGTCTTGCGGATGATGAAGCGGAATTTCAGCGGATTGTAAGTGGAATGTGGGGGCCAGATGACGAGCAAGCTGGAACCGTCAGACGCTATCAGGCTGGTTATCTGCATAAAGAAGCTGACATCGGTGCCGCGCTGGCAACGCTGCAGATTGCAAAGGACTTTGAGTATGCTCAAGCCGACTCGGATACGGAGCTGCTGTTTAATCATCGTGAGCTTCCCGCAGCAGATATCTATTTTGTCAGTAATCGATCAGGTCGAACAGAATCCGTTGACGTCACGTTTCGGGTGAGTGGAAAACGGCCAGAATTGTGGCACGCGGAGGACGGGGGAATCGAGGCTGCTTCGTTTCGGGTTGAGAATGGCAGAACTGTTGTGCCCCTTAATCTGGCACCTTTTGAGTCGGTATTTGTGGTGTTTCGCGAACACACCAAGGCGCGTTCACAATATGTTAAGCAACCTCAGATATCGGTGATGGCGAAGCTCAACGCGAATTGGCGAATCTCTTTCACGCCAAGTGGCGGTGCTCAGAAGAGTGTTGAGGGTGTGTCGCCGGGGTCCTGGAGTGAACACCAGAATCAGGAGCTGAAATATTTTTCTGGTACAGCCACCTATACAAAAGAGTTAAACGTGCCTGACAGTTGGATCGATTCTGGGGATAGTTTGGTTCTCAATTTGGGAGATGTGCGAGAGTTGGCAGAGGTTTTGGTGAACTCTAAACTGCTAGGAACTTTATGGAAACCGCCCTACCGAATTGACGTTACCAAGGTACTGCGCAAGGGTCGCAATGTGCTTGATGTGAAGGTTACCAATTTGTGGGTCAATCAGCTGATTGGCGATCAGCGACCGGGGCGAGAGACATTTTCTGCTACCAGCACACCGACCTATCTCCCCGGCGCAGCGTTAAAACGCTCGGGACTTATTGGGCCGGTAACTCTCGAGAAACTGGTGATGCAGTAAGCGTGATTGAGAGCGTGCAGCTGCTGCTCGTGGGGTCCTTGCGCTTGCACAAAAGGCGTGGTGAGATTAGCATGATCTGTCGAAAAGTAACCTGTAGGTGTAAGGCGCTATGAGGTTTTTTACTGGAGTAGTTCAACGCTACTTCTGCGACGAGGATAATATCCAGCGGGCACTTGTTGTTTTGCTGGTAATGGGAAGCTTCGGCACTTGTGGTGTAGTAACTGCCAAAGAGGTGCTCACCAGCGAAGCGCTTCCTGGTGCTGCAACCGACTTCATATTCAGTGATGACTTTGAGCGAACTAACGCAGACAGCCTGGGTTCTGAATGGGTGGATTGCCATACCATCGCCCCGGACAGTTATGAGCCGCTGGGTGTTTACGATGGTGGGGTCGTTGTCCCTGACCCCTATACCCGGTCTGGCAATTACGGCGTGCCTCCACTGCAAGGACCTGCAAAAAAAGGTCAGATTTTTCCCGGTATTGGCTGCGCCTATATCGATACAGTTGCGACAACTGTTTCCGTCAAAATTGTGTGGAGTGGCAATCATGGGCTGCAGCAGGGCATGCCGATTTTGCATGTCGAGGCGACGCCACTACTGTATATAACACCCTCCAATCCACGGTTTGGGTTTGGAGCATGGATCTCGGAGTTAGCATGGACTTTACCAGTGGTTTTAGTCGGTTACATTGGCTCCCCGCCGGAGGCCTTCGAAGTGATCGCGTCAGCAGTACTGCCTAAACACGAGACCGGTACATCCACAGAAGTGGAACTCAGGGCTGAGGAGCCCGGTGTGGTCTCCCTGTGGGTAGATGGCAAGCAGGTTATGTTCGATCCAGGTGCAGTTGCTACGATAAATGTCGATCCGACCATGATTAACAGTACGCTGCATGGAATTGCGGTTGATGCGCATTACGTAGCGCCTCAGTCTAATATACCGACAGTAAAAGGTATTGAGGCCGTCACCATACAAAACCTGGATTAGCCAGACCATGATTAGCACCCGGTAGCGGGAGTCAGGTACTGGATCCGGAGCGGAATGACTGGCGCTGTAGTGATAGTTCAATTTTGGTAGTGCTGTATCCGTTTAGCGGTGATATGTGGTTTGGTGGCGCGCCACTCGCGATGTCGGGCTTCTACGCGTCCTCTATGCGCTATGTTTTGCAGGCGATCATCTTATATAATGATCGCACTTTCTTGATTGGGAATCGGTATATGGCATTAAAAGTCGTGGTTTGGGGAACGGGCAACGTAGGTCGACCGGCGATTCGAGCGGTGCTTTCCCACCGCGAACTGGAACTCGTTGGCGTGATCGTGGCTAGCAAGGATAAAGTGGGGCTGGATGCCGGCGTGCTCGCGGGTGTGGCTGACACCGGCATTATTGCCACGGATGACTGGCGCAGCCTGCTGGACGCTGGTGCCGATGCCGTCGTTTACACTGCCACAGCCGACATTCGTCCCGTCGAAGCCATGACTGACTTGATGTTCTGTCTGGAAGCTGGCATCAACGTGGTATCCAGCGCCTTCTACGCGTTCCTGCATCCGGCATCAAGTTCTCAGGAGGCCCTGAAGCCGGTGACGGATGCCTGCGCTAAAAGCGGCGCATCGCTGTTTGTATCCGGGATTGATCCGGGTTGGATAATGGACATGCTGCCGGTTGTCCTGAGTGGTGCTGTATCCGGAATTCGCGAAATTCGCACCCGCGAGATATTCAATTACGCGCTCTATGACCAGCCTCAGGTGGTGCGTGAGGTGATCGGTTTTGGCGGACCTATGGACGAACTGCCAATGATGTTGCATGATTTTGCGATTGAAATGGTATGGGCGCCCATGGTGCGCCTGGTGGGTGAATCTCTGGGCACGCCCGTGGAAAAAGTGGAAGTACGGGTTGAGCGCTTGCCGTTGGAGCGCACTATCGAAGTGCCTGGTATGGGTACGTTTGAAGCGGGTACGCAGGGCGCGTTTCGTTTTGAGGTTTTGGGCTATTATAATAATCAGCCACTGTTCGTGCTTGAGCATATCACCCGTATAGACGACGCGTGTGCTCCGGATTGGCCCTACCCCCCTGAGGGGCAGGGTTGTCATCAGGTAATTATCAGTGGCGATCCGGATTTACACGTGAGTGTACACGCCGAGGATCATTTTGAACCCGGTGTGGCGGGTGGCGGCAACGCCTCCGCAGCCAATTGGATCGTCAATGCGTTGCCCGGTGTGTGCAATGCAAATCCCGGGATAGTGACGGTAATTGATCTCCCGCGCATTACCGGAGCGGGACAATTGAATATTGGATAACAGCCTATGAGCATTGAGACACCTGAGAGCTTGGAGGAACATTCTTCGGCGCACGCGGCCGACAGTCAGGAGGCACTCGTCGGTCAACCCTTTCCGCTGGACGAGGGCGAGATCCCTGAGTCAGTAAATCAGTCGCGACAAAGTCGTTCGCGTCTGGCCAAGCTGGCGCGGAATCACGGGTTGGTGTTTCTGGTGGCAATACTGTCGTTTGCCGCCGCGGATACCTGGAGCGCACTCAGCGGGCTGCTCATTGCAGAATTGCTCTGCATTGTAACTGCAGTGCTGGCGGGCATCAGTATCACGACACTGGCGCACGAATGGTTTCACTATTTCGGGGCGCGATTTTCCAGAGCGCATATCAATATCCCTGCGCGGCAGGGCCTGTTTGTCTATCGCTGGGATTTTGGTAATAACACGGCTGGTCAATTTCTCATCATGAGTATTGCCGGCAGCATCGGCAGCGTGTTGGCTGTGATTCTGTTGTTGAGTACCGTGCCCACAGACACCCTGGGGCGCGCTGTGCTGAGTAGCGCTGCTGTTGCCAGTTTCGTCTACTCCGCATTGATAGAATGGCCCGTGATACGGCGTACACGGCTTAGCGGCGACCCACTGGCGGAGTTGTCGAAAATTGACAAACCGCTGTTATCGCGCGGTTTTCTTGCTGCCAGCCTTTCCGGTATCGTACTGACTATGGTGTTGATGACCTTGAACTGAGTTCTCGATTTGGGTGCACTGTGACGGCAGGCAGTCACCGAATACGTTAATCTAATCTGCTAGTGGGAGTATCTGGTGACAAAAATTTTGAAAGTGTGGGCTGCGGTACAGTATAGCCTTCTGGTGCTCCTCGTCTGTGTGGGTGTGGTCGCGCAAGCCAGTGAAGAGCCGGCGCCGCGTATTATGGTCACCGGGGAGGGCAGCGTAGATATTGCACCGGATATGGCGGTGCTGGTACTGAGCGTTAATCGTGAAGCGCCTTCAGCGCGCGAAGCGCTTACCGCCAACTCCGCTGCGATGAGTAAGGTGCTGGCCGCGATGACAGGGCTCGGTATAGACAAGCGCGACTTGCAGACCGCTAATTTTGATATCCAGCCTCGCTATACCCATCCCGGCCGGCAGAGTAATGGGGCTGCCGAAGCACCCAAACTGATGGGTTATATTGTACGTAATTCTCTCTCGGTGCGCGTACGCGACATCAGCAGAGTGGGAGAGGTGCTCGACACATCGGTGACGCTTGGCGTCAATGAGGGCGGCAGCATTCTCTTTACTAATGATGATCCGTCCGCCGCGATTACGCAGGCGCGTGTCAAGGCGATGAAAGAGGCGCTCGCCAAGGCCAGCACTTTAGCAGATGCAGCGGATGTGTCTTTGGGTGCTGTGTTGGAGATCTCTGAGCAGAACTACAGCCCGCGCCCTACGCCTATGCTGGCGCAGGCAAGAATGTCGATGGACAGTGCGGAATCTATGCCCATTGCAGTGGGTGAAAATAGCTACAAAGTGACGGTAAACGTATCACTTGCGATAGACCAGTAAGCATTCAGGCGACCCTTGGTGCGTTGTGAGTTCGGCCCAGTCACAGCATGGCGCATGACGGAACGCCTGTGGTCGAATCGCTGAACACAGAACGACCATAAAAATATAGGACGTACAGAGAATGCGCATCAAAAAAGCCAGTGTTGGCGTAACGTTTTGAGCGAGCAAAAAACGCCAGCGACAAGTAATCCCTACGCATCGCGAAAGACAGCCTATTACACGCTTGTCGTGTTGACGATTGTCTACAGCTTTAACTTTATCGACCGGCAGTTACTGGCGATTCTGCAGGAGTCTATCAAGGCTGACCTTGAGCTTTCCGACGGTCAGCTCGGTTTGCTCACCGGGTTTGCTTTCGCCGTATTCTATGTGACAGCCGGTATTCCGATTGCGCGTTGGGCTGATCGTAGCAATCGGCGCAATATCGTCGCGCTATCGTTGTTTATTTGGAGCTTCATGACCGCGCTCAGCGGTTTTGTGCAGAACTTTGTCCAGTTATTGGCGGCGCGTATTGGGGTGGGCGTGGGTGAGGCCGGTGGCAGTCCGCCATCACACGCCATCATCTCGGATATCTTTGGGCCGAATGAACGCGCCAGCGCCATTGGTTTCTACTCTATGGGGGTCAGTATCGGCATACTGTTCGGCTTTCTCGCCGGGGGTTGGCTGAATGAATTCTTCGGCTGGCGAGTTGCCTTCATGGTGGTCGGTATTCCCGGTCTCGTACTCGCAATTATTGTACGTTTTACTGTCACCGAACCTCGGCGCGGGCTGAGCGAGCAACGTCAGGAAAGTGACGTAGTAGTGCCTCTGCGCGATGTCCTTGGCCTTTTGTGGAGTCGTCGTTCTTTTCGGCACATGGCACTGGGTGCCGGCCTGAACGCGTTTGCTGGTTACAGTACCAGCAACTGGATAGCCTCCTTTATGATCCGCACCCACGACATGTCGACCGGGGAACTCGGGACATGGCTGTCGCTAACGATTGGTTTGGGCGGTGCGGTAGGTGTGTTCTGTGGTGGGCTGCTCGCTGATCGAATGGGGCGGCAGGATAAACGCTGGTACCTGTGGTTGCCGTCGCTGGCTGGTTTTATCTGTGTACCCTTTATGTTGGGGATCTACCTCGTACCGAACGCGTATGCCGCGCTGCTGCTGGGTATCGCGCCGGGCATTCTATTTAATGTGTACCTGGGCAACATCATCGCCACCACGCACGGGCTGGTGGGTTTGCGGATGCGGGCGCTATCCTCGGCGATTCTATTTTTGATCATCAATATCATTGGCCTCGGGCTGGGTCCCTGGAGCACAGGCATGCTCAGTGACTACTTGCAGCCATCCCTGGGCGTGGATTCACTGCGCTATGCGATGCTGTACCTGCTGCCCCCTGTTATGTTCTGGTCGTCTTGCCACTTTTATCTGGCAGCGCGCACCCTGCGAGACGATCTGGCGGCCGCGCCACAGTAAAAGTCATCAGAGGAGAGAATTATGTCTACTACCGAAAAACCCGGCGAGCAACCATTCAACAACCAGGTCGTCTGGATTACCGGTGCATCGTCAGGTATAGGCGAGGCGCTGGCGAAGGCCTTTTCCCTGGTCGGTGCAAAAGTGGTGCTGTCGGCGCGCAATGAGCCCGAGCTGCAACGCGTCAGTAATGAGTGCATTGCAGCGGGCGCCAGCGCTGACAATCTATTGGTACTGCCGTTGGATGTGTTGGACTACGACGCCCTGCCAATGGCAGTACAAGCAGTCCAACAGGCATTTGGGCGTATTGATATGCTGTTCAACAATGCGGGTAACTCCCAGCGCTCTTTTTGCCTGGAAACTGAGCTGCAGGTTTACCGCACGCTGTTCGAGTTAAATGTCATCGCACAGATCGCGCTGACCAAGACGGTACTGCCGGTCATGGTTGAACAGGGCGCTGGCCATATTTTCGTCACTGCGAGTGTGGCCGGTAAGGTGGGTGTACCACTGCGTACCGGCTACTGCGCCGCCAAGCACGCGGTGATGGGGTTTTTTGACGCACTGCGCACTGAAGTGGCTCACCTCGGCATCAAAGTCACCACCATCGTGCCCGGGTTTATCCGCACCAATATTGGCGCTAATGCTCTCACAGGTACAGGGGTGCCTACTGGGGTGGAGGACGTGGATATTGAATCGGGCATGGATGTCACCGAGTGCGCGGGCTTCATTCTGCAAGGCATTGCTGATGGCATTGAAGAAATTGCGGTGGGTGGCGGGCCTGAAATGGGTCTGTTGGAACTCAGGCGAGAAGATCCGACATCGACATTTCGCTTACTCGAAAGCATGGCGGAGGACATTCGTAGCAAGCGCCAGAGCGCGTAGTTACCAGCTTAAATATTTGGTGGGGAACATAGTCACTGGTCAGAACTGGCCTATTTTTTGGGATTGCCGCTGGCGGCGACGTGCGGCGATGCATTCCTCGCTGCAACCCTTAACTCCTCGTAGGCCTCCTCCAGGCACGTCTTGTAAAACTGCGGGTCCGGCATCATTTCGCGACCACGACATCGTTGATGGTCACATTGTCCAGTGCTTTGCGCATAGATTTGACCTCAGCCAGATCCATTATCAATGCATCAGTGACGCGATTACCGCTGATACGCGCGTTAAAGCGTGTTTTTGCGGAGAGAGTTTTTGGGCCATCAGCGGAGGAGTTCGCGCTGAGCTGTCTGGCGTTCACAACTGCAGGCACCAGTTTGCTAATAGTCTCTACAAATTTGACCGGGCACCGCAGATTGTGAAAGTAGGCACGCGACCATACTTTCCATGTCGACGGTGCACTCTCTCCTCTCCATGTGTCGACCACGGGTGGCGCGATCTCATCGCTCAAGCTGTGAATTGCAGTAATGATCTCGGCACCGGAGATACCGTCGATGGCGCAGTGGTGAATTTTCAGCATGAGCGCGAAGCTGTTTGGGGGTGCGCCCTTGACCTTGTATGGTTGGAATTCGGGCGGCTCCCTTTCCATCTGACTGGTTACTGTGCACCTGTGCAATTGCGTCGGCAAGCGCCCAGTGTCAGTATCGCCTGCCAAATTGGGGTACCAACGAATTATGACAAAATTTATTCTCTGGGGCCTTACTGCCTCGCCGTACCAGCTGAAAATGCAATCCCTGCTGGACTTCGCAGGTCACGCCTGGGAGCGCTGGCCTGATCAGGCTGGACGCTGGCCGGCACTATCCATGGCTGTGCGCCTGAACTGGGCGAAGCAGCGCCGCGCCGTCATGCGATTTCCCGCGATGTCACCCCGGTTGGACGAGTATCCTGCCGTACCGTTCTATACCGAGGACAAGCACCAGTTCTATTACGACTCCTCCTCTCTGGCGCGCTATCTGGATCAGCATCCGGCGCGTCATTCCGCCTCCCTGATCCCGTCCGATCCGAAACTTGCCTTTATCTGCCAATTGATCGATGAGACCTTTGATGAATTTGGCCTCTACATGGTGCATCACATGCGTTGGGTGGGGGCGGCGCAAAGTACGCCCATGGGCGCAATGACAGCACGAGAATGTCGGGCGCTGTTGCCCCCGGGTTGCATGCCGTTACTTGCTGCTCGACTTTGTCGGAGGCAGGCAGCGCGCTGCCCTTATCTTTTTAGTGTGGCACCCGTTGGTTACGATGCCGGGGTGAGTCGCGATAGGGCTGCGCCTTCGCGTCACGGCTTCCCACCAACGCACGCACTGCTAGAGGAGGCTTGGCGCGGCTATCTCGCCGCTATGGAGCAGCTGCTGACGATACAGCCGTTTCTGTTGGGAGATCGTTTTACCTTAGCGGATGCCAGCGTGTACGGGCAATTGGGTATGAACCTCGTCGACCCTGCGGCGATTGCACTGCTGGAGGAACTGGCGCCGCGCACCTATCTCTGGCTGTGCGCCATACGCGATGGGGAACACTGTGAGCGAGGTGGGTCATTGGCGCTGACAACGGCGCTGCAGCCGCTGATGCAAATGATTAACAAAACATTTATACCGCTGATGGTGCAAAACGACAGTGCCTACGATAGTGCGCTCGCCAGCGGCGAAACACTATTCAACGAGGCGGCCTTTGATAGTCATCGCGCGCTGTACGATGGGCAATTGCTTGACTACCCCTTCCGGACCGTAGTGAAGACCTTTCAAGTGCGTGTTTGGCGCGAGTTGAAGGCCAGCTGGATGGCCCTCAGTGGTGAGCACGCAGACGCGCTGGAGCGCGAATACCTGCCCGGCGCCAGTGCCGCGCTTGGCAGTCAGGATACGCCAGCAGGGTAAATGTAGAGATGCCGGTGCACCTGTCGATTATTCAGGCGCGTTTCCTCCGCCATTGCCAAATGACCGAATTTAATCGCTTTCAGGGCTTGCAATCCGAAATCAAACAACTGAGTATATATACAGTAGTTTTGCTGGGCAGTATTCGCAATGCGAGACGCGCTGTTTGCGGCAGGACGACCCGACATCAAGGCGGGATTACACGAGAATTCGCTGAACACCAGCATAAAGAGAGAGGCTACTATGGACGCTAACAAGACAAAAGCACTCGACGCAGCACTGGCTCAGATCGAACGGCAGTTCGGCAAGGGTACGGTCATGCGCATGGGAGATACGGAGCGGGTGGCTATTCCCTCGATCTCTACGGGTTCTTTGGGTCTGGATATCGCGCTGGGTATAGGCGGTCTTCCACGAGGCCGAATTTGCGAGATTTATGGCCCCGAATCATCCGGCAAAACCACTCTGACTCTGCAGGTGATCGCCGAGTGTCAGAAACTGGGTGGCACCGCTGCTTTTATTGACGCGGAGCACGCACTCGACCCGTCCTACGCCGAAAAACTGGGAGTGCAGGTGGACGACCTGATCATGTCCCAGCCCGATACCGGCGAGCAGGCACTGGAAGTGGCGGAGATGCTGGTGCGTTCCGGCGCAGTGGAAATACTGGTCATAGACTCGGTTGCGGCTTTGACACCCAAAGCGGAGATTGAGGGCGAGATGGGGGCATCCCATATGGGCCTGCAGGCCCGGTTGCTCAGTCAGGCTATGCGCAAGTTGACCGCAGCCATCAAGCAGACCAACTGTCTCGTAATCTTTATCAACCAGATTCGTATGAAGATTGGTGTTATGTTTGGTAGCCCGGAAACGACCACTGGTGGTAATGCCCTCAAGTTTTATGCGTCGGTGCGGCTGGATATTCGCCGTATTGGCTCAGTCATGAATGGCGATGAAGTGATCGGTAATGAAACCCGCGTTAAAGTTGTGAAGAATAAAGTTTCACCCCCGTTCAAACAGGCAGAGTTCCAGATCATGTACGGTTCCGGTATTTATCATTTGGCTGAAGTCCTCGACTGGGGTGTGAAGCTTAATCTGGTGGATAAGGCGGGTGCCTGGTATTCCTACAAAGGCGACAAAATCGGTCAGGGTAAAGCCAATGCTGCCAAGTTCCTTGGGAGTAACCCGGCAGTCGCGAGTGAGATTGAAACGCAGGTCCGCGCGCAGATGCTCAATCTGGATGC